>Ga0307513_10010676_pt1 | contig 11491 bp, 16 predicted proteins | sample 15_EM_MG_FD_202174 | JGI IMG/M metagenome (GOLD analysis project Ga0307513, IMG submission 202174) | Populus trichocarpa ectomycorrhiza microbial communities from riparian zone in the Pacific Northwest, United States - 15_EM | ecosystem: Host-associated > Plants > Roots > Unclassified | place... | reverse complement strand
AAAGGTATTATGAGTCATAAAATTACTAGCTAAGCCACAACTTGCATTGAGCTGTAAAGTTGCATTGAGCTGTAAGGCACTCTTTAGAGTGCCCCAGGTTGTGAGCCTGCGAACATCCGGGGGTTGAGCAGCAACCTTGGCACAAGTAGCTCGGGTATTCCCCATTGTACCTTATTTCACTACCACTCTCACTCAACACTGTAACAGCTCTCCTTTATTCCCTCTGGATGATAGACATACAAGTCACAGGCATAAGGGCATTACTATACCAACCCTAGACCTACCCCCCAGCAAAAAAGTGGTTCGCCGAGCATTTTTTTAATGCTCGACTACTCCACTGCCCCCCGGATTCGAACTTATGATGGTCCCTGCTTTCAAATTAGCCGACCAGTCTCCTAAGCCATTAGACCATAGGAACTGGCCAATAACACTCTTTCTTCTTGACCTTTTAACTGCCCCTTCGGAAAATATACAGTTCAGGCGCCTGATACTTTTTATCCTTGGTATAGTAGAAAAGGAAATTGGTATCCAATCATAGTACTCTCTCATGATATCGATAGAACGGGGAACGGGGGGTGTTCAGGTGTATATCTATGCTCTACCTCCGAAACACTCGCTTTCTTTGCCAGAGGGCAAATGTTCCCCGATGTAACTATTTCTTTGGTACAGGAAAGGACAGGGATAAAACTTTTGTATGGAATAAATTATCTATGCGTATCTGACCGCCCACACACACAAAACTCGGACTCAAGTGTTTTCGGGTTCTATATGCCCTGTAATTTGCAGTTCAAATTGTATTAGGAGATATATAAAAAAACAGCCATGTACAGTAGAATAGCGCAAGCATTCCCAACGCGCTGGTAGGAAACGGAGTGAAGAGGAGTGGGTTTAGTATGGAACCGCCCTCCTCCCCCACCGGGGGGCGGCGAATAAGACAAGCGAAAGAAAAAAACACCTGTAGACACCAAAAACAAAAAGCCTAAAACCTCTATGCCAAAGGTAATTCCTCCTAAATTATGATAGCACCATAATGAGAAAGAAATCTGGCAAGGCGGTGCACAAACCACCCAGAGGGCTTCCTTGTCCACAGCAATTATCTAAAGAATATATACAGGGCTTTCTCCCAGGAGGTGGGCAACCACAGCTAACCGCTTACAATCCAACACACCACAATACAATATCACACTCTAACGGAACACCCTACGATACATCAAAACAGATGGGAAAAAACGGGTATCATAAGCTAAACATCCCATTATATTCAGGACACCCTTCCTACTTCTCGAGCCCATTTCAAAGGCCATTGTGTTATAAGAGAACTGGTGGAATGGTATGCATAGTAGCATCTATCTCGAAGACCCCCACCTGCTCCTGGCGTGATTCGGCTTCTATCCAAGTTAGGCCGGAACCGACGGGGGATGCCAGACTTCGGGTCAGGTGGTGAGGTCGAGTGATGGGCTGTGATGAGAGGTATGGTACTTGTATTGTAGCTAGACACCGCCCCTCTAGCCCCGAGATGCGTATAAACCCGGCTCGCAAAACGTCTATTAGAGATTTTGCGCAAGGAGACCTAGGTGGCAGGAAAACAGGTTATTTTCTGTTAACCTAAAAGTCTTGGACACCCAGGTGGGTAGCGGGGCCTGGAAGAGGTGTAAAATAGGGCTTTTCAGACCTGAAAAGATCCAATCGCTGCAGAACAATAAATCAGCAGCAACACAGCGCTCTTTTCGCATTTTATTAAATGAATTTACTGATGATAATATTGGGCATTCAGTAGTAGATTATCACCCGTTCTATGGCAGTCAGTATGGTTAGTACCCAACTTGTGTACAAGTATCTGGGGATCCTAATTTGAACAGGTAACAAATTTGAGTGCAATGTGGTATTACCCTACTCAATTCCCATCTTCCAGCTACGAAGCCACCTAGACCTGGTGCGCAAACTCATTCAGAGGCCTGGGCCTCTTTTCCGTTAACTGCCACCCAGGTCCTCTTGCGCAAACTCTCTATTATACTTATTATATGCCGCAACAGAATATTCAGCATCGATAGCTATGATAGCACAAAATCGCACTCCCCAAATAAAGAGATAGGTCTATCATCCAACGCGCTATCATCCCCCATGCGTAGCCCCACCGGCTAGGGTTAAACAGCTAAGGCGGAAAGAGATATATCGTTGAGAAAACAAAGTGGTATAAAGAGAAAACTAAAATCCACCCAAACACCAAACATTGCCCCAAGCACCAACTAATCGTTAACCTGAGCATAACAAGAAAAAGAAGTAAACGTAAAGATCCTCCACCACCAACCACCCCTGATTCACCCAGCATCGCATAAACTATGTACAACCCCCTCTCAAGAAAACCCCATTGTCTCTTGAAACTCCTCCCACCCCTCTGGCTCGTGAATCACCACTTCCGCCACTTCCCTTCCCTTGCCAACGAGCCCCTGGTCAACGAGCAGACCGACCCTCGCGCCAAACACACCCTTAGTACCCTTCGACTTTCGAGGACGAATACTCGCCTTCGCCGCATCATGATACAGCGCTCGGGAGATCACGTCGTCGCGCCATGACACCAGGGACTCGTAATTCTCTCGTTGCTCTAGGAAGTGGTATTTGGGCGTGCTCCTCGCTGGTCTCCACGCTTTCCTATTCTCTGGCGTCTCCGTGAGGTCCACAACCTTGCTCTCTGTCGCTAGGAGCATCAATTCTGCGAATACGTCCTGGCCTTCGGCTGCTAGGTCTGTTTCGTACTCTTCCACCTCCTTCACCTCCGGTCGGGAGAGCAGTGGTTTGAGAAGCCACGAGTCAGCAGCGAGCAAGTCCGCGCTCTTAATCATGGCATTTTCTTCCCGGAAGAAAGCTACCGCTCCAGCCAATGCCGTAATCTCCTTCTTCAGTGAGTCCACCTCCTTCGCAGTCGCAACTGCGCGCTCAGCACCAATCTTATCAATCTCGCCGACTGCCCGTTTTTCGTTGGCGGCTTTTTGCCACTCGGCGAGTTCGGCCTCCAGTGTCACTACTTCTTCGTTTAGATTATCGACGGCTTCCGAGAGGGCAGCCTTGTCAACGGTGTCAGCCGAGACTTGCTTCTCGAGCTCTTCTATACGTTCGCTTTGCTTGGTCACGTTACGCATGCGGGATTCCAGGAGTTCGATTTTGACGGCGGATTCTTCGAGGGTTTTGTCCTAGAAATACATGTTAGTGTTGCAACTGTGAAAGGGAAGTCATTGCACACACGCGAAGCTTTATTTGTGTTGCACGCTCGAGAATGTCGTCCCTCAAGCGTCTGATCTCCTCTTCTGCGTCAATTGATACCACCTTTGTTATCTTGAGCTCTTGTGCCCTTACTACCCATGGAGCGGGCGGCTTTTCAACTATTGAGGATCTAGTCAGCAATGACTAAAGTTGACATTAAGGACGGAAAAACTCACATTCTGTAGTCATATCAATATCCGCAGCGGTGCTTCCAAGCTCCATCAGCATGTTCGTCAGGGTTCTCAGCTCCTTTCCTAAGGCGCCAAAGACATCGCTTTCAACAACTCTCAAGACCTTTTCTGTAGTCTTGAAGAGAGTGCTCTGAAGATCCACCCATGTTGGAGCACCAGAAGTATTATCAGAGTATAGCAATGCGTAAACGTCATCACCAACCTCACGAGCATAATCAGCGAGCTTCTTGGTTGCCTCCTCACAGGCCTCGAACTGCGAGAGCTTATCCTGTGTCAAAGATAACGACCTTTGTTGGAAGTCATTGAGAGATCGAAGGATTTTGCCAACAACAACCTTCGCACTACGGGAGTGAGAAATTACTGCGTCAGACCGCTTGGAAAAGTTGGATGCGATTTCTTCGTCCTCTTCCGGGGTATCCGGTAGTTTGTTCTGGACGATTACTCTAATGTGGGAAAGAGCAGTCGCTGAGTTTTCCATGTAACTCTGCATCAAAGTGACGCGCATGTGAACATCACTTGCAAAACCCTCAAGGTCGCTTTGGAGATGAATCTCGCCCAAATGGGACATCAAAGCCATAGTTCTCCACCGCCATGTTAGCGTTAGATCAAGCAACCCGATAATAATGAGAACATACCGTTGAAGCTCAGAAACACATTGCTTCTCCTTAAGATCATCTTTCCTAAGCCCCTCGATCCACCCGTTAAGTGCCCTCTCGACAGGGTCAAGTTCGTACAATGCGCCCTGGAATTTAGCGAATTGTGCGACACTGCACCCACTGATGCAGTTGATGAATCGATCGCACATAGCTGACACCCACGTCAATTTGTCACACATGTCACATGCGGCCATAATGGTATCTTCCTGGCTACTAGAAGCTTGTCCAAGTTGAGAGGTAAGACGTTCTTTAACAAAGCTCTGTAATAGTTGAGCCTTAAACGAGACACGCTTGAACCGGAGCAAAGCTAGAATGGAATCACGCTCCGAATGGAAGGCTTCGGGAAGGAACATCTAACACTATTAGCAAACCTTCCAGCAATTGGACACCCAAGATACTTACCTGCACGATGGAGAGTTGCTCTATCGCTTGATCGGCCTCCAAACGTCTCAATTCCAAATCGATAGTCTTATTTTGGGCCTTGGCAGCGGTGATCTGGAGCTTCATGTTGATATCCATCATAGACCGTGATCGTTGCGTCAGTTCTTCGGCCTCGGTCTCAGTGATTTGTTGTGAGGCTCTCATATCCTCGAGATCACTATTTCAACCATATGAGCATCAACCATATGAGCACTTTATTAATCCAATCGAGAGCGTAAAAGCATACCCTTGAAGGTTTGTGACCAAGTCCCTGAATCGAGTGATAGTATATTCAGCTTCCTCATTACTCGAATCCAACTGTCCAATTCTCCGGATCTGCTCAGTGATAATGAGATCTTTGTAGTCGAGCTCTTCTTGCATCTGCTTTTCGGTTTCAACATGGTTAATTTCCAATTCATCACTGATTTCTTTCAGGCTCTCCAAGTCCTCAACAGTTGCCTTGAGTTCCTCGACCTGTTCACTCATCGCGAGATTCCTTTCAGTGAGATCTTCCAGCATCTGCTCTGCGCTCTCGGCCATTTCTAACTGCTGCCTAAGATCTTCAACCACAGCCTCCGAGGCATTTAATTTCTCTTTGGTAGACTCAAAGTTTTCCTTGTAGACAGCAAGCTCAGTATTATCCTCCTCTAGAGATTTGATAGTGTCCTTCAACTCCGTCTCTGTTTGCGAAGTAATTTCCCTGAGCCTTAGCAACGCCTCTCTTAAACGCTCATTCTGCTTCTCCATCTGCAACCAGCCAGCACTGGCCTTTTCCTCTTGCGTCATCTCACCACTGAGCTCAGCATTCTCCTCGCGCAGGATCTCAACCTCCATCTCGAGTTCCTCCGCTTTCCCCCTGACAGCCTCCAACTCTGCCCTCAAAGCCTCGGTTTGTTCCTCTGCCATTTCTCTGTCCAGAGTTGCCATCTCCACCATCAATTCGTTGTCCTGTTTGATATTCTCCATTTCTTCAATAGTTCCCCGGATCTCTTTAAGTTGCTTTCGCAGGTCGGTAAGTTCCGCTTGCTGAGGTTGATATTTCGCTATTGTGGCTATTGTTAGTGTACCGGTTTCCTTCAAATCATAGGTGGTGTTGCAAGGGAATGTGTATCGGACCCTGCAGTTTTTGAATGATAATTTCAAATTTATCTCTTTCAGCCTGCGCTCTTTCAAGTAACCTAAGCTTATCCCTATCTTCCACTCTCTTCTTCTCCATCACCTTGATAGTGCTCTTCAAATCTTCAAGCTCCCTCGACAATGCCGCCATGGCCCCAGGGTTAGCTGCAGGGGCGGGACCAGGGGTTGCAGGACTAAGTGGCTGTCCCGCTGCACCAATCCTAGCCGGCGAAGCGCCTCCAGGCTTGCCCATAACCGAAGCTCGTCTCCCAGGCCCTGGAGACACCCTGGGATCATTGTCGTTCCTCGTCCGTCTTAATGCGCCACCGGCCGCAGCTGTAGAGCCCCCCTCCGGCGAGCTTCTTTCAGAAGAAGTACTTACACTAGACCTCTTCCCCACCACCCCTAGTGCTGATAAACCCGCCGGTTTTAATGAAAGCCTATTGGCCTGTGGCGGTCTCGAGGTGGAATTACTTGCTGAGGAAGAATTAGAGCCAGTCCGGGACAGTGCTACCGAGCCCACCGTAGATTGGCGTCGAGGCATTCCCATAGTAGTAGTGGAAGGTGGCTTGTTGGGATGTGGAGGCGGGCCCATGGAACCTGGCCTCCCGCCGATAGATCCCCGTAAATTCGAGCCAGGTCGACTCATGGTTGGAGTGCTGGTTCGTGGTGTATTGTAACCCGATGAAGGTGCATTGGTTGGTGAGACCCCTTTGGTCGGTGATGCCGGGGCCTGTCATCAAGTTAATCTTACAACCCCTATTATCACTAAGAACTTTGCTCATCAAGAATTTATACCCTCAAGCTCAATGGCCTACCCCCAATCCTAGTGTTCGCCGGAGGAGGCGAAATAATAGGCGGAGGTCTCCTCACGGGGGCGGCCGCCGGCCGCTCCATGAGTCTCGCTATGGAGGGCCTTAAAAAAATACCATATCGATCCTCACAGTCAAAGTACCTCCGCCCCTGAATCGTTCCGTTATTCTTCCCCTCGGGGACATCCAGTTCGACCCCTAGCCATTCCCCCAGAGCAAAAGAAGTCTCGCCGACGAAACGTACGACAGCATGTAGGCCGTTCGCATCGACATGATCCCCGACTCGAAAGTCGGACATGATAGAGATGGTGGAGTTGTGACTAAGTTGTCGAGGCTCCGTAGCCTTCCACCTTCCCTTAACTTAGAGTTAGACGGCGTGGGGAAGTCGTGTTGTTGGGGATTTTGTTGACGGGGGGGGGGTTGAGTTGCTCGGTTAGGTCTGAAGAGGCTCAAGCCCGCCAACCCATAAGTTGCACGTCCCAGGCATATTGAACCCGAACACAGGGGTGTAAAACGGGGGGTATGAGCAGGGGTCCGACAGGGGTCGGTGGCTGTGTGACATGGGGGATTTGGCTCGAGAGAGGGAGTTGAGAGGAGAGAGTATGTCGTATTCAATTGAAGTCTCTTGTAGATATACAGATAGAAAGAAAACAATAGTAATTAAAAATTAAAAATTAAGAGTTAGAAACTAAAAGATAAGAAAATTTACCACCAGGTATGACCTCCACCTGCTGCTATGACAGCTTCTATCTTCTCTGACATAGAATCAATTAATGACAGAGGGTTAGCTTCAGAGACCTTCCGCCATTCATCCTGAATGGCCTCTCCTAGTAAAAAGGAGATGTGGAATCTTCCTCCTTTTTCCTCTTGTTTTTTTATTTTTTTACACTAATTTCACTAATTACTTTTGTGTACTTGGCACCCCTACTATGCCCCATTCTTACACCCCTGCGTTTGGATTCTATATGCCTGACATGTTTACCGTGACAGCAGAGGTTCAAGTTGTCTCTCTTCAACCCAACTATTTACCTACAACAATCACCCACAAAAGAAAAGCAGTTAATACAACAAGGCATAATGCTTGGACTCACATGTCAAGCAAGGATCTTTTTCCCTACTCTTGTTCATCAACATATTTGGTTCAGATAATACAGTGATGAATTTATTATCTTCACTCCGAATAGCACTAGTCATGATAACAAACCTAATGACACTATCTCTAAGAGTGTCAAGCCCAAGGCTAAATACAATATGTGTAATAGCTTGTCTACTATCTCTGAGTAAGTCTGCCTCAAACAGATTGTTCAAACTTCAGCTATCAAACCATGGTATATTGAGATAGAATGAATTGTTTGGACAATAAAATTGATACTACAATCAAGATATAAATTGGATTTAGAGTACAAATACCTAGTAACAACTAACCAAGATGTCAATAGCAGAATTATGGATGCTTTAAGGTTGATGTGACTAAATTGATCAGTAAAGTGGGATCTCAACTGTCGGAAGGGATAAAAAATATACTAGATAAAATGCACAAAAGAACTTTATTCAGACATTCAAACAGAATTTTCAGAGCTTAAGTCAAACCAGAGATTCACCAAGTAGCAAGTACACTTCATGTTTCTTAAATCATCATCAGTTAGTTTCCCTTTTTGCTACTCTATTTGATCAATCTAATAGGTATAGTTAGTCTTATAGTGTTTAAAAGATTATATCTAGCTTCAATATCCTGCATTTTTCATCAAGGAAGAAGCAACCTCACATGAGCAGCCAGAGGCCTCCCAAAAGCATTAACAAAAGAAGTGAGCCTCTTGATAGCTATGTTGTTTTACACTATTTGTTTCTGAACTATTACCTCTATCCACACACATGGCCTGATTATTGCAGTAAGGAAATGAGATTGTTTCTTGATTACAGTTTGCTTTTTGATTTATTCCTTGCACTGGCTGATAGAATTGCAGGGAGGGCAGTGGATGTGAGACACATTTAAAAACTATTACCTATGTAAGGCTTTGTATGATAACTTTTTTTTTTGTGTATCTTATTTGTCTACCTTTTGTCTTAATAAATTAGACTAATTTTCCCATAAAGATAAACTCTTGAAAGCCATATTATTTGGGCCTAACACCGCTCTTATATCCCGCTTTTTGTGGACATGAGTGGTATTTACAAGAGTGGATATGTAGTTCACTTCGAATTCCGGGCATGGCTTATCACTCGGGTAGCTACGGAATTCTGCATAAGCCCATACGGTAATACAGAGTGATTCCGTGGGGGGAATGCGAGATACTTCACAATAAGGATACGGCCTTCTGAACGCATTAGCTATCCCTTCCTTTCTACTCAACTCTCTGCGCTCACCCCCTCCCCCCCCTAAAAAGAGCCAAGCCCCTATGCTCCCTCCACATTCTAGTGGCAGCCAGTCTCTTAGGCGTTAGGCTACTAGAACATGACAGCGCTGCTTACTTTAGTGAGAGCCCGGCAGGCACGTATGTGTCCTACGTTGCAAAGATCCTTCTATCTCGACGGCACAGCAAGAGATAAACGATGATTACGGATCTGGGAACGAAACCTTTTAGAATCACTACGTATATAATTGCCTAAAAGGTCAACGGCTATAGAAATCTGTATCAGGAGAGGCTCTGAATTATTCAATTCGGTGTCATCCCCACCAGTGGAAATGGAAACTCCATTCACTCAAGCTTAACCTCCCACCTCTTGATAGTTCCATCAGCCCCAGCCGAGACAATTCCATTGGATCCCTCCCAGTCAACTGCAGTCACGCCTCCCATATGTGCATTCTTGACTGATTGGTTCTTTCCTGGAGTCGCAACACTGTAGATATAGATGTTCGTGTCAAGACTCCCCGAGACGACGTGGGTTTCCTCCGAATTCCAGGTGATACTCGCCACCCTGGCCGTGTGAAACGACCAACGGGTAGTTTTAACGGCGTAATCCTCGCCCACGTCGTATAGGACGATCTTTCCTGATGAGAATCCAACCGCAAGATATCTTCCCGAGGGTGAGTAAGAAAGGCATGTCGGCGCTGCCTGAGCGTCCTTAAGGACTTTCTCCTCGCGAATCCTTTGTTCGCCCGGTCCCTCTTCATAAGCGCTATATATGTGGATCGTTTGGTCTGTAGCGCTGACGGCAAAAATACCCTTATCTCGACAGCCAGATATATGGGTGGGGGTATAGTTTTGTTGCAACACCTCATTGACTTTGAGCTTGGTGGTAACTTTACCCAGAAGGATCCCTTTTTCTGTCGCAGTGACTAGGAATTGCTCCCCCCCATTCAATGTCAGCCATGTAAAACCCTTGGGCTGCGCATCACAATGATGATTTGTTCCACTTTGCCGAATTAGTCTACCTCCTCATACCCAGGGCTCGCAGAAGCATACATAAATACTTTGGCTCCAACATCGATAAGCCTTATAAAGTCATCTAGTCCGATAGAAGCCAACCTTCTTTCGTCTTGCGGGGAAAATCCGCAGACACTGTTCGTGTGGCCTGCGCCGTCTAATGAATCCGCAGTTCCTTTGGTCAGATCCCACCCGCAGGTTTTCCCATCTACGCCCCCAGTGAACAGGGTCTTCATCTCTCCGGTGACTGTTATTGCACCGATAGATTTTTGGTGTCCAGTGATTACCCTCTTTGGCCGGTCAGAGTTCAAGTCAAGGTAGTTCAGATCTCCCGATAGTGATAGCGAGATAATGGTGTTATCAGCCCTGGGTGTCCACACTACGCCAACTTGGTGGTCAGGAATGCTCGTTCCCTCTGGCCCAGACCTCCACGTGTGCGAGTTCTTCTCGGACTGTAGATCCCAGACCTTGACTGTCTGATCTGCTGAAGCGGTGACAAATCTCTTGGAATCCTTACTCCAGGAAACTGAGTAAATACCTCCTCTATGAGTGGCATCTCCGTAGGCGATTTCGGTCTTGAACTCGCCCGTTTTACCATCGTACAAAACGATCTTACGATCCGAGCCTACGGAAACGAAGTGCTCTCCGTCTGGGGAGAAGGCCACGCCCTGGACGAAGTTCGAATGGTGGCTAGTAAGTGTTTTATTATATTTGAATGGAGTCCCATGAAAGAAGACGACATTATGGTCATCCGAAGCTGTCGCAGCTCGGTAGGGGCGTGATTGTCGGATGGAGACCGAATTAATTGCAGAGGAATGACCAAGGATCTCCCCAACAGAGTTTCCTGTATCGAATGTAACGCAATGACCAAAGCTAGCTACGATCAACAACGTGAGTCGAGTAGAATGAAGAGTAAGCATACCGCTCTTTTCCGCTCCCGACAGCAATCAAACGCTTGCTTTCCCCATCCCAAGCAATATCGTTGATGGGACCGGATAGAATTCCAAACTCGCCCTTAGTGATCATCTCCGGGCCCACAGCGTCCCAAACTCGCACCATGCCCGAAGAATCACCCGATGCTACATAATAGCCACTGGGCGAGAAGCGGGCCACATTCGCCGTGCTGGTATGTCCGGTGTATTGAGTGGAGAGAGAGGGGTCATCGATTGAGCGGAGGAAAATGGATCTTCCAGACTGGTGCAGTTAGCTCAGCTCCCCAGAAACATGGGGAGGCATGCATACAGCATATGCTAGACGATCACCGTTGGGGTCTGTGGAAAGATGGGCTGGCCTCGCGCGCTGAGTGGAGGGCTGTGCGGCGTAAATGCTTTCTGGGGATCGTTAGATATTATCGGGAAATTATAAAACGTTGGAGTATACTTCTTGTGATGGGCATGATAGGGCAGAGGAGAGAAGCAAAGGGGGAAGGTTAGGGGGTATTGTATAGAAATGTCAAGCTTGAAGGTTAGATGAGCGATGGTCAAAGTGACGGAGGGATGCTGTAGTTGTATTTTGTGTTTGTTTTTAGAGCTCTTCACAAGCTGACATACCGGTGTGGGGCAGGGTTTGTACTAGGGTAGTCTGATGTGATGGGTAGCATATCTGGCAGCGGCCAAAATTCATGTACTAGTGGGTCTTGGCACAGAGGTGCTTTGCCTATAAATATCTCCTTC
>Ga0307513_10010675_pt1 | contig 11491 bp, 10 predicted proteins | sample 15_EM_MG_FD_202174 | JGI IMG/M metagenome (GOLD analysis project Ga0307513, IMG submission 202174) | Populus trichocarpa ectomycorrhiza microbial communities from riparian zone in the Pacific Northwest, United States - 15_EM | ecosystem: Host-associated > Plants > Roots > Unclassified | place... | reverse complement strand
AGTTGCTAGGTATGTGGAACAACCCGAACAAAATGTTGCTTGCTACTAATGTCCTCTCCTCTGCTGCCACCCTCATTCCTAACCCCATTGCACCTCGTCGCCATCGTCAACTTCACGCAAATGCCCATGATGGGCCGCGTGGCCAGAGTCAAGCACCACCAAAAACAGCACGCACCCTATCGACGTCCATCTCGACTACGAGGCCGCCCCGATGATGACAACATGACCTTCGTATCCTCGCAAGGCTGCACGGCGGTGTCAATTGACACCCGCACTGCTCTTGCGAGGTTTTGGAGTCATACCCACGCGCAGGTTGGAGTACCCGCGGGTTTTTGCGAAACCCGTACCCGCACCCGTCGAAACCCGTACCCCTGCATACGGGTATGGGTTTTCTGGGGTACGGGTGCGGGTAGCCCTGGAAAACCCCAGGGTTACCCGTGCCAATCCCTAGGCGTGATTCAGCGTCACCTGTGAGGGGGCCTGAGAAGACCCAGTGGAGGAGAAATTCGAGGATGAGAGCGTGGTGGTGATTGTCGCATTCTCGTGGGTTGTTTGATGGAAGAATGTCTTGGTTCTTTTGTGGGCAGTTTGTATAAATAAAAATGGGGGCTCTGACCTGGCTCGGTCTCCGTGTCCTCCAATACGCGCAAAGCCTCCTTGCCGACCACTGGCCATACCCAGCGCAGGCGCCAGGCCCATCACGAATGGCTGTACACCGTTTGATAGCCAGTTCGTGTTCTTTGGCTGCCAGGGGCGTTTCGCAGGCTTGTAGATCCAATTGCGCAGCCGCTAGCTTCGTGGACGACGAAGAAGACAGGGAGAGTGGGCCTACAAGGAATGGTTAGAACTCAGGTCAAAGGTGGGGCTAGAATAAACACACGAGAAGGTGATGGGAGGGGGCTCTCCCCAAACAGAGAAGAGGAAGACCGGAATCGCTGGTGGTTGAGGAGCAGCAACTCTTGGATGTTGCTTGCCCCGCTTTTCTTCGAGTTGGACGCCTTGACCAACCGGACGACTCTGAGAAAAAACAAATATAAGACACGGCAGAAGAAATCCAGACACGAACAAAAAAAAAAAAAAAAGAGAGAGAAAGCGTACAGGTTCTCCCAGTCTCGCATGATATCACTTCTTCCTCTGCATCCATCAATGACCGCTTCGTCTCCCGTAGGTCGCACACACCGCGGAGACGGTGGGGTGCATGGGGGTGGGTTGGACGTATGTCATGTTCCACCTAAAGGTGATGGCTTCGCCAGAGGCGATTCTGAAGAATAAGGTAGCTGTTTGTTGGGGGAGAGGATGGTTGGAAAAGGAGCGTGGGAACTCTTGCTCCTTTGATTGATTGGAGGAGTCCGACGAGTGACGAGCACTTGCAATTTTCAGCCGTTCTTCTAGCATATGTCTCACTTATCTTTCCGCTTTTCTCTCAGTTCAAGAATCTGAATAAGTAACCTCGCTACTTCGGTCCACATGCCAGTGTTGAAACACCTCCAGAGCCTAGGAACACAACCCATCATCATTATTCACGGACTCTTCCCAATCGTCCTCTGTAAGTATCCTTCCTGGATACTACGTTAATATAACTGGATTTATGCAAAGGCTTCAGGTCCTCAGGTAATCTACATCGAGTCAACTACTATATCGGCTTGGTCTGAGGTCTCATTCGACAAACACACCATCATCTAGTTCGCCACCAAGTTAATACTCAGTTCATAGACACCCCTTGGCCGACTCAAATTGATTCCGAATCCTCGTCTTTGCTGTAAAATAATATTGAACGTCGTGATCAGCCCTGCCTCAAAGGAATTCTTTACGGATCTCGTGATCCCTCCTTCTACTGCAACTGCACCCAAGGTCGTATGATCATCCGATGACTTGGGGCCCTTTTTCTACACCTTGGTGGCTCTGGCGGCTGAGGGCTGAAGGCGGGTTATCGCGTTTTGAGCCCTCATTTCTTCTGTAAACAGCCCAAGAATCTTTTAGGAAGTGGGGACGAAAACCAGCTGAGGAAGATCGACTTTGCTTAAAGTTATGTTTTCCTTTCTTTTGTCCTATTCTTTTTTTCCTGTCATTTTTCTATCTAAAGCTTTAAACTGAATACCTAAAATCGTTCTCCAGCTCACATCCCAGCACCGCCAACAATGTTAGATTCAGCAACACACTCTTCAACACCCTCGTCGCCGGTAGCTCAAGAACTCGTACCGCGCAAGTCACCCCGCCTGCTTGTCCCACCACATGGCAGCGGCGGTGGCAGTGGCGACGTCAATTCGTCCACGAACCCACCATAGGAGCACGAAGACGAAGAATGCATGCTATCCAAAATGCGCAAGAAGTGGATGTACCGCAAGCTGGAGGCGTTCAGCAAAAGTCTGAATTTGAGTCCTAGGTCCGGGGAAGGCAGCGCTCGCAGGCAGGAAATCTCGGATGCGCTGGAAGTGGCATACTGGGTCTTGAAATTTGGAACGAGCAAGATCAGTCTTATCAGTGTACGTTTTCTACCCTTTCTCGTACTTTTTTTTTTTTTTCGAGTACCAGTGGCTGATGATTTTGAAATTGAATCATAGGCGACGACCCCCATCTGCATGTCCACTTCCAATCTCAATGCGAACCTGAAGAAAGGAGCGAGAGCTAGAGGAGGCAATGACTATGCCCTTCCGGCTCTACCACCGTCAGCATCTCTTGCAGGGGCGTCAACGTCGGCATCAACAGCAATGTCGCCATCATGAACAAAAGTTGCTCACTTCTCTCTCCGCAGACCTCCTCATCTCACCTCTGCGCTTTCCTTACTGTTACCTTCGTCTTTACCTCACCCTCTGTCTCAGACTGATGCCTCACCGTTAACTTTGTCAATTTCTTGTTGCTGTGTGGATTTCACAGATTCCTCGTCATATTTCTCGACGAGGGCAGCCGCAGCGCCTTCAGCGGTACCCACACCATCGCTAACGCCAATCCCAGCCCACGAATCCCATAGAAAAGGATTAGATTGTGGGCGCCGAGTGCTTGACGAACGTGGCTTCCAACAACTTGCAGACCATCAGGGGGTGAAGATAAGAACATCGAGATGGCACCGCCGGTACCAGAATCAGAACCCCCACCCTCAATGTCCAGTGGCAGCTACAGTCTTACCAACTTATTCTTTCTTATCGTCGATCAGTGGGGCCACAGCTACCATCGTTAATGGCTACCACCGCCCTCCGCCTATGCCAGTGTGGAGCACAAGGTCACTGCTTCGACATTATAGCCTCGTCCACCTCCTACCTTGTTCTTGTCGCGTTCGCACTGTCCGCCTTCAACGCCAACCCTGCATACTCTGGCTTCAGCTGCCACATTTGCCATAGAGTCGAGAGAGACGAAGGTCCCAGTTTCGCCCCTCCTCTCAGGTAGGTGTTGTCTAAATTTTCGCCTTAACCATCCGTACCACCCTCATACGCATCAGCCTCTACCAGCCGCATCTACCTGCTACCGCTGCTGGTGGTGGCTTTCGTCATCATTGTGGGATGAATCTGGATTTGGTTTAGTGCACGGAACCGGCGATGCAGGGAATTTAATGGGGCTGACTGATTGGGAACGGGGGGGTGGAACCGGAAGCGTGGTGTGTAGTTGGATCAGGGATTTGTAGGATTCGGGTGTAGGGATGTGCCGTGGGTATCTGTTATTATCCCCGTTCCTTTCTTTAACGAAAGGATGAAATCTCGCTATTAAGTTGGACTAGGGATCCACCTAGTCATTCACACAAAGCTATTGGCGGCGAAAAGATGTAAAATTTGGTAATGTCTAGTACATTCGATGTGTATTGATACCTAAAATGCGCTCCCTCGATGACTTGAAATTAGACACAGTACCCGCTGTGTGCATAGAACGTACCGCTTAGAGTATGCGACGTGTCCAATCTTTGGATTCTGTTGACTCGAGCGTGCGGCGCTTAGGTATTTCTGTGACCATGGAATAATGACAAGCACCAAAACCTTTCTAGGCGCTTCCTCAAATGTTCAAGAGAAATATTGAACGTACTTACGTGTGGTGAGTTCCAGAGAATAGAAAGAGGTAAATTTAATGTCCCAACGTTTACTTATTTCATAAAGGCAAGAAAGATGTGGAAAGTATCAATTTACTATCGAGTGGATGTGCATTGGAATGGAGAGTGTAGAAAATGGAAGAAGGGACGAAGGAAGATAGCGAAAGGGTCCATGAGATCGCCACGAGGGTAAGGAAATATAAAGACAATGAAAATCGAATGAAAATACGTGGAAAAGGAATGGTGAAGTTTCATGATAGAGATTGATACCGATCCATTACAAGGTGGTTCCCAGCGTAAGTACCGCAAACTAAGTGCTATAATGGTAGATGGGGATTATTGGGGCCTGCAACATAGGTATGGGGTGAGTACCACAAACCAATAAGTAATCGCATGGATCAGGGTTGGCTCACTGTTTTGCCTCCATAAGCAGTTTCAGAACAGTGGGATTTGATACACCCTCCACTGTGACTGCATTCACCTCCGCTCCATTCTCTAGCAGCACCTTCACGATCGCTTCGTGAGCAAAATATGATGCTGCCTGCAGTGAGTTCCCAAAGGGTCCTCCCTGTGCATTCACACCTGCCCCCTTCTCGAGGAGTACCTTCACGATCGCCTCATGACCTTCACATGACGCTGCCTGGAGTGCGTTCCCGTAGTATCCTCCCTGTGCATTCACCTTCGCCCCCTTCTCGAGGAGTACCTTCACGATCACCTCGTGACCTTTACATGACGCTGCCTGGAGTGCGTTTCCGTAGTATCCTCCCTGTGCATTCACCTTCGCCCCCTTCTCAAGGAGTACCTTCACGATCACCTCGTGACCTACATATGATGCTGCCTGCAGTGCGTTCCTAAAATCTCCTCCCTGTGCATTCACCTCCGCCCCCTTCTCGAGGAGCACCTTCACGATTGCCTCATGACCCCTATATGATGCTGCCTGCAGTGCGTTCCCAAAATCTCCTCCCTGTGCATTCACCTCTGCCCCCTTCTCGAGGAGCACCTTCACGATTGCCTCATGACATCCATATGATGCTGCGTGCAATGCATTCCCAAATATCCCTCCCTGTGCATTCACCTCCGCCCCCTCCTCGAGGAGCACCTCCACAATCGCCTCGTGACCTTTGGATGATGCTGCCTGCAGGGCATTCCCAAAGTGTCCTCCCTGTGCATTCACCTCCGCCCCCTTCTCGAGCAGCACCTTCACGATCGCCTCGTGACCTTGGTGTGATGCTGCCTGCAGCGCGTTCCAATTGTATTCTCTTCCCTGTGCATTCACTTCCGCGCCGTTCTCAAGCAGCACCTTCACGATCGCCTCGTGACCTTGGTGTGATGCTGCCTGCAGCGCGTTCCAATTGTATTCTCCTCCCTGTGCATTCACTTCCGCGCCGTTCTCAAGCAGCAGCTTCATGATCACCTCATGACCTTTAAACGACACTGCCTGCAGTGCATTCCCAAACATTCCCCCCAGTGCATTCACCTCCGCCCCCTGCTCTAGTAGGTCAAATGCCACTTGTTCCATTCCAGCCAACGCAGCATAATAAAGAGGGGAATAAACTTTGGCCTTGTCCATCGAGAGATCACTCGTGTGAAAGGCATCAATATTCCATAACCGAATCCAATTTGTTAAGGGAGCAGCCTCTGATATGAAAAGTTGCAAGATCAACTTCCGGACACCAGAGTCCATCCCCCCAGATTTTGCATGGTCGATCCAATGCTCAGCTGCATACCAAGCAAGGGGCGAGGAGTCAAGTATAGCATCTGTAAGGGGCTCAAATGACTGGAACTGTAGAAGGTAGGCGACTGAGATCTCCGAGATCCTTGAATGAGAGGATTTCTCGCTGATCCTGAATTTTTTCTCAATGCGGTCAGAGAGGAGATACTCTTTGACCGAAAAATGAGAGAGTTTAATGGTACCTGTCATCACTGTCAGGAAAGATTTAAATGTAGGATTAAGCTGACAACACTTACCTTCTGATTCGTTAACGAGACTTGAACACCTGGCTAGCACATCCCGAGGATCGGTATAGCGTTTTGTTGGGGTAAAAATTGGACCATCATCCAAGTCAAAGTCCACTGTGACAGCTTCAGCAACTTCTTCGATTGCCATCGGACGCCTGGAAAACGCCAACCATTGCAGGAACGTCAGGGTATCGGCATGATATTTCCCATCAATCGCCTTCAAAATTCGCTTATAGATGTCGTCCAGACCTTCTGGAAGGTTCTTTAATTGATGCATTACTTGATATTCGCTCGAACATTTTGCCAGTTCAGCGAGCTGTAGTGCGACCCATCGAAACCTAAGGATGGGATTAATTACATTTGAATAGATGGTAGGGATAAACGTACGATCCATCCGCGCCCTCTTTCAATCCAGATTCTATTTGCTTTCGAATACCCTCACTGAACTGCTTGAATTTCGATTTCATCTGAAGTTCCAGATAGTTCGAAATGTCTCGGTTTGCATCCACCTTTCCAATATCAATAGAGTCTGGACCAAACGTCCTGAAGACCGTTTCAATATCTCTCTCCGGCCGACTGGTGACCAAGATGTGAAGGTTTCCCGCTGGACGATCTGTATCCGAGAGGACTGTATTAACCCAAATTAAGGTCTTTTCACGGTCGGTACACTCATCGAGAGCATCAATGACGATATATGCACCCGAGAATCCATCTAGAATATCTCGCAGAGTGTTCTGAAGTTGATGAACCGACGGCTGGTGATGGTCTCCACAGCGTTTATATAGATCCGCTAATTCAGTGGGTATACCACCGCGCTGGTGAGAGAACTGTGAAATGAGAGACCGGATGAGCTTGTCATGAAGTTGTAGTTCGCTCTGTGAATCCCTTCCATCGAAGAAGAAATAGGCGATTCCGAATGGCGCATTTTCCTGGGAGAGTTTGTCGATAATTGAAGAGCTGGGAAGAAGGCTCATTCATTTTCCTAATGTGCCACCCATAAAGACGAGACTCACCATAGAATGCTTTTACCACTTCCCACTAGCATGGGATTTGTTATCGCTCGAATTCAAATAGATTGCTGAGGAGCTTACCTTTTCCCTTAACCCAAAGAAATCCAGGATTTTCTCGCCACTTGACGAATCGATCGCCTTCGAGAAACCAGGTGCAGGTGTCAATTTGACGTTTGTAGTCTGCTTCATTGAGACTCTTGGAGCTGTCGGGCGGGGATAACCACCTGCGAATCTTGTCCGCTGGGATTATTGAACAATTATCGAAGAGAAAAGGAACTCGAATGTACCTAACTGGTCATCCATGATTGTCTCTAATCTCCGTCCTATGTTCGCCAAGATTGATTCAGAGACGTCATGGTCATGGAAGTAAAAATGTACCATTTTGATGCAGGCCAGCCTTGATCTCCTTTACTTGAGTGTTCGTATCGATATGGACTCTACTATAAAAGTCGTCCTTCAGCGCGGCGCACTTTTTGCGGCATACATCAATGCGCGATTTCAGATCACCGGGTATCTGGATCTTGACGGTTCGCGCTACAAATAAACCATTGTTAGACTTGATAAAGACTTGGAGAAGTAGGATGGAATCACCTGCCCAAGGCAATTTCGTATATTCGTGGATGAGCGACGCAACCTGTAGCGATTGACGGCTGATCGCTTCGATGACATCGGATGTGTTTGGAATCACCGGTAGGTCGGGAATCGCATTTGCGGCACCTACCATTTCGCGCAAGGTGCTGGCTAGTTCTCGGATGGATTCATCCTGGATATCTGTCTCTTGTACCGCCTGTTTGAGTATTCGCATCAGTTAACTTGACATTTCGTTGCACAATTCACCTGGTAAAGACTGGAAACAATGGTCCACGATACATCGAGTATCGGGTGTGCCTGATCACCTCGATCAGCCGATTTAACATCAAGGCCAACAGGCATCAAGTGTCGTACCTTAGTGAGTTTGTCCATAATAGTCTTCGTCAACTCCAACACTTGTCCGAGGCTCGAAACGGTGCTTGTCACAGCGTTGCTTGATAGGCGAGATATATCGGCATCAACTTTTTCCATGAATCCTTTAATATCGTCAACTGATCCGGAAATCCGAGACAGAACTATCTTCATTTTGGCAGGGATGGAGATGCCCTTCTTATTCATCAGATCAAAATTTGCGTCTAGTTAAATTGGCCTCAACATGAATGCGTGCATATAGGAAACATTGGACTCACTATTCTCGAGCAAATCTACGACTTTCCCTTCGTATTGTCCCACAAAACCATTGAGCAGATCGATGTTGGTCCCAAATCCACGGTAGAGCACAACCTTCATCATTGACGACGGCTCGAACCAGCTGATTCCAAGAGGTGAATTAGCAACCGAGAGGTTAATCACAAGACTAAGACCCACATTTTATTGTCTGCATTCCATTCCCATTTGAGCACTGACGAGCAAGGCTCGGGGTGTGTCGATTTTGTAACCTCCTTGTCGGCCACATAAAGTCGTACAGAATAGTGTGACCGTGCTCTCCGTTTTCCATTCTCAACGTCGCCTTCAACCTTGACATCTAAGATAACGATCAGTGGAAAACAAGGTCATTATAGTTATCGTGTTCTTACTTTCTAGGATCGCACTAAGTAGCAATGGTTTATCGGTCGCCATATCGAGAGGAAAGGGAACTATGAGCGTAAGTGGAGCTCGAATCTGGCATATACTGCCTCGTGATACAGGCACACGTCAAGGATCGGAAACAACCAGGAGAGATAAGCCTATTGGACGGAGGCATTTATTTTGAGATAATGTAGCACTGAGTTCCTTTAGCTGTGACTTTTTTCCCTTAAAATATCATTTCTTCCCATGTTTATTTTACGGTCGTAGCAAAAGATATAGACCTAACCTTCGGGCTGTATCACACAGGCTAGGTTTGAAGTGATTTCGGAGACTGACGTGCCCCTGATGCCATCAATCAGCAATGTTGTTCTAGGTCTCGTGATCCTCTCCTCTCGTCCAAACTGACATGTATCTCCTGACGAACGCAATTACCTTGGTGCCTTTTTTTCTTGGATGGTTTCATCGTCTCATTAGAGGAGCCGTTATTTATTTCTTGTCCAGGTGCGTAGTAACTCGTGCTTTGTGGGGACGGTGTTATATTCTCCTTTCTTAGACTCTACAATGATGGCCCTTTCGATCTTGGGGATTCCAGAGCCGTCGCCCCACACAGGTGTATATAGGAGAGGACGGGTACGCCAAATCGACACTCATACGGCTGGGTGGTCTCTCCGGTGCCAACAACAACGGGGGCAACAAAAACCCGCATCCAACAACGGCGACGACGAGTAAACCCGACGAATCCAAGTTTCCCAGCACCACCACACCGCCCACAACACTAGGGCTATGCTTCCCCAGCTCCTCGTTCGAACCACTTTCCCAGCAGGAAGACGAAATCGAATTCCAACTCTCCTCAGAATGTCCATCGTTACCACGTAGAACTTCCCCTTCTCCTGTCCAGTTAGGACCCAGTCTTACACGGTTTGATATCGGGGCACGTTCGAGGTCTCAAACGACGCCACTACAACTCGTCATCGTCGCCACATCCTAAACCACTGCCGCAGCTCCCTTCTGTGGTGGTGGAAGAGTGGGGTGGTGTGGCGAAAATGGGAGATACGACGGTGACGACTGTACAACCGCCTCAGCCATCACCAAACTGAGTCAAAGGTCTCTCGGCAAAACCTCCCTCATCAGACACCATTGCTAACCCAACCACAACACCCACTAAACCTTCACCTCCAAAGCACATCAAAGCAGTCGCCGGACCACCCAGTCACGTCGTCAACTTCCAGTGACTAACGATTCACTTTACATTTCAAGGGAGACACAGTAAATTCGTCACCAAAAATCGCCAACACATACACTACCGGAGCGGAGTCAGTATCCTAGTTACCCTCATAAATTCAGATCCGAGCTGACATCTTCTTTTCATAGCCAATAATCTGGGGCGCATTGGGTACGAATGGCTGGTACTGCTTCTACCAACTCGTGCACCAGGGTACCAACTACCGACTTTATCCCCCCCCACCTCCCATGACCCTATCGAGCACTCAAAGCATCATAGGATCCTCTTGTCCAACTTCTTTGCGCAGCGTGAGGTGCTGGCGTTTGGGAAGTCAGAGGAAGCCAAAAAGCAACTGGGCCCTAATGCGAGCGAGGCGCTGAGTAAGAGTAAAGCGTTTGAAGGGAATAAGTCGAGTACGAGTATTATGTCCCCTTTGTTGACGTCTGCGACGCTTAGTGGGTGGTTATTCTTTTTTTTTTCTTTCATTAGGTTTTGTGGGATGGGGCCGATCGTTTTTTGTTGGTATAGGTGCGCTTGTTGCTTTATGTGATTTTCGTGCAGGGTGTTATTTGGGGTATCAACTCTTTGGTATGTCCTTTTGTTGAAATATTCAAGAGCACGCGTTGACGCTGTCTTATATAGACCAAATGGGTGTCAAGCCCGGAAAGGTTCTCAGTTACAATATGCCCGCTCAATTGAAGAAACCGGAGGGTGTTAAAGGGCACGATGGCTCGGTACGAATCCCCTTTCAACTTAATTTCTCGATTTGATTTCTTGCGTTTGGCAGACGACTTGTCCTATACATTATTACCAGAAGAACTGGAAGGGGCGATTACGCGAATCCCGCCTTTCCGCCCTCCTTCGCTTGGTGTCGAGATGCACAAAAAGGAGGCGAGGTGATGAGTGGGGTGATGTTAGATTTTTTGGATTTACAAGTATTGGTTCACTATGGCCTTGCTGTGAAACAGTAAGGTTCCTCTCGGTCTAAAATCACTTATAAGGAAGGAGTTCTCCAGCTTTGTTTGTTTGCATTACAGTCTGTCGCTCTCCATCCTATCACGACCAAATAATAGTATGACCCGTCCCTCTCGAAAGTTGGCTCACTACTCATACCTGTGTCCAAAATTAAAATTAATTAATAATAAAAAAAAGAAGGGAAGAGAGGAAAAAAGGAGAAAGAGGGAGAGTTTTGACTCACAAAGGTATTATCTAAGCTACCGTTCGTCGGTGTCCTCGTTTCCCGTAGTGTGCAGGAAACTCCGCAAGTGAAATTTCCTTTGTCTGCATTTGGAACGGGCACAGCCACGGAGGTAGTGATATCAATAAAATGTTCACTAGCGAGTTCACTACTTAATTGTGATACATCCTCTAGCTCCCTGCTCACAAAAAAAATTGAGAACAATCCAATAACTGTAGTTAGTATATATACAAAATTTTGGGTGATTTCATGGAGTTTTGAATGAAGCAGAGCATCATCTTTGAAGATCTCACTACTGAGATTAGATTAAGTCAGATAACGATTACGCCAGCTCTTATTAATCACGCGCATGGTTCGACGTGTTGCTTATTTCCTCTCACATCGCTTGCTCAATGCTGCCTGCCATCCACATCCCTTCTCGAGGAACAGCAGCCTCCTCTGTTCCTCAAATTGTAAGTATTTCAATTGTTTTAAATTTTTTATCAAATTTT
>Ga0307513_10010674_pt1 | contig 11492 bp, 10 predicted proteins | sample 15_EM_MG_FD_202174 | JGI IMG/M metagenome (GOLD analysis project Ga0307513, IMG submission 202174) | Populus trichocarpa ectomycorrhiza microbial communities from riparian zone in the Pacific Northwest, United States - 15_EM | ecosystem: Host-associated > Plants > Roots > Unclassified | place... | reverse complement strand
TTGGCTTCGATTTCACTCATGCCTCATGAATGCTGGAAGAATCATAGTCCAGTTGAGCAACTAAGGACATCATGGGCCTGTTCACTCCCCTGTAAAAGGATGGATGAGATCTTAGAGGGAGAAAAACAAAAAAAAAACAAACTGATTTTTCTACTCCTTTCAGCTAGAAGCTGAAGATTTCTCTATTATCCCATGTATGAACTCTAGAGAAGCTATAAATTGTTATGGCAGATTTATTTTTATTCATGAAAAAGATTTTGATTATTTGGAGGCCTTTGGTAATCGATCTTGTATAACTGTTGGAAAATTGTGAAGGGAGGGTTTATTTTTGTGCTCATGCCATATCAGTCTAAATTTCCAATCACTGGTGTGAGATTTACAATCCTGAAGAAATTACAATGATACTTTCTGCTTAATTTTAAAGTTACAAGTTTTGCCCTGTTATGTGTTGACACTGCAAACCATCTATCATTTTTCTGGTGCAATGTGATGATGAGTTTATTGATTTTTTATGATCACCATCTAGGCCAGTGTGTAAAATCTGAACTTCTTTCTGCAACAGGTATCTCTGGATCTTGTTAAGAGCTTATATGCAAAGTTCATTGATTGGGATAGGGAGATGATTGACCTAGAAACCGAGACTCCATCCCACGCGACAAAGTAAGTTATAGAATGAAAGTAAAGCACTTGTTTTGAACTAGATATGTAAATCCAGATATTCGAACACGTAATTGAAGTATCATTTGTTTTATGTGGCAGCACAGCAATAAGTGAGGATCTTGGGCAAGTTGAGTACATTTTGACTGACAAAACCGGAACCCTCACTGAAAATAAAATGGTTTTCAGAATATGTTGCATCAGTGGCAATTTTTATGGGAATGAGGCTGGGGATGCTTCGAAAGGTTTCTTTCCCCCCTCCCCTCACACTTTCTCTTGATTTTTCAAGCTCATCTTTTTTCCTCAAATTCAGACTTAATCAATTAATACATTTTCTTCACTTGTAGTTGCTGCACTTTGAATGCCTTCTGTTGTTTTGAATTTACTGTTTTAAGCTTAGTTTTGGAATCAGGTTAGAAGCTGTTAAGTCAATTTTGTGCCTGCATGTGTGTCGTATATAGATCAGTTACTTCTATAGGCATTTATAGTTGAGTTTCTTCTACAAGTTTGTTTCCTGAATAGCCGAGATTAGTTGTTTCAAAGCATACCTTGTCCACAACCGGTTAATTTTAATTATGCAATCTCCATAGATCCAAGACATATGTTGGTTTAATCTCTAGAATCAAACTCTTCACCATATTGCCATTTGTATGACTGGCGATGTAAAATATGTTTTCATTTTGAAGAATGCTTATGAGAAAGCATTCTGTTTTCAAGATCTACAGGTAGATGTGTGTATGATTTCAAGGTTCCATAAATTAGAAATAGATAAAGCTTAAGTATGCATACACTTTTATGGATGTTTTGATCCATGTGTGTCATTTGTCTTTATTATATTTCTTATGTCTATGCATCTGAAGAATGAAAATATAAGTTAATGGAATTCATTGGAGCAGAATGCGACTGTCATGCTTTTAACTTTTTTTTTTTATGAGATGGGAAAATCTTTGAAATAGAAAAAAGGCACAAAGGCCTATACAATTGTCATCATGCTGGCATCTGTTTCAGTAACTCATGCTTTGAACAAAAATTCCAAGTATTTTGCATTTTAGATCCGATGGGGAATGCCTTTTACTTCCAATCCTTGACCATATCACACTAATTTAAGTTTGAATTTTTTGACATTAGATTTCTGCTGTAATCCATCCAGGTTCTGTCATGCTTAAGTGCATTACCAGTGCCCCATCATCATTAGATTCATTAATTTCTTGCTTACTTCAACTCATAGTTAGTTAAATTTTGTATGATCAGAATTTAAATTTATTCCTCTATTTTCTTGGAAATCATTTAGCTTGCATGAGAATATATGGTTATTTATTGCTTACGTTTCTGGTTGAATATTCTTACTTTTGAATTCTGAACTTATGTTGCCATGAATCATAAAGAACAACAGATATTTAGATTTGTGTTTCTAATTTATTTATTTATTTTTAATTCATGCATGTTTTCTTGCATCAAAAATACTTTTCTGACGTGGGTATTCTTGGATTTTTGCTTCTAACTGTTCCCATTCTTGTTGCACAGATAAGCAACTGTTAAATGCCATTTCTAGTGGATCTCCTGATGTTGTTCGGTTTCTCACAGTCATGGCAATATGTAATACTGTTATACCTGTCCAAAGGTGACTCACATTCTTTTAATGATTAAATTTTTTTCCTTATATTCTTTAAAGTTCTTTTCCTTGTATTGAGGTTTTATCCTCACGTGCAAACCCATCAATGTGCTTGATAGCAACATCGTCTCGTCATTCTAAAATATTCGTTCTTGGCTTTTTCTGTTTGTAGCAAAACTGGAGCTATCTTGTACAAAGCGCAATCCCAGGATGAGGACGCACTTGTCCATGCTGCTGCTAAGTTAAACATGGTCCTCGTCTGTAAAAATGGAAATATTCTTGGTAAAACTCATTTTCATCTGGCTGTTGAGATGGCTCCAAAACTGGATATGATAAGATAAGTTTAATTATTTTAATGTTGTGCAGAGCTTAGATTCAATACTTCAGCAATTCAGTATGAAGTACTGGAAACTCTGGAGTTCACATCTGATAGGAAAAGAATGTCAGTAGTGGTGAGAGATTGCCAAAATGGAAAGATTTTGCTTTTGTCAAAGGGAGCTGATGAAGCAATTCTTCCTTATGCTTCTCCTGGTAAATTTATATATAGGAGCTGCTAATTGATTGTTGTAGGATAGCAAGAAAACATTTTAAGTTGCATGGATAAAATTATTCTTCCACATACATGTTCTCCACTTGATGGATTATGATGCCTTTCCATCCACATAATATTCTCCATGAATTTAGACCCTCTTGATTGTCTATATTATATAATTTAGGTAATCCAGAAATCAACTTGCTCCTACACTGTACTTGTAAGCATGAACCTCTTACAGTCTTTACTCCTCTTGTTCTTCTTGAGCCATATTATCTTTGAGCAATTGCATTTTTGCTTTAGGGCGCTAATGGTAATCCGGCACCATATCATGTCTTGTTAGGTGCAGCTGCTCTATAATGTGTTCCAAGTGGATTTTTTTGTTTACTTGGATGTCTGGGACCTTGAGTCATGGGTCTTTGTGGAGTTTATTGTGCTTTGTCTTAGAAAAAGGTCTATAAAGTGTCTACTCTACATTCAAAGATAAGGGCCCAAATTGACAACTTTGGGACCAGCTTCCCCATAAAACTCAAGCACCTCTCTCTCTCTCTCTCTTTTGTTTTTTTTTTTTAAGATCCATGTTCAGATCTCATTCAAGCTGAGAACTCCACAGCTTCCGAACTCCTTGCACCAAGACTTTGAAATGTTTTCTTATTACATAACTGCTTTCTTGTCATTCTTAAGTTTTGGCCCATTGTTTCAGGCAATCAGTTGGCATCGTCCTACCTTTCATATTGAAGGATTGCCTATTTTATTTTGGATATTTTTCATTAATTGTTTAGGATTATTTTAAGGCACATGAGCTGCCTTCGCTCATCTCGAAAGCTTTGTTGTGCTTGTAGTATATTTGCTAATAGTTATCATCAATAGGATTGCATTCATCTATATCACTGTGGTTGTTCTGGGGTTATAACCCCAGGGATGATGCTATTACCTATACAGAAAGAAGTGTGCTTTAGTAGTTGGTGAACATTATTAGTGGTGGTTACTGGTCAGCTATTTCAATTTGTCATAGTTGCGGGTGTAGAACCCATATTTCAATTTGTCATTGCTTGACTTTGAATTTGATAATCTCAAATCAATTTCAGGACAACAAACAAGGATATTTAATGAGGCTGTGGAACAATATTCTCAATTGGGGCTGCGCACATTATGCTTGGCTTGGCGGGAATTAAAAGAAGATGAATATGAGGAGTGGTCTTTTATGTTTAGAGAGGCCAGTAGTACTTTGGTTGATAGGGAGGTAAAGGATACATCTCACTATCTCTCTGTTCATACTTAATTTTCTTAAAGGAGTACTAATTCAATAATGAATACACATGATCGGGTCTTATATGTTACTATTTCCTTCAGTGGAGAATAGCTGAGGTCTGCCAAAGATTAGAACGTGATCTTGAAGTTCTTGGAGTTACTGCCATAGAGGACCGTCTACAGGTGAATATTTTCAGAGTTATGACACTGAGATCCAACCTTTTGCTTTTAGATACAGACATTTTTCATCTCTATTTCTGACAAATATTTCAGGATGGTGTTCCAGAAACAATTTACACTTTAAGAAAAGCAGGAATACATTTTTGGATGCTTACTGGAGACAAGCAAAATACAGCCATACAAATTGCTCTCTCATGCAACTTCATTTCACCAGGTTGATTGAAATTCTTTGTAGTCCATTTTCTTGTCATGTGGAAGTCATTTGTTTTAATTTTCTCAATAGTAATAATTGTCAAGGTAGATGCATACAAATTTCTCTCTCAAGCAACTTCATTTCACCAGGTTGATTGAAATTCTTTGTAGTCCTTTTTCTTGTTATATGGAAGTCATTTGTTTTAATTTTCTCAATAGTAATAATTGTCAAGGTAGATGCATTTGTTCCAAAAAGCTGAGACATATAAGATGCATTCTTCAGCAACCATCACTTGTCCGTGATCTTCCTGCTTGTTTACATTAAATTTATCTTCCCTCTTTCATTCTGCTAAAAATCCGCTGGCAACCTAGAACTCTCTATGTTTCCATTATTGGTTCTTTATTTCTACATTTCCTCAATCCACATGACATTTTTTTTCCACAATCAAAATATAAGTAATCCTATATCTTGCATTTCTTTTGTCTAATTTCTTAACAGAGCCAAAAGGTCAGCTTCTATTAATTGATGGAAAAACTGAAGAGGAAGTTGGTAGAAGTTTAGAGAGAGTTTTACTTACAATGAGGACAACAGCTTCAGAACCAAAGGTACATCCAACACACTCCATTTTCAGTTTCAATTCATTGATGAGTTCCTTTTCCATCATTTGTCCTCAAATTCAATAGTCCCTTATAGACTTATTTATGTTGATCCCTCCATCTAACATATTAGGTTTAGTTAGGTAGATTTCACATTAGCAGCTCACTCTGTTCGTACTAAAGATTGTCTTCAGGAATGTTAGCTAACCAGGAGCTATAGCCCCTTGGTAGCTGCTGTAGTAATTATTGCCATTGTCGATAGAACAATGCACTCATGGATGTAATAGTCAAAGAGCCTTGTTTGGCCATAAATATTACGATGATTTTGGTATGCTGAATTTCTAGAGAGACTAGACAGATGAACTGCAGAATTACTTTTTACATCATCCTCAATGGTGCATGCTTTGAGTAATTTTTATGACACATACTTTTCTTTACAGGATGTTGCATTTGTTGTTGATGGCTGGGCTCTTGAAATTGCACTGAAGCATTACTGGAAAGCATTCACTGAATTAGCAATATTATCAAGAACTGCTATATGTTGCCGTGTGACACCATCTCAAAAAGCACAGGTGATCTTTGGCAGGTTTCAGTAATGCTGGCATTTCTTTGCATGCCCGACTTGGACTTCAAAATTAAACTGAGACTTTGAATGTTACTCAATTAAGTCCCTTTTTATCTTGATCCTTTAATTTTTATATATTAAAGTTTGATGTCACCGTCAACATAAGAAAAATTAGGTCTATTGAATAGCATCCTAAGCTTTATTGCGGAGAAGGATACAGGCTTCATTCATTTGGAAAAATAAAATGAATTGTTAAAATCTTTAGTGGAGGTAAATATGCGTATGCGGATGAGTTATCTGTCTATTAATTATGGCGGATGTTGATGGCATAACTAGATCTAGTCTGGTCTTGCTTCTACCTTTGAAGGGCTCAATAGCTGTTGAATGAATCTCACTTTTTCAAGAGACACTAGCCATGCAGTACCAAAGGAGGACAGAAAAAGATGAAGATGGGTAGATGAACACTTCGTTTGGGAGTTTGAAGGGAGGAAGAAGAGGGTATAAGGCTTAAAGGAGAACAAATAGTTATCCTCTACCTTGTTGATAGTCTTGCTCCTGTCTGTTCTAAAATGATGTATATATATGGAATGGAAAAGGTGTATTGTAGGAATCACAAAGACAATTCATCAATGTCTTATCTGTTTAAATTCTCTCAACATGGGGAAATTAAAGTGGGTTTGATAGGAGTAAGGAACCTCTTCTGAATGCCCAAAATCCCTCCCTCTCTGATAAAAGTACTCCCACCTACAACAATTTTCCTTTCATTGCCTTTCCCTAAGTCTTTCCATCAACCTAGGAGGAATTTTATGATCACATGGCACTCCTATCTTGCTCCTCTTATCTTTTATTACACAGGGATATCATTCTCAAGGGCCCCCTACCTTTGTATGGCAGAATTTCAGTTTGAAAAAATTGATCAGCTGTTGAAACAAACGAAACATCATTTGCTGTCGTCGGTGTGACCAAAATTGCAAGCTTGTATTCTGTTCATCTTGTAGAGGTTGGAACTCTTAGATTTAGGCCAGTCCTTCATTTCTCTTACTTTTGGTTTACCTGTGCTCTAGTTTTTTCTGTTGCTATGCTATCAGTAAATGCTATGCACTATGTGATATCTTCCTTGCTATCCCTAGTTAGCAGACAAAACAGCATCATGGTTAGTTTTCTCTCTAAAATATGATGGATGTCCAGGTAATATGTTTATTTGTGTCTTTCTCCAAGTCACTGTAGAAAAGATAATTCAATGACTCATGGAAACTTGTTTTTGCAGCTTGTACAGATCTTAAAATCATGTGATTACCGGACTTTGGCAATTGGCGATGGTGGGAATGATGTGAGAATGATACAACAAGCTGACATTGGGGTTGGCATTAGTGGGAGAGAAGGACTGCAGGCAGCCAGGGCAGCTGATTATAGCATTGGAAGTAAGTTTTTTCCTATTCTTTTTAATTTGCGAGTCATGTCTCAGTTTTATAAGGTTTGCATTGCATGATATAACTATTATAAGTTAGATGCTTAATGTACTGACTTGATTTAGAAAACTTGCTGCTAGCTGCTTACACTGTTGCTTCTTGTTTCTATTAAGGAACCACTCTCGTACTTCCAGGCATCAACAGTTAGAATCAAATCCTCTATCATGTTTGGATGCTAATGGTTTCAAAATAACTGTTCTCAAGCTGTTGGCGTTGATGACACTTGTTTAGATTTTAGGAACATTAATTTTTTTATTAAAAACTTGAAAGCATTAAATAAACAAAATGCTGGTTAATGGTTACTACCTAATAGTTTAAGATACATGATTTTACTAGTGCACTTCAGATTTGTAATTGTGAAACAGTGATCTTCTTGAAGACATGATCAAAAACTTGCACATGGTTTCTGGAAGCAAGGTTTACAAGAACATTACTATACCAAAGCCTAGATGAGAGATATTGTTAGCCGCCGTGTGACATGCAACTTTTCTTGACCAATGTATTCATGGGGCCTGTTCCACCCCCCCTCCCTTTCCTTGTTTTGTTGGAGGAAGAAACTGTAAAATTTTAATCATGACAGCTTAAATATTTCGACTGTTTTAATGCATGACATCACCCGAGACAATTTTTTTGAAAATTATAATCAATCACATAAAGTGGGGAATTTCCACCAACTCTTCTTGTCTTGTATATTTTGCAAGATTAGTTGATTGATGTTATGCAAATATTGTTTAATGTTATTTAATTGTGACATGCAAACCACCAATGAAAGAGGAAGTTATGTTTAGTATGTTTTGTTGTCGCAGTTTGATTCTCTTTTCAATTAGTTCTTCATGTTTGGCCTTTCCTGACCTACACTATTGGTTTCAGGATTCAGATTTCTAAAAAGATTGATTCTTGTCCATGGCCGGTATTCGTATAACCGAACTGCATTCCTGTCCCAGTATTCTTTCTATAAATCCCTACTGATATGTTTCATCCAAATCTTGTGAGTTTTTTCCACATTCAATGCCTTCTTTTGTTGCTTTCCCCATCTTGGTAGTAAACAGTTAGCACATTACTTTTGGTGGGATGCACTTTATGGCCTTTGTTTTCCCATTGCTGACATTAGTGCATTTTCAGCTTCTCTTTTATTTCAGGTGTCTCTGGGACCAGTCTTTTCAATTCTGTTAGTTTGATGGCTTATAACGTTTTTTACACCAGCATACCTGTTCTAGTTAGTGTCCTTGACAAAGATCTTAGTGAAGAAACTGTAATGCAGCATCCACAAATTCTGTTTTACTGTCAAGCTGGGAGGTACACCTTTTCTCTGGTTTAAACGAGATAGGTTGACAAATCTATAGGTAACTACAGTTCTTGTTATTACATAATCATTAAACTAAGTTATGATCATTCTGGATGCAGGCTTCTTAACCCAAGCACATTTGCAGGATGGTTTGGCCGGTCCCTTTTTCATGTGAGTGCCATTTCATTCCTTTTGTTTCCTTTCTGCTAATATTATGTGACTAGTGGATAATCAATGCTTGCAACTGAGATTTGAAGAAATGTCAAATGACACCGATGAAACTTGATATCAGTGATGGAAACATCAATGTATAAAGGACAACTGATTCCTTGGCTAATTTTAACAGGAAATGAACTAGTTGAAATAGTGAGATTCCATGGTTGAGAATGTTTACTTGTGAAACTGAAAGCACAACTTTCTACGAGATGTGGTTTATGGATCTTCTAAATGCTCAAATAATTGCCTTTTCTGATGGCTCAAATAATTGCCTCTTAGGTGTTAAGGTTTTGCATACATATACTTCATTTTCAGATTTTTCAACTGTAGAAGTTCCAAAATATTGAGCTTGTACAAGTGTGTGTGTTAGATCATGTGATTACACAATTAAAAATTCTTCTTTTTGTTATTCTATCTTAAAAAATGTTTTTGAAAGTTTACTTCATGAAAGAAACCCCAAAGTGATATGAAGATTTTCTATAAAATATTTGTTCATCTTGTGACTTTTATATTGATACTGGGATGACTTGCAGGCGATTGTTGTATTTGTAATCAGCATACATGCCTATGCATTTGAAAAAAGCGAAATGGAGGAGGTTGGGATGGTGGCACTCTCCGGATGTATATGGTTACAGGCTTTTGTTGTAACATTAGAGACCAAGTGAGCATCCATCTCTCCTCTGTCTTTTGTAATGTTCGAAACTTTTCTTTTGATTTTTAGACAAGTGAAATAAGGATGAAAATAGCTGCTGCATACAAAGGTTGCACAGGCTTTGTCTCTTGAATGCCCTGCGCTATGTGATTTAATAGTGGAAGATGTGCATGCTTGTGTTTGGTTGTTATATTTCTGTGAGCATATGAATCTATTTGGTGTTTCTAGGGAATAGAAGATCTACCATATGAATCTTCTGAATTCTGTAAATCAGAGAGTGAAATGGCGGATCACAATATTTCATGCCTCATTGAGGAGGAAAACGCTCAAGTCATCTCAAGAAATCATTGAGAGATCTGTCATTTCTCATGAAACTTTTCAAAATTGAAGTCAATGACTGTAAACATGGTTGAATAAATTTGTTTGTAACTGTCTTGAATTTGGCTCATGTGCAGCTCCTTTACAATTTTGCAACATCTTGCCATATGGGGGAACTTGATTGCATTTTATGTCATCAACTGGATTGTCAGTGCCATTCCATCATCAGGAATGTACACAATAATGTTCCGGTTATGTAGACAACCATCTTATTGGCTAACTATACTGGTAAGTGTCTCTTCCATCTTTTGCTTTATTCTTGTGCCTTTACTCCCCCTTTGGTCCAATAGATATAGGTCATAGAAAAGCCTTAGGCCCTTCTTTATTCCTTAACGGTCACAAATCCAGATGAAAATGAGTTTTGATCGAATGAAAATTGTTAGAAATCTTAGCAACAACTGTGTGATTTGATGAGCTAGAATAGCAGCTCCTCTCTTGTTTCCACCCCTCTCACTTACAAGTGACTGCTTACAGCATGACGCACCGTGGTATGGATGCTGCTGCTGTGCTCTAGGAAAATCTTAGTGTAACAGTTCTTTTTGGGCGTGGTGCTGCAATGACAGAGTTGATGTTCCAAAATGCAGCATCTCCCAAAAATGGTCTCCAAAGAGAGAACCATTTCCCGTTCTATCTGTAGTTATCTGTTTGTTGTCTGGTCAAGGATGGGGGAGTGGCATGTTTTCAACCCCCCCCAAGACTTGACACTATTTTGGTTGCTAGAAAACCCGAGAGCAGCTTTGAAATAGCCTGGAACTCTTTTCCAGAACCGCGATTCATATGTTTGCTCATTTTTTGCAGCTCATCGTTGCGGCGGGGATGGGTCCAATTCTAGCTATAAAGTACTTCCGTTATACATACAGACCCAGCAAAATCAACACCCTTCAGCAGGCAGAACGTCTGGGTGGGCCAATTTTGTCTCTCGGTAATATCGAGCCACCACAACAACGATTGATTGAGAAAGAAGTTGCTCCATTATCAATTACTCAATCGAAGAACAGAAACCCGGTTTACGAACCTCTTCTCTCCGATTCTCCTAGCACCAGAAGGTCTTTCGGACCAGGAACTCCTTTTGATTTCTTTCAATCACAATCCAGATTATCTTCAAACTACACAAGGAACTGCAAGGACAATTGAGTTTTACGGGGTTGTTCTTCTTCTTCGCTGCGATAACCAACGTATAGATGACATAGTCGAGCTGTAAGCCGAAGCTTATTTATACATTACTTGTAGTCTCTAGATTGTAAAGGATACATTCCCCCCTCCTTACCCGATTCTGTTGCGCGCTTCCCCATATTTTTGCATCGGATATCAATTCATCCTCAGTAAATGTTTAAAACTCGCATTGAGCAAATTTTACGTTAAATGAAGTAAAATTCAAGCTGTAGTAAAGTTCGAGAAATTATCACGTGGATCTGCTCCTCTTGAATTCAATCAATTATATTTCAGTGATTGGCTACCTTTGTAATTATGTTGGGTTCATTTCCTTCAGTGTTTTTAAAATTCAAAAATCCCTGGAAGCACGGCTAGATCTGTGCTGCTCTAGCCGGATATTAATGAGGTCGGTCTAGCCACGGTCGAATGTCCATAGTTATTGGTAGTTAATGTCATAGTTGTCGTGGATTTCTAAAAAATAATTTTATTTAATTTTAAAATAATAAATTTTTAATGTTTTTAATGTGTTGATTTAAAAAATAATTTTTTAAAAATAAAAAAATATTATTTTGATATATTTTTAAGTAAAAAACACTTTAAAAAACAACCGGTATCATATTTGCTAATATCCTTTTAAAACAATGATATAGATTAACGAGTAGTCAGGTTGGGATGAAAGTAATTCGGGTCATTAAAAAACCAATTAGGGCTATCGGATTTTATCATGTTAATATTTGTTAGGTTAAATAAATTC
>Ga0307513_10010673_pt1 | contig 11493 bp, 10 predicted proteins | sample 15_EM_MG_FD_202174 | JGI IMG/M metagenome (GOLD analysis project Ga0307513, IMG submission 202174) | Populus trichocarpa ectomycorrhiza microbial communities from riparian zone in the Pacific Northwest, United States - 15_EM | ecosystem: Host-associated > Plants > Roots > Unclassified | place... | reverse complement strand
CCCTCGCCTGGGCCCTGCGCGACCCGCGGATGACCAGCCTGATCATCGGCGCCAGCAGCGTCGAACAACTCGAGACCAACGTCGCGGCGCTGGACAACCTCGCGCTGTCCCAGGACGAACTCGACGAGATCGACGGCACGGTCCTCGACCTGTGACCCACCGGGGCGGCCGGGTCACCCGGCCGCCCCGATCAAACCTCCAAAACTGATCAAGAACTCCCCCGGGCCACCGATGTACCGGCCAACGAACCGGGCCGTCCGGTTCCGACCCCGGGGGCCCCATGCGACGTCGACACCTCCCGCAGCTCCGCACCGGCCGGACGCTCGCCGGCGCCACCGCGGCGCTGATCGCCACGGCACTGATGCCGGCCCTGCCGGCCGCCGCCGCACCGGACGGCTGGCCGCCGGACGCGTGGCCCGCCTGCACCGAAGGCACCACGACCTTCTGCGTCGACAGCGCCACCCTGACCCCGCTCGGCGGGGAGCCGGCCGCGATGACCGACCTCGGCCTGACCGCCACCGCCACCGGCACGTCCGACGACATCGCCTCACTGAACTGGGCCGTCGACGGCTGGGCGGAGCAGAGCCCCGACGTCCTCGGCGGCGACATCACCCTGGTGCTGCGCACCGGGCCGTTCGTACCCCGGTTCACCAGCGCGGTCGCCGACGGCATCCGGATCACCCGGACCGTCGACGACAACGGCGACTACACCATGACCATCACCGGTCACGCCGCACACATCGACTGGACCACCGGCGAGTTCGCCGAGCTCTGCGACACCCGGCAGTACTGCGGCGACGACGACCAGATGGCCGACGAGGCCGGCACCGGCTACCGGTTCGCCGGCAACACCCAGGACCTGAGCGACAGCAGCCAGGACTTCATCGACGCCGTCGACGGGGCCTACATCGCCAGCGACGCGCAGGCCCGCACCCCGATAATCAGCTACTCCGACGAGGGCGACCCGCACCTGTCGTTCGGCGTGCTCGGCAACCCACACCTCGACAGCGCCGGCAACCCGGTACGCGGCTCGTTCAACGCCTGGGTGCCCGCCGGCTACTTCGCCACCCTCGAGACCACCCCGCAGGACGCCGTCGACGCGGGCTTCGACGTCGTCAACAACGCCACGGACGTACCGGTCAGCCTGCCCGCGACCGCCATCGTGGAAGACGACGGCGTGGCCTTCGCCGCCACCGGCATCGGCTACGGCATGAACATGATCGACGTCTACAACCGCCCGTCCGGCGTGCAGAGCGACGCCACCGTGCCCAGCACACCGCAGAACGTCGACGCCACCGCCGACACCGAGTCCGTCACCGCGCAGTGGAGCGCGCCCGACACCGACGGCGGAATGCCGATCACCGGCTACACCGTGCGGGCGTTCACCGACTCCACCGGGGGAACGATCGCCGGTCAGTGCGCCGTCGACGTCGACAACATCGTCGTCGAGTCGGAGGACGACAACGGCGAGCCGGCCTGCACGATTGACGGCCTCACCGACGGCGACCTCTACTACCTGGCGGTCAGCGCCAGCAACGCCCTCGGTGAGGGCGACGCCCAGCCGGAACGGCTCGCCATCACCGCCGGCGCCGCCGACCCGACACCCCCGTCCGCACCGACCGAGGTACGCGTCTCGCCCGGAGCGGGCCGCCTGGTCGCCTCCTGGCACGAGCCGGACACCGACAACGGCGCGCCGGTCACCGGCTACACCGCCCGCGCCTTCGCCACCCGCAAGGCCACCAAGCCCGTCGCCACCTGCACGGCGGTCGCACCGGCCCGGACCTGCCCGCTGCCCAAGCTGGCCAACGGCGTGACCTACTACCTGGGCGTGACCGCCACCAACGACGCCGGCGAGGGCCCCGAGCAGGAGATCCGGGTCGCGGCCACCCCGCGCACCGTGCCCGGCGCGCCCCGTTCGCCGAACGTCACGTCCAAGGGCGGCAAGGTCAAGGTCGGCTGGGCGGCGCCGACGCTCACCGGCGGGTCCCCGGTGACCAGCTACCGCGCGGCCGCGTTCGCGAACAAGTCCGGCGGCACCGCCGTCGCGCAGTGCACCGGCAAGGCGGCGGACCGAGCCTGCTCCGTCTCGGGGCTGAAGGCCGGCCGGACCTACTACGTCGCGGTGACAGCCGTCAACGCGGCCGGCTCCTCCGTCGAGTCCGGCCGGATCAAGATCCAGGTTCGGCGCTGAAGCGCTGAGCCTGGCGACCCGGCACCGCCCCCGCCAGGCGGTGCCGGGTCGCACCACCCCTAAAGCGTCCTAGGATTCTAGGAGTTATCGTTCGGGGCGGATGGCGGTCTACGCTGATCTCATGTCCGCCACCGCACCCGCCGTCCACCTCGCCCGGCCACACCGGCCGGTGCTGGTGACCGGGAGCCTGCGCGAGCTGACCGGCCCCCGGCACGGCCTGGTCGAGCTGCCGCTGCGGCTGTGGTGGAATCCGCACCGCACCTTCGACCTCGACCAGCCCACCATGCTGCTGTGGATGTACGAGAACGTGCTCCGCGAGGCGGTCCGCGTCGACGAGCTGCGCGCCCACCTGCACGGCCCGACGCTGATCAGGGTCTGGCCGCAGCTCAACCTGCCCCGGGGCGTACGCGCGGCCTGGGAAGCCCGGCACCCCCGTCTGCGCCCCACAAAGCCCTCGCCGGTCAAGACAGCGGCAGCGACGTCGCGGTGAGCGTCGACGCCTTCTACCGCGACGTCGCGCAGGTCGCCCTCGCCGTCGCCGAGAAACACGGCTTCGTGCTCGGCGGCGGCGTCGCCTGGCTGGTCAACGGGCTGGTGCAGCGCCCGACCGAGGACGTCGACCTGTTCACCGACACCGACGGCGGGGTCGCCGCAGCGGCCGGCAAGGTCAGCGCCGCACTGACCGCCGCCGGTTACGCGGTCGAACGCGAACAGGCCGACGAGTTGTTCGCGGGCATGGACGCCGACATCCAGGAGTTCGCGGTCACCGCCGGCGGGCGCGCGCTGCGGCTGACCCTGTGCCGCCTGGACCGGCACCGCGCCCCGGTCGTGATGGATGTCGGCCCGGTGATGCACCTCGACGACCTCGTCGCCACCAAGGTCGCCGCGCTGGTCAACCGCCGCGAGGTGCGCGACTACATCGATGTCGCCGCCGCGCTCGGCCGTTATCCGCTCGAGCGGGTGCTCGAACTGGCCTACGCGGCCGACCCGGCCCTGGATCCGGACGACATCGCCGAGGCCGGGCGGTATCTGGACCGGCTCGACGACGCCCGGTTCGCCGTCTACGGCGCCGACCCCGGGCACGTCCGCGACCGCCTGCGGGTGTGGCCGCGGTAACAGTGTCACCAGGGCTTTGTAAGGTTGACCCATCATGACGCTGACCGATCGCCTGCCCGGCACCGCGGAACCCGACGCAGTCTTCGACGCCTTCTCGCTCTGGGTCGCCGAGCAGGGCCTGACGCTGTATCCGCATCAGGAGGAGGCGCTGATCGAGATCGCCACCGGCGGCAACGTCATCCTCAACACCCCGACCGGCTCGGGCAAGAGCCTGGTCGCGACGGGCGCGCACTTCGCCGCGCTCGCCGACAAGCGCACCACCTTCTACACCGCGCCGATCAAGGCCCTGGTCAGCGAGAAGTTCTTCGCCCTCTGCAAAGCGTTCGGGGCGCACAACGTCGGCATGCTGACCGGCGACGCGAGCGTCAACGCGGACGCGCCGATCATCTGCTGCACCGCCGAGGTGCTGGCCAACCTGGCGCTGCGCGAGGGCGCCGGCGCCGACGTCGGCCAGGTGGTGATGGACGAGTTCCACTTCTACGCCGAGCCCGACCGCGGCTGGGCGTGGCAGGTCCCGATCGTCGAGTTGCCGCAGGCCCAGTTCATCCTGATGTCCGCGACGCTCGGCGACGTCACCCGCTTCGTGGCCGATCTCTCCCGGCGCACCGGCCGGGAGACCGCCGTCGTCACGACCGCTGAGCGGCCGGTTCCGCTGCTTTTCTCGTACGCGAAAACGCCCTTGCACGAGACGATCGAAGAGCTGTTGTCGACCCATCAGGCTCCGGTGTATATCGTGCATTTCACTCAGGCCTCGGCCCTGGAGCGGGCGCAGTCGCTGATGAGCATCAACATGAGCAGCCGCGCCGAGAAGGACGCCATCGCCGCGGCCATCGGCAACTTCCGGTTCACGGCGGGCTTCGGGCGCACGCTGTCGCGCCTGGTCCGGCACGGCATCGGCGTGCACCACGCGGGCATGCTGCCGAAGTATCGCCGGCTGGTCGAGACGCTGGCCCAGGCCGGCCTGCTGAAGGTCATCTGCGGCACGGACACCCTGGGCGTCGGCATCAACGTGCCGATCCGCACGGTCCTGTTCACCGGCCTGTCCAAATATGACGGCGTGAAGACCCGGCTGCTCAAGGCCCGCGAGTTCCACCAGATCGCCGGGCGGGCGGGCCGGGCCGGCTACGACACCCTCGGCACGGTTTTGGTCCAGGCCCCCGAGCACGTGATCGACAACGAGCGCGCCCTGGCGAAGGCCGGCGACGACCCGAAGAAGCGCCGCAAGGTGGTCCGCAAGAAGCCGCCGGAGGGCACGATCGGCTGGGGCCAGCCCACCTTCGACCGGCTGGTGTCCGCCGATCCCGAGCCCCTCACCTCGTCGTTCCAGATGTCGCACGCGATGCTGCTGAACGTGCTGGCCCGCGGCGGCGACCCAGTCGCCGCGATGCGCCACCTGCTGACCGACAACCACGAGGAGCCGGCCGCCCAGCGCCGGCACATCCGCCGGGCGATCGCGATCGCGCGGGCGCTGCTGGCCGGCGGCGTGATCGAGCGGATCGTCACGCCGGACGGCCAGGTGACCTTCCGGCTGGTCGAGGACCTGCAGCTCGACTTCGCGCTGAACCAGGCGCTGTCACCGTTCGCGCTGGCCTCGCTGGAGCTGCTGGACCGCGAATCCCCCGACTACCCGCTGGACGTGGTGTCGGTGATCGAGTCGACCCTCGAGGACCCGCGGCAGGTGCTCTCCGCCCAGCGGCAGAAGGCCCGCGGCGAGGCGGTCAACGCCATGAAATCCGAGGGCATCGAGTACGAGGAACGGATGGCGTTGCTGGAGGACGTCACCCACCCGCGCCCGCTGCTGGAACTGCTCGAGGGCGCGTACGAGACGTACCGGCGCGGCCACCCGTGGGTCGCCGACTACGAGCTGAAGCCCAAGAGCGTGGTCCGCGACATGTACGAGCGGGCGATGACGTTCACCGAGTACGTGTCGTTCTACGGCCTGTCCCGCTCCGAGGGACTGGTCCTGCGCTACTTGGCGGACGCCTACCGGGCGCTGCGCCAGACGGTTCCCGAGGATGCGCGTACCGAGGAACTGACCGACCTGATCGAATGGCTGGGCGAGCTGGTCCGCCAGGTCGACTCGAGCCTGCTGGACGAGTGGGAGCGGCTGCGCAACCCGGGCGCGGAGCTCGCCGAGGTCACCCTGGACGACAAGCCGCCGGCGGTCACCCGCAACACCCGGGCGTTCCGGGTGCTGGTGCGCAACGCGATGTTCCGCCGGGTCGAGCTGGCCGCGCTGCGCCGCTACGACGAGCTGGCCGACCTGGACGCGGAGGCGGGCTGGACGGCGACCCGCTGGGCGGACGCCTTGGACGACTACTACGACGAGTACGACGAGATCGGCACCGGCCCGGCGGCCCGCGGCCCGGCGCTGCTGCACATCGACGCGGGCCCGGCGGTGTGGAAGGTCCGCCAGGTCTTCGAGGACCCGGCCGGCGACCACGACTGGGGCATCGACGCGGAGATCGACCTGGCGGCAAGCGACGAGGCGGGCGCGGCGGCGGTGCGCGTCACGGCGGTCGGCCCGCACTGATGAGCAGGTCGCAGTGGCACAAGTTCTACCGGTCCCGGGTGGCCGCGCCCGCCGGCGTGCTCTTCGACCTGCTCGCGGACCTGCCGGAATACCATAGGTGGCTGCCCGGATCGGAGCAGTTCGGCCGCACCACCGACGTCGACCCCTATCCGGTACGCCTGGGCAGCCGCTACCACGACGGCAAGCCGGACGGATCGGGCCGGGACTGGTGGGGAACCGTGACGGGCTATCAGCCGCCGGGTTGCCTGGACTTCCAGCACACCATCCGGGTGGCTCCGCTGCGCGCGACCGTCGACGTGCACATCCACTATTCGCTCGAGGCCGAGGCCGAGGACGCGGCTACGGCGGTGACCCGGTGGCTCGTGCTGGACTTCACGATGCCGGCCGTGGTGCGGCCACTGCGCCGGTTGATCATCAAGGCCTTCGACCAGGAGAACGTGCGGACCATGGCCGCGCTTCAGCGTTACGCCGAGGAACGGCCCGGGCGGTAACAACTCGCGTGCCCCGATGGGGATCAGCGCTGAGAATGCTCGGCGTGCCCTCGCTGAATCTGCGCCACTCGGTCCGCGCGATCCTGCTCACCGACGACGATCGCATCCTGCTCTGCCGGCACGACATTGCCGATCCGCCCCCGAGAGTCGTCTGGGCGGCGCCCGGTGGCGGCATCGAAAGCGGCGAGACAATGCTCGCGGCGCTGCGCCGCGAGTTGCGGGAGGAGGTAGGGCTCACCCTCGACACGGAGCCGCCCCATGTGTGGCACCAAGAGGTCGTCTGGCCGGGGCACCCGCCGGGCTTCGACGGCGTGGTCAACGACTACTTCCTCGTGCGCACCGCCGAGTTTGTGCCGCGAGGGACCATGTCCGACGACGAACTCGCCGCCGAGAACATCCGCGAGCTGCGCTGGTGGTCGCTGCCGGACATCCTCGCCTACCGCGGCTGCGACCTGTTCAGTCCACGCGACCTGGTCACCCCGTTGACAGCCCTGGTCACCGACGGCGTGCCGGCCCTGCCAACGCCGCTCGGCCGGTGAGCCCCACCCCTGGTGCCCCACGCCGACAAACCGGATCAGCCCGCGCCTGACGATTCATCTGGATCAGAGGCCCTCCGAGATCGCGGTCGAGTTCGGACTCCTGCCTTCCGCTCATCGCGTTCGCAAGACAGAACCGCGGCCGGCCCTCCCCCGCGACGCGCCTGCGCAACGCCGCTTTCCGGAGCGGCGTGATCGCCTATGGCAGGCTGTCCCGACCGTACGGCGGAAGGATCTTCATGTTTGTCGCGGATGGGCTGCTCAGCGGGGGTGGGGCGTTGCTCCTCATCGCCGTGGTGATCGGGCTCGGGCTGTTCTGTGTGATCGCCTGGGACGCGCGCGGGGTGCTGCTTTCGCCGTTGGGTCTGATCGTGCTGCCGCTGGTGGCAGGGCTGTGGTTCGCCGGGGCGATGGTCATCGGGCTGCCCGCCGACGTCCTGCTCGGGCACAGCCGCGCGGGTGAGATCTGGCTCGGACTGGTCGCGGCGCCGGTGGTCGCGTTGCTCCTCGGCCGCCGGTTCCGCACCACGATGAGCGTGAACACGCCCCGGCGGGTGCTGGTCCGCGCCGGGGTGCTGCTGGCCGGCTGCACGCTGGCCAAGTGCGTCGGATACTGGCTCGGTTTCCGGGTGTTCGACTTCTGGGTCGGCGGCGCGGTCACCCTCGGGGCGATGGTCGTGTGTGTCGTCGTCTGGCAGTTCGCCGACATCGACGGAAAATGGCACCTGTTCGTCCGGGCCGGGGTGATCCTGGTGGCCGTCGGGGTGCTCGGGGCCTGGGCGAACGCCAATCAGGTCCCGGTCGCCGGCGATCCGCGGACCGCCTCGGCCACCACAGTGTCGATCATGCTGCTGGTGCTGCCGCTGCTCGTCCTGATCGCGCTGCTGGTGGCGCTCGGTGTGCTCCGGTGGCTGCGGCCCGGGCTGCGGATCATCGGCAGGGACCGGGCTGGTCGGACTCCGGCAGCGGGTGAGGTGTGGTACGCGTTCGTGACGTTCGACGAGGACGACGGCGAGGGCAAGGACCGGCCGGTGCTCGTGCTGAGCACCGACGGGCAGGTCTTGAAGATCACCAGCCAGGACAAGTCCCGGTTCGACGAGTATCTTTTCCTGCCGCTCGCGCGCAGCCGGGCGGTGCTGAGCAAGGACAGCTGGCTGGAGTTGCGGCCGACGCGGGTGCCGCGAGAGCAGTTCCGCAGTTACCGGGGCCCGTGCCCGCGTTGGGCGTGGGACGAGGTGTGCGCTCGCGGGCTGGCGGGTGTGCCGGCCGGCCCCGCCCCGCGATCGCTGCTGAGCAGGCTGTTCGGCGCCGGCCGTGGCCGAACGGGCTGAACCAGAGCGCCCCGGGCCGCGTGCCCTGAACGCATGCAGGCCGCGGCTCAAGCCCTGAGCTGGCGCCACCCCAGGCGGCCTGGGCTGAGCTGGCGGCTCCGCGTCAGGTTGCGGCCGTGGCGGCGTAGCGGTCCAGTACGTCGAGGTAGCCGTCCTTGATCGAGTTTGGCAGCCAGGTGATCTCGAAGGCGTTGCGCTGCAGGCGGACGAACTCGTCCCGGGACAGCGGCGAGGCCTCCTGCAGCAGGAGAAGGTTCTCGGTCACATACCGCCCGCCGAAGTAGGCCGGGTCGTCCGAGTTGACCGTCACCCGCAGGTCACTGTCCAGCAGTTGCCGGACCGCGTCGCGCCAACTTGAGCCGCGCACATAGCTGTTGGAGACCGGGCACACGGTCAGGCCGAGGCCGCGGGCCCGGATCTCGGTCTGCAACTCGTCGCTCTCCAGGCAGTTCACGCCGTGGTCGATGCGGTCCACCCCGATCAGATCGAGGCACTGGCGGATGTGCTCGACCGAATTCTCCTGGTCGACGTCGCAGTGCATGGTGAGCTGGTAACCCTCCGCCCGGGCCCGCGCGAACACCTTCGCGAACTTCTCCGGCGGGTTGCCCCGCTCGTCCGAATCGAGCCCGACGCCGACGATCCACTCCTGATAGGGCAACGACTCCAGCAGCGTGGCCATCGCGTACTCGGCGGAGAAGTCCCGCAGGAAACACATGATCAGCTGAACGCGCAGGTCCAGCAGCCGGCGCGCGTCCTGCACCGCGCGCCGCAGCCCGCGGATGACCCTCCCGAACGACACCCCGCGCGAGGTGTGCGCCTGCGGGTCGAAGAAGATCTCCGCGTACCGGATGTTCTGCTCGTGCGCCTTGCTCAGGTATGCCCACGCCAAGTCGTAGAAGTCCGCCTCGGTGAGCAGCACCGACATGCCCTCGTAGTAGACCGTCAGGAACGAGGCCAGATCATGGAACGAGTACGCGGCCCGCATCTGCGCCGCGTCGGCGTACGGAAGAACGACGTTGTTGCGCTCGGCCAGGACGAACTTCAGGTCGGGCTCGAGCGTGCCCTCGATGTGCAGATGCAGCTCACATTTCGGGAGCTCGGTAACGAACTTCGTCAGGTCCATCTGGCGCCTCCACGCTTGTGCTGGATGGAACGTAGAGACCCCGGGTTACGCGCCCATGTCGGGCCGTTTCCGCGAGATGGCGCGCTAGCTGTCGAAGTCGACCACGACCTTGCCGGAAGTGGGCGTCGACTGGCAGGTCAGGACGAAACCGGCGGCCAGCTCAGCCGGCTCGAGCGCGAAGTTGCGCCGCATCCGCACATCGCCCTCGACCAGCCGGGCCCGGCAGGTGCCGCACACCCCGCCCTTGCAGGCGAACGGCAGATCCGGCCGGGACCGCTGGGCGCCCTCGAGCACGGTGTCGCCGTCGCGCACCGTGACCGTGGTCGACCGGCCGTCGAGCACCACCGTGACCTCGCTGCTCGCTCCCGTGGCGACCGGCTCCGCGCGGACCAGCTCGGGCGGCGGCTCGTCGACCCAGAACAACTCGCGGTGGATCCGCTCGGGCGCCACCCGCGACTCGGCGAGCACCTGCTGCGCGTCGGTGACCATGCCGAACGGCCCGCACAGCCACCAGTGGTCCACCCCGGCGACATCGATCAGCAGCGGCAACAGCGTGCGCAGCTTGTCGGCGTCGAGCCGCCCGCTGAGCAGCTCGACCTCGCGCGCTTCCCGGGACAGCAGGTGGACCAGTTCGAGCCGGGTCGGGTGGGCGTCCTTGAGGTCGGCGAGTTCCTCGGCGAACATCACCGTCTCGGCCCGCCTGTTCCCGTAGAGCACGCTGACCTGGACGTAGGGGCGGCGCAGCAGGGACGCGGCGATCGAGAGCACCGGGGTGATGCCGGAGCCGGCCGCGATCAGCACATGCCGGCCGCCGGCGTCGAGGTCGGGCGTGAACGTCCCGGACGGCGGCGCCACCTCGACCTCGTCGCCGGGCTCCAGGTCGTGCACCAGCCAGCCGGAGACCAGTCCGCCCGGCACCGCACGCACCCCGATCCGGGGCCGTTCCCCGGCGGGCGCGCAGATCGAGTAGGTGCGCCGCTCGTCGGCGTCGTCGGCCGGCCGCCGCACGGTGAGTGACTGCCCCGGCCGGAACGCATACCGCCCGGCCAGGTCGGCGGGCACGTCGAAGGTGACGGCCACGGCGTCGCTGCAGAGCCGCTCGACATCGGCGACCCGCAACGCGTGGAACTCGCGCACGACCACGTCAGATCTCCTTCACGTGCTCGAACGGCTCGCGGCAGGCGGGACACCGGCGCAGCTCCCGGCAGGCGGTGGCGCTGAACGCCGTGATCAACTCGGTGTCGGCGTGCCCGCACTGCGGACAGCGCACGTCGCGCCGGCTCGGCCCCAGCGTGAGCGGAACGGGCCCGGCGGCCCGGCGCGGCGCCGGCCCGGGCGGCGAGATCCCGGCGGCGGCGAGCTTCTCCCGCCCGGCCCCGGTGATCCAGTCGGTGCTCCAGGCGGGCGTGAGCACGGTCCGCACCTGGACGTCGGCGTATCCGGCGCCCCGCAGCGCGCCGACCAGATCGTCCCGGATGGCCTCCATCGCGGGACAGCCCGAATACGTCGGCGTGATCGTCACGATCACCCGGCCGGCCGCCGTCTGCTCGACTCCCCGCAGGATGCCCAGGTCGGCCAGCGTCAGCATGGGCAGCTCCGGATCGGCGACCAGCCCGGCGACCTCCAGGGCGGCGGCCCGGGTCGGCGCGGTCACCAGGTGCCCCCGGGCACCGACCGGGCCAGACCCTGCAACTCGGCCAGGATCCCGGCCAGCGCGGGCGTGTGCTCCCCACGCCGTCCCGCCGCCCCGCCAGCCTCGGCCGAAAGGCGCGGCGCGCGCAGCGTCGCCGCTGCGAGCACCTGCGACCAGATCGTGTCGAACTCGTCGCGCGCAGCGGCCGGATCCGCCGCCACCCCGGCCTCAACCAGCCGCGACTCGACCGCCTCCGGCCGGAACAGCTCGTCCACCAGCGGCCACACGGCGTCGACCGCGGCCTGCATCCGCTGCCGCGACTCGGCCGTCCCGTCGCCCAGCCGCACCACCCACTGCGCCGCGTACTCGCGGTGGTAGGTGACCTCCTTGACCCCCTTGGCGCCGATCGCCGCCAGCACCGGGTCACGTGAGGTGGTCAGCCGGTCGAGCAGCGCGAGCCGCCAGCCGGCGAACACCAGCAGCCGGGCCACCAGATGCGCGAAGTCGGCGTCCTCGCGCTCGACCAGCAGCACGTTGCG
>Ga0307513_10010672_pt1 | contig 11494 bp, 10 predicted proteins | sample 15_EM_MG_FD_202174 | JGI IMG/M metagenome (GOLD analysis project Ga0307513, IMG submission 202174) | Populus trichocarpa ectomycorrhiza microbial communities from riparian zone in the Pacific Northwest, United States - 15_EM | ecosystem: Host-associated > Plants > Roots > Unclassified | place... | reverse complement strand
GCCCGGTTACATTCCGAACCCGGAAGCTAAGCCTTACAGCGCCGATGGTACTGCAGGGGGGACCCTGTGGGAGAGTAGGACACCGCCGAACTCCTTTTATAGCTCCGGCTCTTGGGCACACTGCCCGAGAGCCGGAGCTTTTTTGCGTTGAGGTAAGGTCAGGGGGCATCGTTGGCTCGTTTCCCACAGGAGGCCCCCGGGTGGAGGTCCAGGAGACCCGTGTCCAGACAGACCGGGTCCTCACCATCCCGAACATCCTCAGCATGGCGCGCCTTGTCGGCGTGCCCGTCTTTCTGTGGCTGATCCTTCGACCCGAGTTCGGCGGTCCGAAGAGCGACGGCTGGGCGCTCCTGGTACTGATGCTGAGCGGGATCAGTGACTATCTGGACGGCAAGCTCGCGAGGCGCTGGAACCAGATCAGCAGGCTTGGCCGGCTCCTCGATCCCGCGGCCGACCGGCTCTACATTCTCTCGACTCTGGTCGGTCTCACCTGGCGCGAGATTCTGCCAATCTGGTTGACCGCCGCGCTGCTGGCGCGAGAGCTGGTTCTGTTGGTGATGGTGGGCATCCTCAGGCGTCATGGGTATCCGCCGCCGCAGGTGAACTTCCTCGGGAAGGCCGCTACCTTCAACTTGATGTATGCCTTCCCGTTGCTTCTGCTCAGTGACGGAAGTGGGTGGCTCTCGTCACTCGCTGCTATTTTCGGATGGGCGTTCGCAGGATGGGGTACAACGCTCTACTGGTGGGCAGGAGTCCTCTACGTGGTACAAGTCCGCCGACTGGTTCGTGCGGACGCCATGGCCGATTGAGCTCGCCGGTTGGGCAGTTGTAGTGCCTCGATGGCCCGCGTCGGCAAAGTGCGGGACAATCTGGACGGGTGAAGTCGGCTAGACCGTCGTCTCTTCAAGGAGGACGCTTCCGACATGAAGGCCGTCGTGATGGCCGGAGGCGAAGGCACACGCCTTCGCCCAATGACCTCAAGCATGCCCAAGCCGCTCCTGCCAGTGGCCAATCGGCCGATCATGGAGCACGTGCTTCGGCTGCTCAAAAGGCATGGGCTCAACGAGACAGTCGTTACTGTCCAGTTCCTCGCCTCACTCGTCAAGAACTACTTCGGTGACGGCGAGGAGCTCGGGATGGAGCTGACCTATGCCAATGAGGAGAAGCCACTCGGTACCGCCGGAAGCGTCAAGAACGCCGAGGAGGCGTTGAAGGACGACACTTTCCTCGTCATCTCCGGTGATGCGCTGACCGACTTCGACCTCACCGAGCTGATCAATTTCCACAAGGAAAAGGGTGCGCTCGTCACTGTCTGCCTGACGAGGGTGCCGAATCCACTGGAATTCGGTATCACCATCGTCGACGAGGAGGGCAAGGTCGAGCGCTTCCTCGAAAAACCGACCTGGGGACAGGTCTTCTCCGACACCGTGAACACCGGCATCTACGTCATGGAACCGGAGGTCTTCGACTATGTCGAGGCCGATGTTTCCGTCGACTGGTCCGGTGACGTCTTCCCGCAGCTGATGAAGGAAGGACGGCTGGTCTACGGCTACATCGCCGAGGGGTACTGGGAAGACGTCGGTACGCACGAGAGCTACGTCAAGGCGCAGGCCGACGTCCTGGAGGGCAAGGTCGACGTCGAACTGGACGGCTTCGAGATCTCGCCCGGAGTGTGGGTCGCTGAGGGCGCCGAGGTGCATCCCGATGCCGTGCTCCGAGGGCCCCTCTACATCGGGGACTACGCCAAGGTCGAGGCCGGCGTGGAAATCCGCGAGCACACCGTTGTCGGCTCGAACGTCGTCGTGAAGAGCGGTGCCTTTCTGCACAAGGCCGTGGTGCACGACAACGTGTACATCGGCCAGCACTGCAATCTGCGCGGCTGCGTCATCGGGAAGAACACCGACATCATGCGCGCGGCCCGGATCGAGGACGGCGCGGTCATCGGCGACGAGTGTCTCGTCGGTGAAGAATCGATCATCCAGGGGAACGTGCGCGTTTACCCGTTCAAGACGATCGAGGCCGGCGCCTTCGTCAACACCTCGGTGATCTGGGAATCCAGAGGGCAGGCGCATCTCTTCGGCGCCCGTGGAGTGTCCGGAATCCTCAACGTCGAGATCACGCCCGAGCTGGCGGTGCGGCTGGCCGGTGCATACGCGACCACCTTGAAGAAGGGGTCCACCGTCACCACCGCCCGCGACCACTCCCGTGGCGCCCGGGCACTGAAGCGGGCGGTCATCTCCGCGCTGCAGGCCAGCGCCATCGACGTACGGGACCTGGAGAACGTACCGTTGCCGGTGGCGCGGCAGCAGACCGCGAGGGGGAGTGCCGGGGGGATCATGATCCGGACGACGCCCGGGGTGCCTGATTCCGTCGACATCATGTTCTTCGACGGGCAGGGGGCCGACCTTTCGCAGGCGAGTCAGCGGAAGCTGGACCGGGTCTTCGCGCGGCAGGAATACCGGCGGGCGTTCCCCGGGGAGATCGGGGATCTGCATTTCCCGGCCAGTGTGTTCGACTCGTACACCGGGTCGCTGCTGCGGAATGTCGATACGACCGGGATCGCGGAGTCCGGGCTCAAGGTGGTCGTGGATGCGTCCAACGGCAGTGCGGGGCTGGTGCTGCCCAGTCTGCTCGGGAAGCTCGGTGTCGATTCGCTGACCATCAATCCCGGTCTCGACGAGTCCAGGCCGACGGAGTCCGCGGACACCCGGCGGTCCGGGATGGTGCGGCTCGGGGAGATCGTGGCGTCGGCGCGTGCCGCTTTCGGAGTGCGATTCGACCCGGTGGGTGAGCGGCTTTCGCTCGTCGACGAGAAGGGGCGGATCGTCGAGGACGACCGGGCGCTGCTCGTCATGCTGGATCTCGTGGCTGCTGAAAGGCGCAGCGGGCGGGTGGCGCTTCCGGTGACCACTACCCGTATCGCCGAGCAGGTGGCCGCCTATCACGGTACTCAGGTGGAGTGGACGACCACGTCGCCCGACGATCTGACCCGGGTCGGGCGGGATGAGTCGACCATCTTCGGCGGAGACGGACGCGGTGGGTTCATCGTGCCGGAGTTCAGCAGCGTGTTCGACGGTTCGGCAGCCTTCGTACGGCTTATCGGGCTGGTCGCGCGGACGCAGCTCACGCTCAGCCAGATCGATGCCAGGATTCCGAAGGCGCATGTGCTCAAGCGGGACCTGGCGACTCCCTGGGCCGTCAAGGGACTTGTCATGCGGCGGGTTGTCGAGGCGGCCGGAGAGCGGTTCGTCGACACGACCGACGGGGTGCGGGTGGTCGAGACCGACGGGCGGTGGGTGATGGTTCTGCCCGACCCGGCGGAGGCCGTGACGCATTTGTGGGCCGAAGGGCCTGACGACGCCTCCGCTCAGGCGCTGCTCGACGAGTGGGCCACCGTTGTGGACGGCGCCGGTCGCTGAATCGAGGTCCACGCGCGCGTGCCGGACAGGAGTCCCCAATGGGGCCTGTCCGGCACGTCGGTGGGGCCGTTCGGAGGCAGTGGTCGCGACGTGGGACGATGTGCGGCATGCCGCAGCAGCCCCCCGTTCGGAGCATCCCCACGAGCCGGTCCCGCCCGGACGCGTCCATGTCGCTGCTCACCAACGTCATGGACCACAGTCTCGACGAGGGGTATGCCGAGGCGGCCGAGCGTAAGAAGGCCGCGGGCGACGGTGGTCTGCCGAAGCCGCTCAGGGCGAAGCTGGGTCTGGCCGCCGGGCTGGTGCTCGCCGCTCTCGTGGTGACCGTGGGAGCCGCGCAGGCGCGGGTGGCGGCGCCCGCGATCGCCAAGGAGCGCGAGGAACTGATCGACCGCATCGACCGCGAGACCGAGGCGGCCGACAAGCTGGAGGAATCGGTCGACCAGCTGCGCGACGATGTCAGCGCGCGTCAGCGAGCGGCGCTCAAGTCCGGTGGCGGCAGTGAACAGGCCGACCTGGTGGGCATTCTGTCGGGTGCGATCGAGGTGCACGGACCGGGTGTGAAGCTCGTCGTAGACGACGCGAAGGAAGCCAGCAGTGATGCCGGCGGGGACGCGCGGGAGACTTCCGGGTTCTCCGACACCGGGCGGGTGCGCGACCGGGACATGCAGCGGGTCGTCAACGGGCTCTGGCAGTCGGGTGCCGAGGCTATCGCGATCAACGGGCAGCGGCTGACGGCTCTGTCGGCGATCCGGGCCGCGGGAGACGCGATACTGGTCGACAACAAGCCGCTCGTGCCGCCGTACACGGTGCTCGCGGTGGGGGACGGCAAGCGGCTGAGCAGCAAGTTCCAGGACAGTGCCGACGGACTGTATCTGGCCGCGCTGCAGGAGAACTTCGACATCCGGACCAGCATCTCCGTGGAGAGCGACCTCCGGCTGCCCGCCGCACCGAGTGTGATCGTACGTACGGCACAACCGAGCACAGAGACAGAGAAGGGCACATCGTGATCGCGGTACTGGGCCTCGTCGTGGGAGTCGTGGCTGGATTGTTGGTCCGGCCCGAGGTTCCGGCGGTCGTCGAGCCTTACCTTCCCATCGCTGTCGTCGCGGCCCTGGACGCCGTGTTCGGCGGTCTGCGGGCCATGCTCGACGGCATCTTCGACGACAAGGTCTTCGTGGTGTCGTTCCTGTCGAACGTCGTCGTGGCCGCGCTGATCGTCTTCCTGGGCGACAAGCTGGGCGTGGGCGCCCAGTTGTCCACCGGTGTCGTCGTGGTCCTCGGTATCCGTATCTTCTCGAATGCCGCGGCGATCCGCCGGCACGTCTTCCGGGCCTGACGCCGATGAGCGACAACGACAAGAGCGGCGCGGGCGACAAGCAGGCCGACGCGGGCGAGAACCGGTTGCGCGAGGAACTGCCCGAGGAGGTCTCTCCCACGCCCTCGGAGGCCTCGGAGGCCTCGGAGGCGCGGGCCGTGGACTTTGCGGTCGACCAGGAGCCCGGACCGTCCCTGACCGGCCGTCAGCGACTGGTGAAGGGGCTGTGGCCGCCGCGGGTGACCCGGGCCCAACTCATCGTCGCCCTGCTGCTGTTCGGGCTCGGATTCGGGCTGGCGGTCCAGGTCGCGTCCACCAGCGACAGCGACGGGGCGCTGCGCGGTGCGCGTCAGGAAGATCTTGTACGCATCCTCGATGAACTGGATGACCGTACTCAGCGTCTTGAGGACGAGAAGCAGGGTCTCGAAGATCAGCGGACCGAGCTGGAGAACAGCTCGGACCAGGCTGAGGAGGCTCGTAAGCAGACGGTCGAGAAGGAGCGGCAACTGGGCATCCTGGCGGGCACGGTGGCCGCTCAGGGGCCCGGGATCACGCTGACCATCGAGGACACGAAGGGGACGGTCGAAGCCGACATGCTGCTCGACGCGATCCAGGAGGTGCGTGCGGCCGGTGCCGAGGCGATCCAGGTCAACGGTGTACGGGTCGTCGCGGGGACTTTTCTGGCGGACGAGGACGGCGGGGGAGTGAGCGTCGACGGGAACAAGATCGATGCTCCCTATCGTTTCAAGGTCATCGGCAAGCCGCAGGACCTCGAACCGGCGCTCAACATCCCGGGAGGTGTGGTGCAGACCCTGGAGAAGGAGCAGGCCACCGTTACCGTGGAGCGGGCGGACAAGATCGTTGTGGACGCCTTGCGAGCGGCGAAGCAGCCTGACTACGCTCGGTCGTCCTCCCAGTGAACCGGGGGTGCATGGGGGCTGTCCGGGGAGGGCATGAGGTTGCGGGGGGTCGGCGCACCGAATGGGTGGTGCGTGGTGGAAACTGTCAGGTGGAGACGGACGTTGTGAGGATGTCCGGGTCGACCGGTAGGTGCAGTCAGGGTTCGTCCTGCCCCACGGGCGGGTCTGTTTCGGTCAAGGGGAATCGCCCGTGAAGTTGTTTGCGAAGTTGTTCGGCAAGAGCGCGCGAGAGGGCAGCGACAACGCGACCGCCCGCCATCGCGCACAGCCCGACGCGGAGGGTCAGCGCCCTCTGTTCCGGGACCAGGTCGGCGGTCCGGGCGGTGACGTTCCGGGAGGTCAGGGCGCGCCGTCTGTTGACCCTGCCCAGTCCGGGCGCATAGGTTTCGGGGAACCGTCAACCTCAAGTACGGGTGGAGAGTTTTCCTCCGACCCTTATGCGTCCAATGCCCCGGCGGGGCAGCCGCGGCAGGAGGATCCGTCGATGTCGGCCCTGGTGTGTACGAGGTGCGGTAACCGCAACGGCGAGAACAGCCGGTTCTGCTCCAACTGCGGCGCGCCGCTGCGAGCCGGAGCCACCCCCGAGCGTCCGTCGGAGACGACGTCCACGATCTCCATCTCCGGTATCGAGGCGTACGACGCCGAGGTCACCGGGCAGACGCAGATGCCGATGCTCTCGCCCGAGGCGCAGGCCGCGGTGGACGCGCTGCCGCTCGGGTCGGCGCTTCTGGTGGTGCGCCGCGGCCCGAACTCGGGCAGCCGCTTCCTCCTGGACGGCGAGCTGACCACGGCCGGGCGTCATCCGCAGAGCGACATCTTCCTGGACGACGTGACCGTGTCCCGCCGGCACGTGGAGTTCCGCCGAGGCCAGGACGGCATGTTCACGGTCTCCGATGTGGGAAGCCTCAACGGCACGTACGTCAACCGAGAGCGGATCGACTCTGTCGCCCTGTCGAACGGTGACGAGGTGCAGATCGGCAAGTACCGGCTGGTGTTCTACGCGAGCCAGCGGGGCTACTGACCCTCCTCCGGACCGAGTCCGGAGGGACCCCAGGGAAGGTCCATGCTTCAAACACCGAGCGGCGGTGCCGGTCACGGCATCGCCGCCGCGGACAGTGGGCTGATGAGCATCGGCACAGTGCTGAACGCGCTGCGCGACGAGTTCCCCGAAGTCACCATCTCCAAGATCCGTTTCCTGGAGTCGGAGGGGCTCATCGAGCCGCAGCGGACCCCTTCGGGGTACCGCAAGTTCAGCCCGGAGGACGTCGAGCGCCTCGGCCATGTCCTGAGAATGCAGCGGGACCACTATCTGCCCCTCAAGGTGATCAGGGAGTACCTGGACGCCATGGAGCGCGGGGAGGCCGTATCGCTCCCCACCGTGGGCCGCCAGCGGGACGGTGAGCCGAGCCTGGAGCCCGAGGGACCCACAGCCGTCCGGATCGGCCGGGCGGAGCTGCTCGCCGCCGCTGGGATCGGCGACGAGGAACTCCAGGAGTGGCAGTCGTACGGGCTGGTCGTGCCGCTGCCCGACGGGGCGTACGACGCGGAGACGGTCACCGTCGCCGCGCTCGTCGCCGAGCTGGGGCGGTTCGGGATCGAGCCACGCCATCTGCGGGTGATGAAGGCCGCCGCCGACCGTGAGGCCGGCCTGGTCGACCAGGTGGTGGCCCCGCTCAGGCTCCACCGCAATCCGCAGACCAGGGCCCTCGCGGAGGCCCGCAGCAAGGAACTGGCGGGGCTCACGGTGAAGCTGCACGCGGCCCTGGTGCGGATCGCGCTGGGAGTGCGGCAGCCCTGAGCGGAAAGGGCAAGCCGGAGGGCGGATCGGCCACCCGTTCCGTGCCCGACTACCCAAACGTCCCGGGCACGGCCTAGGGTTGCTGTGTGAACGAGCTCGATGTCGTAGGTGTCCGGGTCGAAATGCCCTCCAACCAACCGATCGTGCTTCTGCGGGAAGTGGGAGGCGACCGCTACCTCCCCATCTGGATCGGACCGGGGGAGGCGACGGCGATCGCCTTCGCCCAGCAGGGCATGGCCCCCGCACGACCGCTGACGCACGACCTGTTCAAGGACGTGCTGGAGGCCGTCGGCCAGGAGCTCACCGAAGTGCGCATCACGGACCTGCGCGAGGGTGTCTTCTACGCGGAGCTGGTGTTCGCCAGCGGGGTCGAGGTGAGTGCCCGCCCGTCCGACGCCATAGCGCTGGCGCTGCGCACCGGGACGCCGATCTACGGCAGCGACGGAGTGCTCGACGACGCGGGGATCGCGATCCCGGACGAGCAGGAGGACGAGGTGGAGAAGTTCCGCGAGTTCCTCGACCAGATCTCTCCCGAGGACTTCGGGACCAACAGTCAGTGAGCCCTGACGGCGACGGCTGACGAGGCTCGGGCGGCTCCACGGACCTGGTGGTCGGTGGAGCCTGTCTTTTGCCCGGCGACGTCACGGATGATGGCAATTGCCAGCGGCGTGTGAGAGCGTCGTGCGGCCCTTGCGGAGCGCATTCGGCTAGCCTTTCCCCGCGGTGGGGTGCGGGAAACCACTCCTAGGGTGATTATCACTCGGCGTGCCGAGTGTGGCGATCGTTGACGCGCCCCTGGTGACTGCCTACCGTCGAGAAGGCAGGTCAAGGACGGAGGTCGGCGTGAGAAGCACCGGCGACGGTACGGCTGGGGGTGCCCCCGGACGCGGTCTGGGGGAGAGCGGCCCGTACCCTCCCCCAGGCTCTCGGCTACGCTCGAGCTGGGGGGACCCCCATCACGGCAGCGCGGCCGATCACGTTCCGCCGCGGCCGACGGCTGTAGCAGGCGGCGGAGGGGCGACATCCATGGCGTCCGAGGAGATCGGCTACCGCGGTCCGACGGCGTGTGCGGCGGCCGGCATCACTTACCGCCAGTTGGACTACTGGGCGCGCACCGGGCTGGTCGAGCCGAGTGTGCGGCCCGCTCACGGGTCGGGGACGCAGCGCCTCTACAGCTTCCGGGACGTTGTCGTCCTGAAGATCGTGAAGCGCTTTCTCGACACCGGTGTCTCGTTGCAGAACATCCGTACGGCGGTTCAGCACCTGAGGGCGTGCGAGTTCCGAGATCTGGAGCGCCTGACGCTGATGAGCGATGGCGCGACCGTCTACGAGTGCACTTCCCCCGACGAGGTGCACGCGCTGCTCCAGGGCGGGCAGGGCATCTTCGGTATCGCCGTCGGTGTGGTGTGGCGGGATGTGGAAAGCGCTCTCTCGCAGTTGCACGGGGAGCGCGTCGACACCGGCGAGACGCTTGTCGGGCACAACCCCGCGGACGAGTTGGCGCGGCGGCGCAACCGGGCGGTCTGACCGCCCCTGCCTCGGTGTTCCGGGGCATTGTCAGTGGCGTAGGGCAGCATCGGACATGTGAGAAACGCGCCCACGATCCTGCATCTCGACATGGATGCCTTCTTCGCCTCGGCGGAGCAGGCGTCCAAGCCGAGTCTGCGCGGGAAAGCCGTGGTCGTGGGCGGGCTGGGGCCCCGCGGCGTGGTCGCGACGTGTTCGTACGAGGCCCGGGTGTTCGGGGTCCACTCCGCGATGCCGATGGCCCAGGCGCGGAGACTCGCGCCGAACGCCGCGTATCTCGTGCCGAGGTTCGGGTTCTACCGGTCGATCAGCGAGCAGGTGATGGCGCTGCTGGGAGCGCTGTCACCGCTGGTGGAGCCGCTCAGCCTGGACGAGGCGTTCGTGGATCTGGAGGCCGGGGAAGCGGCCTGGGACGAGGCGTCGGCGCGGCTGGCGGGGGCGAAGCTGCGTGCTGACATACGGGCCGTCACGGGGCTCACCGGGTCGGTGGGCCTCGCCGCCTCCAAGATGCTCGCGAAGATCGCCTCCGAGCAGGCCAAGCCGGACGGGCTGGTGCTGATCGAGCCCGGGACGGAGCGGGCGCTGCTCGGGCCGATGTCGGTGCGGATCCTGCCCGGGGTCGGGCCGACGACGGGCGACCATCTGCGGCGGGCCGGGATCAGTACGGTCGACGAGCTGGCCGAGGCGGGCGAGGACGAACTCGTACGGCTGCTGGGGAAGGCCCACGGGCACGGGCTGTACGCGATGGCGCTGGCGCACGACGAGCGGCCCGTGGTGGCCGAGCGGGAGACCAAGTCCGTGTCGGTCGAGGACACGTACGACGTGGACATCCACGACCGGGTCCGGGTGGGGACGGAGGTGCAGCGGCTGGCGGACCGGTGCGTGGGGCGGCTGCGCGGTGCCGGGTTGTCCGGGCGGACCATCGTCCTGAAGGTGCGGCGGTACGACTTCTCCACGCTGACCCGGTCGGAGACGCTCCGGGGGCCCACGGACGACCCCGGGGTGGTGCGGGAGGCGGCGGCCCGGCTGCTGGAGTCGGTGGACACGACGGGTGGTGTGCGACTGCTCGGGGTCGGGGTGAGCGGCCTCGCCGACTTCACGCAGGAGGATCTGTTCGCCCAGGCCGCCGGGGAGCTGGCGGCCCTTGAGCTGGTGGAGGAGGCGGAGCACGAGGCCGTGGAGGACCAGGAGGCGCCCGCCGAGCGGCACTGGACCACGGGGCACGACGTACGGCATGGCGACTTCGGGCACGGGTGGGTGCAGGGAAGCGGGCTGGGGCGGGTGACCGTGCGGTTCGAGACGCCGGAGGCGGAGCAGCCGGGGCGGGTGCGGACGTTCCGTACCGACGATCCCGCGCTGGAGCCGGCGGATCCGCTGCCGTTGGTTTCCACCGGGCCCCGAAGACCCGAGGGTCCGGGGGAGGGGCCGACGGATCAGGAGTCGTCCGAGCCCGCCAGCTTGCCGAAGTCGTGGTCCGGGAACGGAGGAGGGGGCGCCACGTCGAGGCCGTAGTGGTGGTAGAGCTGGAGTTCCTGTTCGGGGGAGAGGTGGCGGCCCACGCCGAAGTCGGGGGCGTCCTTGATCAGGGCCCGCTCGAAGGGGACGCGCAGCGTGCCGTCGATCAGTTCGCTGGGCTCCAGGGGGACGAAGGCGTCCCTGCTGAACAGCCCTGTCCGTATGGCTGCCCACTCCGGTACCCCCGTCGCGTCGTCGAGGTAGACCTCGTCGATCGTGCCGATCTTGGTGCCGTTGCGGTCGAAGGCCTTGCGGCCGATCAGGTGGCGCGGATCGATGTCGGTCTGCACGGCGGACCCTCCGTATGGTCGCAACTCATCCGTAAGCACTACAAAAGAGCACTTCGGGGAAGGTGGCCACTCGAAGGTGTGTGCGTGGAGCCGCTGATAGGCTGGCCAATGGCTGCTGACCCTGTGCGGGAGAGTCCTCCGGAACCTCGGAGGCGCCGAAGGAGCAACTCCTCCCCGGAATCTCTCAGGCCCCTGTACCGCACGGACGAGGTCACTCTGGAAAGCAGGGCGGAGTTCATGGTCTCCGCTCTCACCGACGGTGAAAACCGGGACGTCAGCGCGTTGGCAGCCCGGTGAAGCTCTCAGGTCGAGATGACAGAGGGGGAGGCCGTTCGGGCACCCGTGCCGTGGTGCCCCTCGAAGGTCGCAGACGACCAGGAGGCCTCCGTCATGACCGCCCACCGCACTTCGCTCGCCGTACTCGAACAGGGCACGCCCTTCGAGCGGCGCCACATCGGGCCTGATCGCGAGGACCGGGCCAAGATGCTCGCGCAGGTCGGATACGGCTCGCTCGACGAGCTGACGGCCGCAGCGGTCCCGGATGTGATCAGGAACGCCGACGCGCTGGACCTGCCGGGCGCCCGTACCGAGGCCGAGGTGCTGGCCGAGCTGCGGTCGCTGGCCGACCGGAACCAGGTGCTGGGGTCCATGATCGGGCTCGGGTACTACGGGACCTTCACCCCGCCCGTGATCCTGCGGAACGTGAT
>Ga0307513_10010671_pt1 | contig 11494 bp, 9 predicted proteins | sample 15_EM_MG_FD_202174 | JGI IMG/M metagenome (GOLD analysis project Ga0307513, IMG submission 202174) | Populus trichocarpa ectomycorrhiza microbial communities from riparian zone in the Pacific Northwest, United States - 15_EM | ecosystem: Host-associated > Plants > Roots > Unclassified | place... | reverse complement strand
GCTGCATTTCGCCGCCGAGAGCCACGTCGACCGCAGCATCCACGGCCCCGGCGCCTTCATCAAGACCAATATCGAAGGCACGTTCACGCTGCTGGAAGCCGCACGCACGTACTGGTCGGCGCTGGCGCCGACCGACAAGGCCGCATTCCGCTTCCACCACGTGTCGACCGACGAGGTCTACGGCTCGCTCACGAAGACCGACCCGCCGTTCACCGAGACCGACACCTACGAGCCGAACAGCCCCTACTCCGCCAGCAAGGCCGCCAGCGACCACCTCGTGCGCGCCTGGCACCACACCTACGGCCTGCCGGTCGTCACGACCAACTGCTCGAACAACTACGGTCCGTACCACTTCCCGGAGAAGCTGATCCCGCTGATGATCGTCAACGCGCTCGCCGGCAAGCCGCTGCCCGTCTACGGCGACGGCCAGCAGGTGCGCGACTGGCTCTACGTGAAGGACCACGCGAGCGCGATCCGCGAGGTGCTCGCGCGCGGCCAGGTCGGCGCGACCTACAACGTCGGCGGCTGGAACGAGAAGCCCAACCTCGAGATCGTGCAGACCATCTGCGCGCTGCTCGACGAGATGCAGCCCGACCCGGCAGGCCCCTACGGCCGCCTGATCACCTATGTGGCCGATCGCCCCGGCCACGACCGCCGCTACGCGATCGACGCGCGCAAGCTCGAACGCGAGCTCGGCTGGCGACCCGCCGAGACCTTCGACTCCGGCATCCGCAAGACCGTGCGCTGGTACCTCGACAACGCCGCGTGGGTCGGCCGGGTGCAGAGCGGCGCCTACCGCGACTGGGTTGCGACGAACTACGCCGAGCGGGCCGGCGCATGAAGATCCTGCTGCTCGGCAAGAACGGCCAGGTCGGCTGGGAACTGCAGCGCGCGCTCGCGCCGCTCGGCGAGGTGGTCGCACTCGACTTCGACAGCCCAGGCCCGCTGAGCGCCGACTTCTCGCAGCCGGAATCGCTCGCCGCGACGCTGCGCGCGGTCGCGCCGCAGATCATCGTCAATGCCGCGGCGCACACGGCCGTCGACAAGGCGGAAGGCGAGCCGGACCTGGCGCGCGCGCTGAACGCCACGTCGCCGGCCGTGCTGGCGCGCGAGGCGGCCGCGCTCGGCGCCTGGCTGCTGCACTACAGCACCGACTACGTGTTCGACGGCAGCGGCTCGACGCCCCGCACCGAAGACGCGCCGACCGGCCCGCTGAGCGTCTACGGCGCGACCAAGCTCGAAGGCGAGCTCGCGATCCGCGCCAGCGGCTGCAAGCACCTGATCCTGCGCACCAGCTGGGTCTATGCCGCGCGCGGCGGCAACTTTGCGAAGACGATGCTGAAACTGGCGCGCGAGCGCGACCGGCTCACCGTCATCGACGACCAGATCGGTGCGCCCACCGGCGCCGACCTGCTCGCCGACCTGAGCGCCCACATGCTCCGCTCGGCGCAGCACCAGCCCGAACGGGCCGGCACCTACCACGCTGTCGCCGCCGGCGAGACGAGCTGGTTCGGCTACGCACGCCACGTGATCGAGTTCGCACGCGCGCGCGGCGAGAGCCTTCGCGTCGCCCCCGCGGCGATCGAGGCGGTGCCGACGAGCGCGTTCGTGACGGCGGCCATGCGCCCGGGCAACTCGCGCCTGGACACCTCGAAACTCCGCGCCACATTCGGCCTGCAGCTGCCCGACTGGCGCTGCGGCGTCGAGCGCATGCTCGCCGAAGTGCTCGGCTGAGCGCGCGGCCACCACTTCCACCGACCACGCTCATGACGACTTCGACTCGCAAAGGCATCATCCTCGCCGGCGGCTCCGGCACCCGGCTGCACCCGGCGACGCTGGCGATGAGCAAGCAGCTGCTGCCGGTGTACGACAAGCCGATGGTGTACTACCCGCTGGCCACGCTGATGCTCGCCGGCATCCGCGAGATCCTGCTGATCAGCACGCCGCAGGACACGCCGCGCTTCGAGGCGCTGCTCGGCGACGGCAGCCGCTGGGGCTTGAACATCAGCTATTGCGTGCAACCCAGTCCCGACGGCCTGGCGCAGGCCTTCATCCTGGGGCGCCAGTTCGTCGGCGCTCGACCCAGCGCGCTGGTTCTCGGCGACAACATCTTCTACGGCCACGATCTGCACCGGCTGCTCGCCACCGCCGCAGCCCGCGAAAGTGGCGCATCTGTGTTCGCCTATCACGTCAACGACCCGGAGCGCTACGGCGTGGTCGCGTTCGATGCGCACAGGCGCGCGCTCAGCATCGAAGAGAAACCGCGCGCGCCGCAGAGCAGCTACGCGGTCACCGGCTTGTACTTCTACGACGAGCAGGTCTGCGACATCGCCGCGCACATCAAGCCCTCGGCACGCGGCGAGCTCGAGATCACCGACCTCAACGCGATCTACCTGCGCCAGGGCCAGCTCAACGTCGAGATCATGGGGCGCGGCTATGCCTGGCTCGATACCGGCACGCACGACAGCCTGCTCGAGGCGAGCCAGTTCATCGCCACGCTCGAGAAGCGTCAGGGCCTGAAAGTGGCCTGCCCCGAAGAGATCGCCTACCGCTCGGGCTGGATCAGCGCGGAGCAGCTCGAAGCGTTGGCGCAGCCCATGCTGAAGAACGGCTACGGGCAGTACCTGCAACGAGTGCTCGTCGACCGCGTCTACTGAGCTCGAGCGCCGGCGCGGCGCCCGCCGCGCGCGTGTCGAACGCCGCCTGTAGCCGCAGGTAAGCCGGGTTTCGAGATCGCACGCGCATCGCCGCCCAGCGTCGCTCATGTAAGAGCGCGCTACGGTGCCAACCCGCGCGCGCCCCCGAAACCGACCCCCTTGGGCGGGTTTGCCCGCAAACCGGCCGGGCACGGGATGTGCACTCAGCCGCGCGTCTTCCACACGCCCCTTGCCGGCCGCCCGGCCTTCCCGACGCATGCCCCTGTTCCCCGTTCGCGCAAGCACCCTCGTCCGAAAATTACCTCGCGTTACCTACGAAACACTTACAGAGAGAGAAGCCCCTCAAGCGCCAGCACAGGGCGCCGATACCGATAGCAAACCGGCACCGACCCTGCATCACAGGGCGGTGCTGACCAGTGCCTCGCGACCCTTGCGCTCCGCGCCATACCGACTCTCGTCGGTCCACTCGTATCGCCGCACCGCAGCCCCGTCGATCCATGTCGACGGGACGAACTGACACACGAGTGAGATACCGACATGATCCACCAGCGCGGCTCCAAGCTTTCCGCCATTCCGACGACGCTCTGCGCATTGTTCGCAGCGACTCTTTCTGCTTGCGGCGGCGGTGATGTCGGCTCGTCCACCGGCACCGATTCGCTGGCGACGGGCCTGACCGACTCCTCCTCGCTCGCGCAGCTCCAGGCGGCCGGCGGCAACGGGCGAGGCAAGGGCAAGGGGCTCGACCTCACGCCTTCTGCGCCGGTGACTGCTCCAGCACCGGCGCCCGCGCCGGTTGATGCACCGGCACCGGCACCTGCGCCGATTGATGCGCCCGCGCCCGCGCCGGTTGCGGCACCCGCACCGGCCCCAGCGCCCGCCAACTCGTTGATGCCGTACATCGACACGACGAAGATCCCCGCGCCTGGAGCGTCCTATTCGACCGCCCGAGTGAAGGGAGCGAGTGTCAGCGACCCCAGCCAATTGCCGACGCCCAGCGACATCGGCGCGTTTCGGGAAGCCTGCAACTTCTCGCACATGAGCTTTGAGGATCCGATCGTCTATCCGGGACAAGTCGGCGTGTCTCACCTCCACACCTTCTTCGGCAATGCCTCGATGGGCGCCGGCTCGACGGTGCAGTCCGTCGCGACTTCGGGCAACTCCACCTGCGCAGGCGGAACACTCAACCGCACGGGTTACTGGGTGCCGACCGTCATCGACACGAAAGACGGCACCCCCATTGCGCCGACGTCCTCACTCATCTACTACAAGACCGGCTACCTTGGCGTGGCGTCTGCCAGCATCAAGCCGCTGCCCGCAGGGCTGCGCATGGTTGCGGGCAATTCGAAGTCGGCCGCAGCGCAGAATGGAGTCACGCGGTTCGTATGCGTCGGGGGTACCGCCGACAACGTATGGAAGGCGAACATTCCCTCTTGCCCGGCTGGTTCCCAGTTGGTCAGCGATGTGCAGTTTCCGCAGTGCTGGGACGGCGTGAACCTCGACTCGCCGGATCACAAGTCTCACATGGCCTACGCGAACAACGGATGCCCCAGCTCCCATCCCGTGCCACTGCCGCAGATCGCCTTCGAGATTCACTACAACGTGACCGACTCGACGCAGACCGCGCGTTGGCGTCTGTCGTCGGACAACTACGACACCACCCTGCCGGGCGGCTACTCGTCGCACGCCGACTGGTTCATGGGCTGGGATCAGGCGACCATGAGCACCTTCGTCACGAAGTGCATCAATACCAGCATGGACTGCCACGCCTACCTTCTCGGCGACGGAACCATGGTGTATTGATCGCGCCAGGCGGCCCGCAGGAGGCAGCCAGGTGAACCGAACGCTATTGGGAATGGGCGAAGTCTAGGCGGCGCCGCGGAAGTAGGGCGTGTCCACGAGTTCGCCGCCGCGCGGCGTATCGAGCACCTCGAGGAAGTCGGCATCGTTCAACTTGCGCACCGCGTAGAACGACGACACGGCCAGCCCGGGGAACCAACGCGCCAGGGGGCGGGAGACGGATGGCGCGAAAGGATAGAAGTTGCCACCCAGCACGCGCTCGACACGAAGCGTGTTGCCGGCCTCGAGGAAGTCGCGCAGCCCGGGAATGGTGAAACCGCGAACGTGCGGGCCAAAGACGTGTATCGCCGGGGGTTGCCGGCCCGCCAGCAGCGCGAGTCGATTGTGAAGCGAACCCAGGTTCGGGACGCCGATCACCAAGTGGCCACCGACCTTGCATACGCGCGCGAGCTCGGACACGACCCAGAACAATTCCTTGGTGTGCTCAATCACCTGATTGCACATCACGATGTCGAACGACGCGGCGCCAAATGGCAATGCATCGCGTTCGAGATTGACACTTGCCACGTCGAACCCCGACTTGCGAAGGAACGCCACCGCTTGCGGGTAAGTTTCGACTGCGGCGGTCGACGCCCCTGGAAGCGCAGCCTTGACTGCCAGCAAGTCCTTGCCGTAGCCGGCACCGACATCGAGCACATGGGGTGCCGTCTTCGTTCCACACAACCCGGCGATCAGCGGCCCCAGCACGTGACGACCATTCGTTTCGTCACCTGTGCCAGCCTTCAAACGCGCCAAGTAGTTGTAGATGGCCTTGTACATCGTCAGCTTTACCAGTCTTATTGGACTTGTCCCGGCCGGGCTCGCGTCGCCTCCGATGCTCGATCAACGAGGGCGTGTCGCGCCACAGTATGCGCGTGGTGCGAGCCCAAGCGCCGGCCCGCGGCGACGGCAACAGACTCCTGCTGACGCTGAGGGCACCCGATCCTTTGGATCCTCGGCGCGCGCACGTGCTAGGCTAAAGACCAAGAACGCCAGCGACCGGCAGCGACATGGCAAGCTCTCGGGGCTTGCCCTTCGATGCCAAGCCGCAGGCGATGCTCAACAACCTCGGAGCAAATCGATTTGAGCGAACGGATCAAGCTGAGCGTCGGCGAAAACAATTTCGATTTCCTCAGATTCTTGTTCGCCTCGCTGGTGGTCTTGTCTCACAGCTACCCGATCGGGACCGGCAACGAAGACCGCGAGCCGCTGGCGCTGTTCACGAATCATCAGCTGACGTTCGGCAGCCTCGCGGTCGACTGCTTCTTCATCATCAGCGGCTTCCTGATTTCGCACAGCTGGGTCTCACGGCCCCAGCCCAGGCTGTTTCTCGAGAAGCGCGTGCGAAGAATATATCCCGGCTTCGTTGCCGCGGTCCTGATCGGCGCCTTCGTGGTCACCCCGCTCTTCTCGACAGCGGGGTCGGCCGGGATCACCGCCGACTTCCTGCTCGAGTTCGCCGGAAGGACATTGAGGCTGTTGCAGGCCACGCCCGGTCCGGCCTTCCAGACGAATCCCGCGAGCGGCACGATCAACGGCTCGCTCTGGTCGATCTCGTACGAGTTCTGGTGCTACATCGGCGTCATGGCTTGCGGCGTCGCCGGCTTGCTGCGGCGACCGCGTTTGCTGGCGACCGCGCTGATCGGCGCGATGCTCGTCAGCTTCGCCTTTGCCTGGTTCCAGCTGACGATCGGCGGGGGCGTGCTGGGCCGAGTCCTCGGGTACCCGCCGTTTTGGGCGCGCCTGCTCCCCTACTTTCTGGTCGGCATGGCGTTCCACGCGTATCGCGATCGCCTGAGGCTGACGACGAGAGGCGCGGCGCTGTGCGCGGTGATCTTCGTGGCCGCATCCTTCGTTCCCTACGCGATGATCTTCGCGCTGCCGGTGCTGGCGGCCTACCTGATCTTCTGGTTTGCCTTCCTTCCGCTGAAGCCGCTGCATCGCTTTGCGAAGCATGGGGACTTTTCCTACGGGATCTACCTTTACTCGTTCCCGATACTGCAGATCATTGTCTTTTGGCGCGGCACCGCGATGGACCCGCTCGCGCTGTTCGCGATCGCATGGCCAGTGTCGATTGCCGTGGCCGCCATCAGCTGGCACGTTCTCGAGCGCCGCTGGCTCCGGGCCAAGGGCTCGAGCAAACCCTCCGCCGTTGTTCCCGCCCCGCACTAGCGAGCCCGCAACGACGGCGGCATCGCCGCGCCCCGCTCACGGGCTACTGCTGCGCCGGGTAGAGAAAGTATTTGGAAACCGGCCCCCAGTCGCTTCCGGGGATCTTCCACTCCAGCACGGCGCCGGGCGCCGCACCTTCGATGACGATGTAGTAGGGGCGCCCGACATCGAAGTCCAACGCCGCCTGTCTTGCCACCGTCAGGTAGACCTGGCCGCCGCCGCGCACGCGAAACTGGTGCTTGCCCGGAAGCATGGACACGACCCAGCCCTTGTTGTCCTTCAAGCCCGTGCCGGGGCCGAGCTTGCCGCAGGATCCCTGCGCATGCGCGCGCTGCGCCTCCTGGTCGGACGGCGCGGGCGCGAGCGCGAGCACATTGGCGCTGGCGAGGAAAAGTGACAGTGCAAGAACCAACAATTTCATCATGGAAGGAGAGCTCATCTCAACGTCGTATTCGGCGACATCCGGCGATTCTTGAGGGGCCAGCCTACGCTCATTTGCCTGCATACTTGGAACGCGCGGCACAACAAGACACTGCGACCAATGAAAGGCAACTCGGCGCTGGGGATGGAACTGGAACGCGAACCGATTCGGGTCGTCAACTTGAGTGAGTTCGACCCAGCCTGGAACTGGTTGAAGGACACAGCACGGGGGCCCCGCCCGCTCGACTGGAGGCATGCGAGCGTTCGATCGGCCCCGGCTGCCCGTTGGCTCCCTCATGGTGCCGGTGGGTCGCGCGCGTTTGCTTCGATGCGTGCATCGTCTTTGCTGCAACCAGCATCGTCCATCCTGGTGTCACATGGCCCGCGCATGACAATGTACGGATCGATGACCCTCGCCGCCAGACTTCAGCGGCGAAACCACCTCGCGTATTCGTTCAATTTTACCGAGTTGCCGCGCGGAGCGAGGCGTGGGGCAATGCGCCTGGCATTCAGGACCGTGAACCGCTTTGTCTGCTTTTCCAGGATGGAGCGCAGCCTCTACGCGGCGCACTTCGACCTCGACATCGATCGGATCGACATGATCCATTGGGCCGCGCGGCGACCGCCCACCGACCCGCGCGCCGAAGCGATCGTTGCCGGTGCTTACATCTGCGCCATCGGCAGCCAGGGCCGGGACTATGCGACGCTGATCGCGGCGATGAAATTGCTGCCGCAAATTCGGCTGATCGTCGTCACCACACCCGAATCGGTCGCCGGGCTGAGCCTGCCTGAAAACGTTGAAATACGTTGCAACATCCCGCTCCATCAGGCGATGAACGTGCTTCAGCACAGCCGGTTCTCCGTGATTCCGCTGCGCGGCAGCGAGGTGCCGTGCGGTCACGTCACGATCGTGTCGGCGATGCATCTGGAGAAGGCGACCATCGTCACCGACTCCTCGGGTGTTGCCGACTACGTCGAGAACGGCGTCAACGGCCTGACCGTGCCGGTGGGCGACGCGCGGGCCATGGCAAGCGCGATCGATCGGCTCTGGAATGAGCCGGCGCACTGTTCGCTGCTGGGTCAGGCTGCCGTGGCGTTTGCTCGAACATCGTGCAGCGAGCAATCGGCGGCGAACTATTTCGAGGGCTACCTGCGGCGCCACGTCACGAGCTGAGTAACGGGGTCAGCGGTTCGCCCACCCCAGTGGGTAGCGCTTGACCACAGTGAACACCTTGTGCATCGGAATGTGCGGCCTCTTCGAGAGGTAGCTGCCCATCGCCGCTTCTTCCTTGGCCTTGTCGTAGGTGGATGCCTGCGGCCGCAGGCTGTGATCGACCGACAGCGCATCGACGATCCCCATCGTCAGCCGATGCCGTGCTATCACTTCCGCCCAGACCAGATCGATGCCCCACATTTCGTCTTGCTGATCGAAGGGCGTCAGAAGCCGGGCCGCATCACTGCGCAACGAAACCAGCGGGCCGCATTCGACGAAGTGGGTCTGGCGGGCCTGCAGCCACGGGCGCCTGAGCACGAAGGAATGGTCGAAATGGCTGTGCCAGGCCCTCGACGGCTGGGCGATGGCAAAGCCGAACTTCTGCTGGTAGGCGATGTAGGCAGGCAGGAAGCCTCGCGGCAGGTAGATGTCGTCGTCGCAGGCGATGATGAAATCGAAGTCGTCCGCATCCGAGGGCCGAAGCAGCCGATTCAGCAGCGCGAACTTCGGCGCCGGTTGCGCCGCGACCAGCGCGGTGACGGCAAGAACACTCGGATTCTGCGACCTGCCGTTCAAGGCCACCCAGCGCTGCTCGACCTGCAGGCTCTGCGTCGATGCGAAGGCTTGCGCGAGGTGTTCGACGGAATTTGCGCGGTCCGCCATGTACACGCCGAGCACAAGAACTCGAACCGGGGCATCGTGCTCTACGGCGTTCGCAGGCAGCGCGGCGCGCGAGCGCAGAAACAAGCGATGGCGCGCGCGCCGCAAGCAGCCCGAATGGAGCATTTTCAAGACGATCGAGCGAAGAAGGTTCATGGCGTTTGACCGTGGGCCTCGGGCATCAGGTGATCGGCAGCAACCGTCACGCCCGCCGCGCCCGGCGGCGGTCGACTCCCTCTTTCATCTTCCGCAGGATCAGCGGCACGTTGACCGCTGCGTTGTACTCGCGCTCGATCAGTGATCGCCCGTGCACGCCCATGTCGCGCGCCAGCGCAGGCTGATCGCAGACATGCTGGATGGCTTGACGCAGGGCTTCGCCGTCACCGACCCGCAGCGCGAACCCGGTTTCGCCGTTCTTGATGAGTTCGGTCGTCGCGCCCACCTCGGTGCCGATGATCGGCAAGCCCATCGCCATCGCCTCCATGAAGACCCAGAGGGGGCCGATGTCGGCGGTGGTAGGCACGACCATCAGATCCACCTGCGCGTAGAGCTGTCTGAGCCGTTCGTCGTTGGGTTCGAGATCGGCATGCACATGGACATGCGCCGGCAAGTCCTTCGGCGCCTGCTTGGTGACGAGGTGCAGCTCGGCCGTGTCCTGGAAGTGAGCCTGAAAGACCTCCAGCAGCAGCGGGCCACCCTTTCTGACGAAGTCGCCGCCGACGAACAGGATTCGAAGGCGTTGATCCGCCGTGCGCGGGGGCCTCGGCAGCCATCGCCACAACTCCAGATCCATTCCCACGTGCAGCGCCTGGACCCGTTCGCTCGCCACACCGCAGTCGCGCGTCAGAATGTTTGCGCCCCAGTGCGAGAACGGCAGGAAGTAGTCGGTATGCCGAACGCGCCAAAGGTCGAGCGCAAGGCGCGCCCGCTGCCGCAGTCGTGACTTCGCGAGCTCGTTCGGATACAGCGGGTAGTTTCTGCGATCGGTGATGGGCGCCTCGTCCGTGCTGCTGAATCGCAACGGGCTGGCGTACACGCAACTCCGCATGGCGCACAGGACGTCCGCCTCGAACAAATGGATCATCACCGCGTCGAAGTCGCTGAGCCGCCCCAGTACCGGCCACGCCTGCTGCAGCACACGCGCCCGCATGAACAGCGGCGCCGGCAAGAAGCGCAGGCGGCTCGCAAAATCCGGCGCGGTGTAGTGGCTCACCGGCGCCCAGGTGAGTTCGACATCGGGCTCGCGCTGCGCGTACTTGCGCAGGTTCAGGTAGCGCGTCATGTTGCCGATCGCCGTGTTCAGCATGAAGCCGAATCGGTACGGCCGGCGCGGTGGGGTCTGCTGGTTGCCGGTTGAGGTCATCTGATAGGCCCGTGGTCTGCCATCTCGAATCACGCGGTCTGGGCCTGGCGACGCATCGCGTCCCGATAGACCTCCGCCATGCGGTCCACCTTCGACTCCCAGTCGAACTCGCGCCGGACCTTGGCGATGCCGGCCTCGCCCAGGCGTTGGCGATCCGACGCCGACTGTGCCATCGCGACCATCGCCGCGGCAAACGCATCGACGATCTGCGTGCGCGAGGCCGGCGGCACCAAGGTTCCGCAGCCAGTGTCGAGATAGTCGAGCGGCCCGCCCCACGCGGTGGCGATCACTGGCTTGCCCATCGACATCGCTTCGAGCACGACGGCCCCGCCGCATTCGAGCAGGCTGGGCAGGACCAGGCAATCGGCCTCCTGCATGCGCTGTGCGCAGGCCGCCTGCGCCAGCCAGCCGGCGAAGTGCACCGTGCCGACCGCCTCGGCATCCGTCGCGGCAATTCCCAGTTCTGCCGCAAGCGTTTCGAGCACGGCCCGCTCGGCGCCATCGCCGAGGATCAGCAAGCGCATCGGCGCCTTCGTGCGGGCCTGCGCGAAGGCCTGCAGCAGCAGATCGACCGCCTTCCAGTCGACCAGCCGGCCCATGAACGCGAAGGTCACGGTCAGACCCTGCGCCGCTGCGGGGCGCTCGGGCGGCGCTTGCCACAGGCTCAGGTCGACACCGTTCTCCACCAGCTCGATCACGTTCGAGCAGACGCCTGCGGGGAGCGCGTCGCGTGTGCGCTGGTTCGCCACCAGCAGCGTTGCGGCGCGACGCTTGCCGGGCATCACCGTATTCAGGAAGGTCGCACTGGCGCGGCCGAGGCCGAGCAGCAGGCGCTCGACGGCGCCGCGGCTGCGCCGGAATGCGGGCGGGTAGTCCATGCCGCCGTTCATCGGCCCGATGACGACCGGCACGCCGAAGCCGAACAGCATCGACGGCTCGCGCGGCGACACCGGCATCGGCTGGTGCACGACCGTGATGCCCTGCTCGCGCACCAGCCGATGTACCAGTCGGCGCTGCGCCAGCTGCGTCGACAGGCGCGACAGGAATCCGGTCGTGAAGTACGCGATCTGCTGCGGCAGGCGCCGGCCGATCTGCCACATCGCGCGATGCCAGGTGCTGTCTTCGATGTACAGGATGCGGTCGTCGCCGGGATAGAGCTGCGTGAGCTCGTCG
>Ga0307513_10010670_pt1 | contig 11494 bp, 10 predicted proteins | sample 15_EM_MG_FD_202174 | JGI IMG/M metagenome (GOLD analysis project Ga0307513, IMG submission 202174) | Populus trichocarpa ectomycorrhiza microbial communities from riparian zone in the Pacific Northwest, United States - 15_EM | ecosystem: Host-associated > Plants > Roots > Unclassified | place... | reverse complement strand
AACAATCTAGTAGTTATTAAATAGAAATGTTTAAATTTTAAAATTATATTTAGATACTTGACATTGTGTTTGAAATTTGAATTACATAATTTCAAGTTATATATATATTCAAACAACACGCAAAAATACTAAAAAAAGAAAATATATCATTTAAATTAAAAAAAAAATGAAACACTAAAGAATAGAATTGAACACCTTATCTTTATCAAAGAACTTTCTCAACCTAATAGCTTAAGCTGTTAAGTGAGGTCCCAAGATATGATTTATATTATTTTTTAACACAGCCCCTTAAGTGAAAGCTCTTTGGGCTTGAAACTTGCACAAACTTACACTACTTTGTGCTTCATTTTTATCAAATAAATAAGAATGGTGAGATTCAAACTCGTGACCGTTTGGTCATCAAGGCTCTAATACCATGTCAAAGAATCAATTCAACTCAAAAGCTTAAGTTATTAAGTTAGGTCCTAAGATATGATTTATATTATTCTCTAACACTCTCTTGCTATAAATAGAAACCACATATACTAAACACCTGTCCATATCAAAGTTGATGTCTTAGTACCAAAATATGCTCGGTTTTTTGTCAAGCTGCAAGTGCACACCTAATGTTAGGAATTACATCTTAAACGATATTTTATAAAAAAAAATTATTTTTTTTAAATTTATATATATAATTTTGGATTGTTTTGATATGCTGATGTCAAAAATAATTTTAAATAAATGAAAAAAAATATTTGATGCATTTTCGAGCAAAAAACACTTTGAAAAGCAACCACTACCTCCCTCCAAGACATAAATGCATAATTAATTGATTTTATTTAGACTGTAATAATGATAAGTAGATGATTAGCAAAATTCTCTTGAATTAAGAATATGCGACATCCTTCGCCTAGCTTACATGTCAATTAAAGTTAATTTCTTATATTTATATACAAAAATAAAAGATATATTGTTTGCATCAATTTAATATTGAAAATGTGAAAAAAATTAAGAAAACAACTTGAACATCAAAATTACTTTTGAAGTTTGCTTATTAATAAAATTAGTAGTTGAAAAAAGGATTATTCATGTTACATCCTTAACAATTCAAGCTGATGTAACCTGCTAACCTTTCTTGAAATTATTATCTCTACTAGGAGAACGATTATATTTGAAAGGTTTCTCATTCTCATCCTCCTTATACAATGAGGTTCATACCTTAATATGTTGGCTTCCTCTACCCTTACATGATTCTCCATGGCTAGCTTTACCTTCAACAGGTTTGAATCTAGTAGAGCATACAAATCCTTCCACATAGAACATTTTCTTACTCTTCTTATCAAAGCCTTTGAGGTTGCTGGCTTAATTAATTCTTCTATCTTGAGTATTTTTTTTGTTGAACCTATTCAAAAATGCCTTAGTGGATTCTCCTCCTAATTTAGTAATGCCGAAGAGTTATGTGGAGCTTCTCTTGGTGAGTTTACTGGTGCTAAATTGTGACACAAGTTTAGCATAAAGATCATAAAAACCCATGACAAATCTTGGCTTTAGATTGTTATATCAAGCTGGTGCTGACCCTCTAAAGGTCGTAGGGAGGATCTTGCATATAGCATTACTATATTGGATGACCAGCACAAGGTTGCTACGCATGTTTTGGACATGTTCTCGTGGATCCACGAGACCATCATAGTTGTCCAAAGTCATCTTTATAGAGACGTACTTTTTAGGATGAGGGTATGCAACTCGCCTAGATAAAGGTGATCCCTTTATCTCATGAGTTATAGACCTTATCTTGGAAGTATTTATCAGTCATGCTTCTTCCTGATCATTATGTAATAGGCTATGGGAGCTGGAGAATTCTTGTGTGGAACAGCGAGATTGATAGCTTACTTCAATCATGTGGTGGCTAAAAAGATCACATATAAAGTAACTGCTTATTGAGAGAGCTTCAAGTCTAAGAGAACGATCTCTAGAGAGACAAAGAAATTATCAAGGTGGAACGCTTTCCAAGTCATTTTGCTTAGCTTCTTCTAGATAGTACAATTTTCTCCTGGCAGAGAAGAATGCTTGTGGTTGAGAGGTTGGGATTGAGGTGGCTACCTTATGTGCTAAGATCGATTTGTTGGGGTGGTAAGGCCTAAGGTTGTCTCTGGGATGCCAAGACAGCTTGGGTAAGGGCTTGCACCTGATTGATGAGTTGTTAAAACTCTTATGGAGCAGACATGCTAGCAACTACAAGAAGGTCTATGACACGTTCCATCCCAGGAGTATGTTGATTGTTTTCCATTAATAGCGATTAGGGATGTCAAAAACCAATTCAGGAAGAACAGTTGATGGCTTTTTTATCAGTTCTCCATAGACGGTGTCAATTGATAATGTTCCAATAATATAATATGCTCAATAACAAGGTTTTTTTAAGTGTTTGAATAATGAGTAATCACACATTCACTTCAATATTCCTTTCTCTATAGTTCATGAAATTGATGATTGGTGATAGAAGACCTGAGACTTGCAAAACAGTCTTTTTTACTGGGATTTAGGGACCCTTTCGATGATAAAGTCAGTAAGTTTTAATAAAGGATTGAATATAAATGAGAGAATGAGATTTTAATTCTAAGAACAAGAGTGTTTCTTCTTAGTTGTGTATGATAAATGCTTTGAGTGTTTTTTCTTAGTTATGTATGATAAATGCTTTGAAAATAAGAGTAAGAATATTTTGGAGAATAGGAAAAGTGTGAACCCTTTTTGCGTGAGTGGTTTAGAGGGTGTGTATATATATATATATATATCCTCTGAACGTTGTCAAATTCTTGAATGGAGGGGTTGGAACGTCATCTCCTCCTGATAGCTATCTCTCCAAACTCATATGTGTATGGGTTCAGTGCATGTTGAACCCAAGAGTATTGGGTCTAACACCTCGCTAGACCCATGTATTTGAACCTAGTGCATGGTTGAACCTAAGAATGTTAGGTCAAATATCTCTTTAGACCTGCATGTACTTGGACCTAGTGTGTAGTTAAATCTAGAGATTTTGAGTCTAGAAATAAGTGAAACTCATGTCATCTGGGCTTGACATTCTACCAAGTCTAGAATATTGAGTTATTACCTTGTATTTGATTTTTTACTCATGGGATTCGTGTGTGTGTGTGTGTAATACATTGATCCATCACATTTTCTTTCTATTCATCTTCTTTACTTACTATGTTTGACTTTCTTTTGTTGATGATAATATAATAGCTGTTTATATGTTCATTAATCAAAATGGTAGTTTATGACAAATTTTATGCACGGGGAGAATAAAAAGACGGATCCATTTTATCTAATTCTCTATGTATATAATAATTAATTTGTTACACGAGATATATGCTAAATGATCCCTTATTCTTTTTGTATTTGTATCAAGACCAAGAACAAGAAAAAGAAAAACCAACTAAACTAGGGGGTGTTTATTTCTCGGAAAGCGGTTTCTGAGAAATCATTTTCCAAACTTTCCTGTGTTTGTTTGCCATTAGAAAAGTTGGTCAACAGAAAACATTTTCCGGTCAACGGAAAACACTTTCCAGTCAAATGAAAATTTGTCTTGGTTTCCCGGAAAGTGTTTTCCTTTTATTTTGGACGGAAAACACTTTCCGGAAATTGTGAAAAATTTAGAAATGTCATATTATTTGCTGATTATATCAAATTTGGTCCTCAAACTTTTGATTGCTATATATATTTTGTTTTGAATATTTGTTTTTCAATTTCATCTATTAGAATTTAATTTTTATATTAATTTTGGTCCTTATTTTATAATTGTTATTTGCTTTTCCCTTATCATTTTTTAATTGAAATTTTTTATCTATCAAATTTAGTCCTCATTCTTTTGATTGTTACTTATTTTATTTGCAATAATTTATGAAATATTAATTATTATTATTTTAATTTTTTCATCTTTCAATTTTTTTTATTTTTTAGATTTGATCTCTCTTATTTTGATTATTATTTATTTTATTTGAGATAATTTATGAAATTATATTTGTTTTCAATTTCATTCTCATTCAACTTTTTAATTTGTAAGATTTGTTCCTCATTATTTTAATAAACTTAAAAAAATAAAACATTAATAAGTTATTTTCCAGCTCATTTTCCATGACATAACCAAACACTGGAAAGTGTTTTCCAACTTATTTTCCATTACACTACCAAATATCAAAAAATAATTTACTTTCCCCGAATTCACTTTTCAAAATGAAACTACTTTCCAGCAAACAAACGGGACCTTGGTGTCAGAATTGAACCGAGATTTAAATTTCACGAATGATATTTTCAAGTACGAAAGAATACAAACCCCGTATAAATATAGGATCAAAAATAATAAAATATTGATATAAAATGAAAACTTGAAATGCAAAAAAAATGGATAAATAACATAAATATTAAAATATGTTATGCACAAATGAGGGGATGATCTTCATGCATAAATTTAAAGGTATTGATTGAGTTGAAAAGAGAATTATAAATTTTGGGTTCAAAATAAATAATATTGACGAAATAGTAATGAGTTTCAATGGATAAAAGAATAATGAAAATAAAAAAATGATCCCAAAAAATTAGTTTGGTAATAAAGAATAAACTATAAGAAAGGATAATATATATAAACAAGAGTGATGGTACAAGTAAAAATCAATAATATTACTGTGAAACGGTAATAAGCTCGATAAAAAAATAAAAATAAAAAATAAAAAATATATGTTATGAAATAAGAAAATGATCTCGAGGGTTTAGTGGAATAATTGATACGACTTATTAAGTGATTTAATAAGAAAATTCAGATTTTTTATAAGATCACAAATTAACTAGTTATGTTAACGTGTAGAACTCTCAATCCGACCGTCGGACTAAGCTAAAAGTTTACAGGGAGTCTCTTGAAATGTTGTGTTACCTTGGTTTTAATTTTATAGATCAATCTAAGTTTTGGAGGGACTCGCAATTTACATAGCAACTAGGTAGTTTACGTGAAAAATACAATAAAGCATAAATAAGTGGCAAAATTATAAATTAACATAAAACCAACCTATAAATGAGTTGTTTCCAATAACCATGAATAACTAAAGAAAGAGAGCTTCCCTGCATCATTTCTTCTGAAAATATCTTTGAAACATCACCTAAAAAGATAGATGAAGGCAAATTATGGAAGAAAAGAGAGAATGGACGGATCATTGAACTAAGGTTTGTGAGAACTAAGAGAGAGAGAGTTGTGCTTAGAGAGAGAAACAAGATTTTGAAGAGGAGGAAGAAGAAGAAGGTTGGAAACCCTGAAATCTCTCCTTAAATTGATATGGGTAAGTGATGAAAACTCTTCCTTTTAAGTTCTGTCAAGTGTTTATAGGGTTTTTTTGGATTGTTAATTTGTGGGTAATTGTTTAAAACCTATGGTTTAATGATTTGAAGCTTTATTGTTGTGAAAATTATGTTAAAATGGGTGATATGATTTATTAAATGATTGTTTGTGTTAAATGATGCTGTTTTGGAATGGATATGGAAAAAAGTGAAACAAATTGCATGATTATAACATGGGTTGTGGTTGGCCTAGGCAGCCTGCTTTGGGGATGGAAAGTTGAGTAAATTATGTGAGGTTAGATGTGTAAATAATGATGAATATGGGCTGTTATGACAACTCAAATCTTGATGAAAATAAGGGTTGTTTTCGGTAGCCTATAAATATCAAAAGTATAACTTGAAAACGATAGAATTTAGAGTTGGTTTTCAAGAAAGTTGTAAATATGGATGTTAAATTTCAAATGAAACTTGCCTTGGTTAATTTTGAATTATATAACTTCATATATTAGCAAAACACTAAGTAAAGGTCTAAACTGAACTAACCCCCAGCATATTTCGGGTGCTACTGTAATAGTTGACTTTGAGGTTGAAAATGATAAAAAAAAAATAAGTGTTTCTTTATGCATCAAAGTTGTATCTTTATGTCTGAGCTTTCCAAAAAGATAACTCACACCAAAAACCGAACTCTACAACTCTAGTTATAATTAAAATACCAAATAGTGTTCTAGGTTGGTTAGAGTAAACCAACCAAGATTTGCAAGTTCCTAATGCTTGCTGAAATTGTTCTTAATTGAGGGTCTTAACATTTGAAACTATAAGAATAAGTATGAACATGGGAAAACAAATGTATATATGCATGGAATTTTAAGGATTTTTCTTGTTATTGGTTAGTAAATGTAGATTAAATGGAAATCAAAATAGAGTCCTCATGATGGTTTGATATGTTTATGATGGTTGGAACCGTGTTGGTGCTGGGGAAGCTGCTCAAGGGTGAATTGGAAATGGGTCAAAAAGTAAATGTAGATTAAATGGAAATCAAAATAAGGTCAACCATGGATTAGAACAAAAGATGGGTGGGAAGTCTCTAAGGGTGAGAGGATTTTACTTGGCAGTTACGTAATAAAGAATAAAAATTAAGTTGGTAACATGACCATAGAGAGATAAGGGTGAATTGAGTAACCAAGTTGATAACATGAATTTTAGTTAGGTATTGAATACATTTATAAGTTGTTTTGGAAATCTATAGGGTGGTATCAGTGACTGTGTGATGGCCTTTCTATGATTATGTAAAAACTAATTTTTATAATAAAATTAGTGTAATATGGGGCTAGGCAAACAACGTGTCCAAGTGAGAAAGAAAATTATTTTTAGTGGTGCAATAAATAAGCTTTGGGGTTGTCTTTAAGATAGCATAGGGATAAAAATGAATTGTTTCATTAGTGCAATGGGAAAAGGGATAGCTATTTTGGGACAACAATTACGATGTGTTTCAGGGGTTTTTTAAGCAACGTAAGATATGAAGTTAATGGTTGTTTGAGAATAATTGTAGAGGATAAAATAAAGGTTGATATGATTGACATCTATGTTATACATTGGGATTATTATAGTAAATTAAGGATCTATCGAGATAGTTTTAAAGTATTGATTTAAGTTGTCTGAAAATTGTAAGATTACGCACTTGGATTGATATAAACTGATAAAAGTCATAGCATGAAAATCATGCACTTGGATTGATAAAGGTATGGTAAGTAATGGAATGGAAAGATGGATTTATGTCTGAGAGGGGTAATTAGAGTATAGATATTTATAAGGAATGTTCGAATCAAATTGATCGTAAAAACAATGACTGAATTAATTAGTTGATAAGTCTATATATGGAAATGATTGATTAGAAAGTTAGAAAATCAAAGAATTCTTGATTTTGTGCTAAATATCTTTTAATGACCATGATGATAATTGATTATATTACAATGTTATTTGTTTGTTTTTGGTTTAGCTGCAACGCATCAGAATTCTTGATAATTGATACTATAATTTTTCTTTTTTAGCTATAAGTAATTATTATGAACATTAAGGCATCTTATATCTTTTGAGTTTATAAATAAATATATTATAAAATGATAACATGTGATTTAAATGTTTTTATCTTTTTTAACCTGTAAGAGTTATTCAAGATGTTAATGTTTACGACTTTATTAAGGTTTGGATGTTGTTTCATTTATTTTATTCACAATTGTCTTTAATGCTAAAAGGAAATGTTATACTTGGAAGAAGATGTGAAATTGTTGTTGAAATAATTATGTGATATAATCTAGGATGATTGGATTCAAAATTTGGAAAATTGTTTTATAAGTGTACTAGTATTTGTTAATAACTTTGGATGTCCTGGATATAGAGAAAACTCTGCTAAAATTTTAGAAGAAATTTCAGTAGTGTTTATATGAATATTTCAAAATGTGTACATAAAAAAAAAAACTACCTTGGTTTTCAATAGACCATGTCTAATTATTATGTATTAACCTCATCTAAAAATAAGGGATGTCACAAAGTCAAAATTTGATATCACATTGGTCAATGATTACTTTCTTGACGAATTTTTATTTTTTATTGTTATAATGCCTTAATTGGCTAATGTTGTAAATTTTCTTGCAACAGGAGATTTGGTAATTCACTGAAGAGCCTAAGACAAGAAAAGTTTTGAGCGAAGTAGGATTTTTATTGGGATGACCCTTACTTGTTCAAGTATTATCCTGATCAAATATTTCAAAGATGCATATCCGATAATTAGGTAAGTAGTGCCATTAAATTTTGTCATTTAGACATGAGGGATCATTTATTGTAAAAAAAAATGATTGTTAAAATCTTACAATGTAGATTTTATTGGCTCACCATGTTCAAGGACACTCATGCATTCTGCAAAATCTGTGAAAATGATCAAAAGTTAGGATCTATTTCAAAATATAACATGATGCCTTTAAATTATATTCTCGTCATTAAAATATTTAACTGTTGTGGTATAGATTTCATAGGACTATTTCCTCCGTCATATGATATATTTATACATATTATTCATAATAGATTAGTTTTAAAATGGATAGAGGCAATTCCAAGTTGAGATAATGATCATAGAAAAATGATCAAATTTTTTAAAGACAATATTTTGAGTAGATTTGGAATCCATCGAGTCGTGATAAGTGATGGTGGAACATATTTTTGTAACAAACCATTTGAATTTTTAATAAAGAAATATTAAATTACACACTAAGTTGTCACCCCTGATCACCCTCAGACAAGTGAACAAGTAAAACTTACTACTAGGAAGATCAAACAAATCTTGAAAAAAACAGTGAAACCTAATCAGAAAGACTAGTCTTTAAGACTTAATGATATACTTTGGGCTTATCATTCTGCTTTAAAAACATCATCAGGTATGTCATCATATAGGTTAGTTTATGGGAAACCTTATCACTTGCTTGTTGAACTTGAATATAAAATTTATTGGGTTGTTAAAGCTTTCAATTCAAACCTTGATGATAATAGCCAACTTCGTGGTTACAAATAAATGAACTTGAGGAATTAAGAAATGATGCAAATAGGAATTCTAAAATGCATAAAAAAAGAATCAAAATGTTTTATGACAAGAAAATTTTAAGAAAAACATTTGATGTTGGTAAAAATATTTTGCTTTATAATTCTCGACTCCACTTATTTTCTGGAAAGCTAAGATCAAGATGGAGTAGTCTATTCATTGTGAAACATGTGTATTCATATGGGGCTTTTAATATCAAGAATAACAATGCTTTTATAGTGAACGGATATCGTTTGAAAGTATACTTTGATAATTTTCCTAGTGAAAATGAATTTATTGGTTTCAATGATCTTGTTTATAAAGATTGATTATTTTTCTCACATTGTTTTTTTGTCTTCTTTTTGTGTGACTTTTGTTTTGCTAGTCTTTTTCCAGCCCTATTCAAATGGTGAATAATAGTATTATGTGACTCTCAAGTCGGTTATTTTACTTTCCTATGATAACTAATATTTTTTATACATTTATTAATCAATTATTTGTTTCTTCTATTTTTTTACATCTCGTTTCCACCTCTTGTCTAAGACATTTAACACCACTCTTGAGAAATTGAAAGGGTATTCTTGCTCTATGTTAAAATACAATAACAAAAAATTATTATACTAGGTGTGAGAGATTGAGGTTGTTAATGCACCATAGAATTCCTGAAGATATTCGCTGGATAATTCAAGCAAAAGTTTGATTATCAGGTGAGTTTTCTAATTATTTTATTTCACACATGCATGGGATAAGTAAAAGCACTTTTACCAAGAAATATCATGCAAAATGATTGAAAGTTTGTCACAAATATGTCAAATCGACTTGTAATACACTGTAATTCTTTAGAAATGGTATTTGTAAACTATGAAGATGAAATAAAATTTATTAAGGATGACCTGAGTAAGAAGTCTTTAGATAATCTTCAACTGACTCTTGAGATACATCCTAGCAGAGATGTACATCGTGTAGTTCATGATTTATGGTCTCATTTTCATAAAGAATATGCCAGATATAGTCTCAAGAATTTGATTAAAAGACCTTATTTATCAGTTTTTAAGAAAATTGGATGAGAAGCATATCCCCGATCCATAGAGGACGTCTAAGTCATTCTTGGATGTAAAACCAAGAGGAGATGTGAGCCACGATCACAACTACTTCTATACATATTTGTTCTAACACAAAAAAAAAAACTATAGTTGGCTTATCCATAAAGGCAATATGATTACATTTCCTTTTCCATCTCTATAAAACCTCCCTATCCTTCATTTTATTTTCATTCAACATATACAAAGAGTGTGGAAACTATAGAAATGACAAGATCCTCGGCTCATAAAATAAAAAATATTTGTGTTTTTGGTGGATTCAATCCTATGAAAGAAAATGAGTTTTTAGAATCAACAAATCATCTTAGTCGGGTATTACCTAAGAGAAAGATTCATTTAATGTATGGGGGAGGTAGCCTTGGGTTAATAGAAAGTGTAGGAATAACTTCATTCTTAAGAGACAGTCAAATTTTTGGTATCATCCAGAAACCTATAGGTTTGTTAAATGTTAATGATTTTTATAATAATTTGTTGTCTTTTCTTGACTATACCATTGAACAAAAGCTTATAACATCTTCGACACAACGAATCATAATCTCTGCACTATTAAACAATAGATTGATCAACTACAAACTTTAATCATTCATCCATCCATGAATCAAATAGATTGATCAACCGTGGAAACCTATAAACAACACAAATAGGATTTGAGCCTTAGTGTGTAAATATTTTTGTCTTTTGGTTTTACCCATATCATATTATTTTCTATTTTGTTATTTATTTTGGTTATATTTGTTTAAGTGTTATCCAGGTCTTTTAATAGTTGTTATTTCAACTTATATCTTTTATACTCTACCTTTCAACTTTAAACATTGAAGGCAATGTCCCATTTGGGTTGGGGTGGAGACGATAGTTGATATAGTTAAAAAAAAAAACTAACTAACTGTTTTTGTGTTATTAAAACCATTTGGTAGAATGTAAATGTTAGGATGACAAAGGAAGAACTCTACTCTTGAGATGCATCATAATAAATATTTTACAATAGTCTTTTACAAAATTCATAACAAAAGTTTTATCATACGCTTCTTTTTGAATTATTCAAGTTTACCAACTCTCATACTATTATCATTTAATTCTGCTTAGATACTTATTTAGTAAGTAATTATAAATCATCTTTTTAACACACACCCTTTAACACATGATTATAGGTTGCAAATCATATTATTACATTATTTGTGCTCTTTTGTCCAAGGTAAAAACTAAGGGAATTGGAGATTAAAAAAATAATAAATATAATATCAATAATAATAGTAGTAGTAGAATTAGTAATGGTGGTGGTGGTGGTGGTGGTGAGTAGTGGTGGTAGTGGTGGTGGTGGTGGTGGTGGTGGTGGTAAATACTAAGTTCAGTTTCGTAGCCTTCTTAACCTAAGCAATTAAGTTCGAAGGGGTGTCTTAACACCTAATACTTTAAAGTCAAATGACTTGGGAGTTATCGGCTCCAAGTTGGTTACATGAGTTGAGGAGAAATCTCAAGGAAATCAAACATTGCATTATCTATATTTAAGTATCTGCAATCTGAGTTACTA
>Ga0307513_10010669_pt1 | contig 11495 bp, 12 predicted proteins | sample 15_EM_MG_FD_202174 | JGI IMG/M metagenome (GOLD analysis project Ga0307513, IMG submission 202174) | Populus trichocarpa ectomycorrhiza microbial communities from riparian zone in the Pacific Northwest, United States - 15_EM | ecosystem: Host-associated > Plants > Roots > Unclassified | place... | reverse complement strand
GGCGAGCGGTGCTGCTGTCTGGCGCGTTCGCCGACTTCGTCAAAAGTGATTTCGACCTCGAACGCGTCGGCGAATATCCGGTGCGCGGCTTCAGCGACCCAATCGAGCTGTTTACGTATCATGGCTGAATGCCGATCCATGGCCAGCTGCCGGGCCGCCCCCCAAAGGTGTTAATGCTTTTCAGCCCTTCCGCTGCATGCGGCAGAAAAAGAAACCGTCCGTATCGGTGGAAGCGGGCGTCAGGGTCACCGTCAGGCCGTCGGACGAGTGTGGACGCGGAGCGTCCTTGCCGAACAGCTCGTCCCAGGCGGGCAGGGCGCTGACGATCTGAAAATCAGGATTTTCCGCCGTGAAGCGGCGCGCCTGTTCTTCGTTTTCCTGCGGCAGCACCGAGCAGGTGACGTAGATCAGTTCGCCGCCGGGCCTGACGAAACTGCTCGCCTGCGCCAGCGCGTCCTGCTGCTGGGCGGTGCGCTCGTCGAGATTCTTCGCCGTCAGCCGCCACTTGGTATCGGGGCGGCGGCGCCACGTGCCGGTGCCGGTGCAGGGCGCGTCGACCAGCACCTTGTCGCAGCGTCCGGAAAGGCTGGAAAGCGTCCTGGCGTCGTCATGCACCTGGACATTGCGCGTGCCCGCGCGCTTCAGCCGCTCGATGATCGGCGCCAGCCGTTTGCGGTCGGCGTCGTAGGCATGGACCTGTCCCTTATTGTGCATGGCGGCTGCCATGGCGAGCGTCTTGCCGCCGCCGCCGGCGCAATAATCGAGAACCTGTTCGCCATCTCTCGCGAGCACCAGGTCGGCGACGATCTGCGATCCCTCGTCCTGAACTTCGAACCAGCCTTTCTGGAACGAAAGCTCGGCTGTCACGTTAGGAAGACGCGAAGCGCCTTCGCCGGCGGCAATCCGGATGCCGTATCGGGCGATCTTCGCCGCATGCGCACCGGCTCTTTCGAGCGCCTTGACGGCCTTGTCGCGAGAGGCTTTCAGGATGTTGGCGCGCAGATCAAGCGTCGGCCGGGCGGCAAGCGCCTGTGCCTCGGCAAGCCAGCCGGCGCCAAAGGCCTGTTCGAAGGAGGATTGGACCCATTCGGGAATATCGCCGCGAATATGCGGTGGAGCATCGTCGAGCGAGCGGCTCTCGAAAGCAGAGGCCGCCTCAGCCGAAAGTGCCGCCGGCGCGAACTTGTCGTCCGCAAGCTCGGCTGCAAGCCTTTCAGGCGTGAAGCCCCATTGGCGGAACATGACGGCGTGGGCAATCGCCGCGGCACTGTCGTCGTCCATCAGCCAGGCATGGGAAAGCCGCATGCGCAGCGCGTCGTAGACGATGTTGCCGATTGCGGCGCGATCGCCGGAGCCGGCAAAGCGGTGTGCAAGGCCCCAGTCCTTCAGCGCGTCAGCGACGGGCCGCTTGCGGGCATCGATGTCCGCGAGCACAGAAATCGCCCCTTCGAGGCGGCCGCCCAGACGCATTCACATGTCTCCTGTTGCCGTGGCGTGTGAACGATCCGCGCGCAAACGCGATAGTCACGATGGATTGTTCACAAGTCTCAACCGGGTGGTAACCGCGATTGACGGCAAGAGCAAGCGCCGCTTCCGGCGCAGCCAGTCGCAGAGGTCCCTGCACGATTCCTTAAATCGGAATCGATTTAAGGATAAATCATGCAGCAATCAAAAATGATACAGCGTCCTTTGCGCGTCTAAAGACGCGCGGCGCTGTATGGCCTCAGCTGACTATTTGGTAGCAGACCTTCGCAGTGCCGGAGCTCACCATGCCGATATTCTGGGCTGCTGCGCGCGACAGGTCGAGCACGCGGCCTCGGATGAACGGACCGCGATCGTTGATGCGAACGACGACGGTGCGGCCATTGTTTCGGTTGGTGACTTTTACCCTGGTGCCGAATGCGAGCGAGCGATGTGCTGCAGTCAAGACGGCAGGGTTCATGCGTTCCCCGGAAGCAGTTTTGGAGTGAAGCGCGTACCATGAAGCACCGCCACATCCATTTGCAGCAAAAACTTCCGCCGGAAGCAAGGAAGAACAGGCTGCAATAGTTGCGGCGACGACAATAGAACGACGTATTTTCTTCAAAACAGAGTATCCCTCAACTATTGAACTCACGCCCTTGCAGGCGGCGGGGCTTAAATCCGTTAAAAAGTGGCGAAAAAGTGCCGCATACGATCACGGAACATTACAGTCTGTAACATTTGTGAAGGTGCTGATAAAATATCGGAATTGGACCGCGACTATGAAATGCGGAAAAAATGCAATGAAATCAGCTAAAATCAGAATGAATTTTCCGGGGAAATGGTAAACATTACAACGTTCACGAAAATCACGAAATTTTTTTACTTCTTTCGCCATATTTGCTGCCACATTTCAGCAAAATTAAAGGCCGTTAACCATAATAGCAGCGAAAATCGCGCAGATAAAATCCGAAAGTAGGAATTTCCTACTCTTTTGGGATTAATCACATCGGTCGCAAAGAAGTCTCGGCTTTAGCCGCGCCAGCGCCCGTCCTGCCACAATTGCGCAAGCGACATCGGGTAGTTCGGGAAGGAGAATTCGAAGCCGGCAGCCTTGAGTTTCGCATTCGAAACCCGTTTGTTCTCGCCGTAGAATGAGCGCGCCATCGGCGTCAGTTCGGCGGTTTCGAAGGCCTGTTCCGGTGGCGGTTCGACGCCCATCAGGCGCGCTGCCTCGACGATCACATCCTGCGGCGGGCCGGGTTGGTCGTCGGTGACATTATAAATGCCGCCAAGAGCGTTGTCCGACAGGAAGCGTGTCGCCGCGCCGATATCCTCGACGCGGATGCGGTTGAACACCTGGTCCTTCTTGATCAGGCGTCGCGCCGTGCCCTTTTCCAGATTGCAGAAGGCATTGCGCCCCGGCCCATAGATGCCGGAAAGACGGAGCACCGCCGCCGGCATGCCGCGCGCCTCGCCCATCGCCAGCCAGCCCTCTTCCGCCTCGATCCGCTCCTTCGACCGTCCGGAAACGGGCACGCACGGCGTTTCCTCGCTCACCCATGCGCCCCTGTGATCGCCATAGACGCCGACAGTGGAGAGATAGCCGATCCATTCGAGCCTGGGCAGCAGGTTTGCACCGTCTTGATCAAGCAGCCGCAGCAGCGGGTCGGCCTTTCCAGGCGCGATCGACTGAACGAGATGCGTGACATCAGCCAAGGCCCGGCGCAGCCTGTCTGCCATGCTCTCGCCATCGAAGAGGAAGGCCTCGACGCCGTTATACTGGAGTACTTCCATCTTGTCTGGCGAGCGCGTAGTGCCGGAGATGCGCACGCCGTCGCCGGCGAAGGCCTTCGCGATCGCCGTGCCGGAATAACCGCAGCCAAAGATCATCACATGCATCAGCCCACTCCCGCCAACCGCCATTCGTTCAGCACCTCGTCGTCGCGCTCATCCGCCCTTTGTGCGGCAAAGGCGGAGAATTCGCCAGCCTCCATCAGCTGCGAAAGCGCCCATACCGCCATGCCGCGCACCACAGGCGAGGGGTCGTTCGCGAGCAGGCGACATTGGGTGATGAATTCCCGCGTGCCGGAATTGCCGGCGGCGATCAGCACGTTGCGGACGAAACGATCCCGGCCGATCCGCTTCACCGGCGAGCCGCTGAAGAAGGTGCGGAAGGCGGCATCGTCGAGCGTCAGTAGAAAGGCGATCGACGGCTCCTTCAAGTCTTCCCGCGCCTTCAGCTTCATTTCGGAGGCGGAACTCGCGAACTTGTTCCACGGGCAGACGGCAAGACAGTCGTCGCAGCCATAGATGCGATTGCCGATCAGCGGCCGCAGAGCAGGGTCGATCGGCCCCTTGTGCTCGATGGTGAGATAGGAGATGCAGCGCCGCGCATCGATCTGATACGGCGCCGGGAAAGCGGCCGTCGGACAGATGTCGAGGCAGGCGCGGCAGGAGCCGCAATGATCGGTCTCCGCTTCATCGATCACGAGATCGGCGGTGGTGAACATCGTGCCGAGAAACAGCCAGGAGCCGTGCACGCGGCTGACGAGGTTGGTGTGTTTGCCCTGCCAGCCGAGGCCGGCCGCCGCCGCCAGCGGTTTTTCCATGACAGGCGCCGTATCGACGAAGACTTTCACATCCGCACCCGCCCGCGCCGCAAAGCGCGTGGCGATCTCCTTCAGCCGGCCCTTGATGACGTCGTGATAATCCCGGTTCTGCGCATAGACGGAGATCGCAGCCTTATCAGGCTTTTCGAGGATCCCGCGGGGATCCTCCTCCGGCCCGTAATTCAGACCGAAGACGACGACGGATTTCACGTCGCTCCAGAGCGTGCGGGGATCGCCGCGCCGGTCGCGCGTCTCCGCCATCCAGTCCATCGTCCCGTGGCGGCCGGCATCGATAAACTCTCCAAGGCGCTGTTTTGCCTCGGGGATCGCGTCAGGGCGGGTGATGCGGCAGAGATCGAAGCCGTGGGAGGCGGATTCCGCCCTTACGAAGGCGGACAAATTGTCGCGGCGCCTGCTCTCTTTGTCATTTGTCTGCGGTTCGGGCATGGAGAGCCCTCGTCAGAAATCCAGATCGGCATAGTGTGACACCGGTGTCAGCCCACGCACGCGCTCGGTGAGCAGCGGCCGGAACGACGGCCGCGATTTCAGCCGCTGGTACCAGTCTTTGACAACAGGTGATTCCGCCCATTCGATCTCGCCGAGATAATCGAGGATCGAAATCGAGGCTGCGGCCGCAAGGTCGGCATAGCTCATCCGGTCGCCGGCGAGCCATTGGCGTGAGCCGGCAAGCCAGGTCAGATATTTCAGGTGCTGGCGGATATTTGCGCGTGCGGTGCGCAAAACCTTGGAATCCGGCGCTCCACCGCCCTGGTCGGCGCTCATTTGCAGCTTGTAGACGCGTTCGCGGGCAAGCGGCTTCGTGACGTCGTTTTCCATCTTCTGCATGAACCATTCGGTCAGCCGGCGGATTTCGGCGCGCTGGAACGGGTCTTCCGCCAGCAGTCGCCGGTCACGCTTCAAGACACCATGCGTCTCGTCCAGATATTCCGAAATGACAGTGGCGCCGCAGAGCGCCCGCATGCTGTCGTCCACGTAGACGGGCAGCGTGCCTGCCGGATTGAGCGCCAGGAAGTCGCGCCGCTTGTCCCAGGTCTGCTCCTCCAGGAGATCGACCTGATAGCCGTATTCGGTAAGCACCAGCCGGATGAACCGGGAGGCTGTCGAGATGGGGTGATGATAGAGTACTGGCATTATCCGTTTCAGTTCGCCCATGGCGTTTCGGCGACATTCTGTCCCTGACTAAACGCCTAACAATCAGAGTTTAAGAAAGATATAGGATTGCATGATCGGTTCAACCGCCTATCAAGATTTGGGGCGCTGTCCCATACCCCGCCACTTATGGATTTCATATCCATCCGATATATCGCCCTCTTTCGCTGTGTCGCTGACGAATGAAGTCGAAGGCCGTCGCGACCGGCGCAACCGCAATTCAGGTTCGACCGACCTTTAAACCGGAGACTATATATGGATTACGTAAGCGCAATCATTCTAGGCATCATAGAGGGGATTACCGAGTTCCTGCCGATCTCCAGCACTGGCCACCTCATCATTGCGGAGCAGTGGCTCGGTGCCCGGTCGGATACGTTCAACATCGTCATTCAGGCGGGCGCCATCCTCGCCGTCACCATCATTTACTGGCGCCGTCTGGTGGATCTGGTGCTCGGCTGGCGCAATCCTGAGAATCGCGACTATGCCGCCAAGCTGATCGTCGCCTTCCTCATCACCGCAATTCTGGGACTTATCGTCAAGAAACTCGGCTACGAACTGCCGGAGACCGCGACACCGGTCGCCTGGGCGCTGATCATTGGCGGTATCTGGATGATTTTTGCCGAATGGGCTGCTGCCCGTAAGCCGCCGCACAGCAGGATTACCTGGCTTGTTGCCATATTGGTCGGCATCGCCCAGGTCGTTGCCGGCGTCTTCCCGGGAACATCGCGCTCCGGCGCCACGATTTTCGTCGCCATGCTGGCAGGCACGAACAATCGCGCCGCCGCGACCGAATTCGCCTTTCTCGTTGGGATTCCAACCATGTATGCCGCAAGCGGCTATGAATTGCTGAAGCTGTTCAAGGACGGCGGAGCCGCAGGCGAAGACTGGACCGCACTCGCGATCGCCTTCGTCGTTTCCACGATCGTGGCTTTCGTCGCCGTCAAATGGCTGCTTGCCTATATCCGAAGCAACCGATTTACGCTGTTTGCCATCTATCGCATTATTCTCGGAGTTCTGCTGCTCGGCATGGCGGCAGCAGGCCTCATCAGCTGAGATGTCAGTCCCATCCTGCATTCGCGCAACTCCCAGGCGCGAATGCAGAAGGGTATAGTCAGGCCTCGGTATTCGACCGTCAGGCCAAAGTGCGGGCTTTTCAGGCAGGTCGTATTTAATAGGATATGCGCCTGCTACCGTTTTTCCGATGCAAGCAGGATTGAGCGGCGGCTCTCGAAGCACCCGGCTTCAGGCGTTCTGATCGACTGTTTGTTGTGGGATCGTGAGGACAAGCCGGTGCCAGGGCGCCGGCATTTTCGTCAATGGATGATCGAAGCCGTCGAGCAGGGGTCGACGCCATAGGCAGGCGAGCAGTCGCCCTTCACCGCCGCGACCGAACCGGGCGCAACGAAGGAGCCTGCCAGGATTACCAGTGCCGCACACGCAAAAAGGAGCGCGATTGACTTGCCCATTGAGAAATGCCTTTCACAGTGATTGCCGCACGCTGTCGCAGGCGTTGAGTCTGTTCGAAGACGCGCGGGGTTTGGTAGTCAGTGGAATGGCAAATAGCAATAAATGTTCCTGCTAAATTTGGCGTTAATTCCACAAAATTTCCGATGCGTCTTTTATGCAACGCCGCTCAATATGCCGGACAGGAAAACATTCCAAACTTGCGCCGGCTTTGCGTGAAGCCATAACTGATAACGCCGCCCGCATTATCCGCGAACGGCGTTATCCCAAACTCAAAAATTGTTCAGGCGGCCTTGCCGGTCCCCGTATATTGGCCGTGCGGGCGATACTGCACGAGATAGGAATCGAGCACCGACGCCACCATGGTGGGTGTGATACCGAGGCCTTTCAGCGTGCGGCCTTCCGCCTCGGCTTCTCTGGAGACGATGTTGTCGTGCTTGAGCAGGCGCACCTGGTCCGGCGTGATCGGCGGCGTCACGAAGGGGATCAGCGAGGCGATGCTGCCGATTAGCGAGGCAATGCTGAACGGCATGGATACCAGCGGGTTCTTGCGGCACGTCACCTTCAGCATCGTCTCGAGACATTCGCGGAAGCTCAGAACCTCGGGTCCGCCGAGTTCATAGATCTTGCCGCCGGCAACCTTGCCGTCGACGGCGCGGGCGACGGCCTCGGCGACATCCTCGACATAAACAGGCTGGAATTTCGTCTTGCCGCCGCCGACCAGCGGCAGGACTGGCGACATGCGCGCCATGTCGGCGAATTTGTTGAAGAAGCTGTCTTCCTGTCCGAAGACGACCGACGGGCGGAAGATCACCGCATCGGGCTTGATGGAGAGGATGGCTGCTTCCGCGCGGCCCTTGGTGCGGCCGTAGCTCGAATCGGAAGTCGCGTTGGCGCCGATCGCCGAAATATGCGTGAACCCGGCGCCGACGCCGCGCGTCGCCTCGGCAACCGCACGGCCGCCGAATTCCTGGACGGCGTCGAAGGTGTTGCGGCCGGTTTCATGAAGAATGCCGACGCAGTTGACGACATGGCTCGCACCGTCGACGGCGCGGTCGATCGAGCTGCGGTAGCGCAGGTTCGCCTGCACGAAGGAGATCTGGCCGACATTGCCGAGCGGCTGCAGGAAGCCGGTGAGATCGGGACGGCGCACGGCGACGCGGATGCGATAGCCGCGCTTGGCAAGGGCGCTGACCACATGCCTGCCGATGAAGCCGGACCCTCCGAACACGGTGACGAGCGGCGGCAGGTTGGCAAGGGTCATGGCAGGCTCCTCGAAAGGCTTTGCGGGATGCTGTGATCGGCTCACGTCTTAGCCGAATCCCGGCACGACGGGAAGGCCCATCGCGCCGTCAGTTTTGCGGATGCGACGCCTCTCAGGCGCCTTCGACGACGATCATTTCCGCATCGGCGACTTCATGGCGGATTTTTGCGGCGATCTGGTATTCCGGTGAATTATAGCAGTCGACCGCATGCTGCATCGAGGGGAATTCGATCACGATGTTGCGCGCGCGCGCCTTGCCCTCGAGCACGGTAATCGCGCCGCCGCGCGCGAGGAAATTCGCACCATACTTCTCGAAAGCCGGCTTGGCTGCTGCAATGTAATCCTTGTAGCGCTCGGCATCGCGAACGTCGACGCGGGCGATCCAGTATCCCTTGGCCATGGTCTTCTCCCTTTTGCGTTGAATTCTTGTTAGCGGTTTGCCGGCCAGAGTGCCGTCACCATCTCGCTGAGGATCGCGCGGGCGGCATCCCTAGGATCGGGCGCCTTGACGACCGGCCGGCCGACGACGAGATGTGTCGCTCCCGCCTTCAGCGCGTCGAAGGGCGTCATTACCCGCTTCTGGTCACCTTTCTCGCTGCCCGTCGGGCGGATGCCGGGGGTGACGATCGCCATGTCTGGCCCGACGATCTCGCGAACCGCAGTTGCTTCCTCCGCCGAGCAGACGACGCCGCCCATGCCGGCCGTACGCGCCTGTTCAGCGCGGCGCAGCACCAGACTGTGCGGATCTTGGCTGTAGCCGGCGTCGGCAAGGTCGCCAGCGTCCATCGACGTCAGCACGGTCACGCCAAGCAGGCAGAGGCCGGAGCCGGCCGCGGCCTCGACCGCCGCCTTCATCGCCTTCGGATAGGCATGCAGCGTCAGCATCGACATGCCCATCTTGGCGATGTTCTCGACGCCCGAGGCAACGGTGTTGTCGATGTCGAGCAGCTTCATGTCGAGGAAGATCTTCTTGCCGCTTGTGGCAAGGTCGCGGGCGAATTCCAGCCCGCCGGCAAAGACGAGCTGATAGCCGATCTTATAGAAGAGAATGTCGTCGCCGAGCGTGGAAACCAGTTTTTCCGCTTCGCCGATCGTTGGAACATCCAGGCCGACGATCAACCGCTCGCGTGCGTCCATCTCAAGTCATCCCTGCCAGTCTTCGATGGGTGTCCAGTCGCATGATAAGCGGCGATCCGCAAGGCCGAAAGCATAGAGATTGCCGCCGCCGCCCGGCTGGTCGCGGTCGCGAGAGATCGGCCCGCCCGCCAGATGGCATTTGAGCAGCGTGCCGACGCCGCCATGGCCGATGAACGCAATCGGCGCCGCCGGATCGTGGGCGGCAAGAACGGCGTTCACCGCCTCGACGATGCGGCGCTGCGCTTCGATGGCGCGCTCCCAGCCCTTGAAGCTTTGCTCCGGATGGGCAAAGAACCAGTTGGCGGCTTCTTCGAATTGCGGCGGCGGCAGGAAGCCGGTCGCCGAACGGTCGTTCTCATGCGTGCCATGCACGATCTCGATCGTCACGCCGGACGCCTCCGCCAGGATTTCGGCGGTCTCGATCGCCTTCGTCTCGTCGCTGGAGATAATGCGCCGCAACTGCCTGGCCCAGCCGGCCTGCGCCGCCTTTTGGGCGCGCGCCGCGCCGACATCGGAAAGCCCCCACTTCGGCACGGGCACGTTGGCGTCGATCCTGACCTGCGGATGAGTGATATAGAGCCCGAACATCTCAGCCGCGCTTATAGATCCAGAGCTGCGCCGGCGGAATGTTGCGCATGACGAAGTCGTAGTGCTGGATATGGTAGCGGTCGGGATTGGCGGCGATCGGCGAGATCGCGCCATAGGAAATCTGCATCATCGGCCGGCCGGCCGGCATGCGGTCGAGCAGGCTTTCGAGCAGCGAGACGCGCTTCGCCATCGGGAAATTCAGAAGCGGAATGCCCGAGACGACGGAATCGAAGGTAAGGTCGCTGAAACTGCCAAGCGTCGTCTGAAGATCGAAGGCATCGCCGTTGATGAAGTGCACGCCAGGATAGGTCCGCAGCAGATGCTCGTGGAAATCCGTCGAATATTCGATCGCCACGAGATTTTCCGGACGAACGCCGTGGCCGAGGATGGCCTTGGTGATGGCGCCTGTGCCCGGCCCGAGTTCGAGCACCGGCAGCCCGGAATGGATGTCGATGACGCTCGCCATGCGCCTTGCCGTGATCGAGGAAGTCGGTACGATCGAGCCCACCGTCTTCGGCCCCTGCATCATGCCCCTGAAGAAGCGGATTTCATCGTCGAACCTCTTCCCGAACCGTTCCTTCACCTTGACGCGTAAGCTCATTCTCCACCCATCCGCATGTTGTCAGATCGCCTTAATATGCTGCTTGTCGCTCATGGGACAAGGTTTTTCGCAACAAGAACATCGACATCAACAACTCGTGCGGCCTTTCGGACGCACTCATGCAGCCTTTCGGGCGGAGCGCGGCATGAGATCGGCAAGCCTTTCGCTGAGATGATCGGCGTCTACAGGGGCTCTGAGCTTCTTGTCGGTATTGTCGAAATAGAGATAGACGTCGCGGCCTTTGCTGCGCGCGGGTACGGGCGCAAGCACCCGCGTCGCATTGTCCGGTTCGTCGCCCTTTGCCCAGGCGCGTATCCGTTCCGCCCATAGGTCGAGCGCTTCGTCCTCGTAGCCGCTGACATAAAGCTGCTCGGAGCCATGCAGGCGGCAATAGATGAAATCGGCGGTGATATCCATCAGCAGCGGCCATTTGACCGTATCGGCGCAGACGAGGGCGACCTTGTGGCGCCTGAGCATGTCGATGAAGGCGGGTGAACGGAAGCTCTCATGACGGATCTCGAGCGCGTGGCGGATCGGTTGGTGCCCATCGCTTTTCAGCCATGCCGGTCCCTTGACGTGTCCATCATGCCGCTTCGCAAGCGCTATCGCCGCATCGCGGTTGTGCGGCAGCTGCGATAAAAAATTTTCGAAAAGGGCTGGGTCGAAGGCCATGTTCGGCGGACACTGCCAGAGGATCGGCCCGAGCTTGGGGCCGAGCCGCAGCAGGCCGGAAGCGAGGAAATTGGCAAGCGGCGTCTCGATTTCCTGCAGCCGCAGCATATGGGTGATGAAGCGCGGTCCTTTGACTGCAAAGACGAAATCATCGGGCGTTTCGTCCCGCCAGCGGCCGAAGCTTTCGGGCCGCTGCAATCCGTAGAACGTGCCGTTGATCTCGATCGAACGGAAGTGCCCGGCGGCGTAGGAAAGCTCCTGCTTCTGCGGCAGGCCTTTCGGGTAGAATTGGCCTCGCCAGGGCGCATAAGTCCAGCCGGATATGCCGATCCGCACCGTCCCGGTCTTCTTCATCAGGGGATCCTCCATCTTCACAGGGTGAAAAACGGAGGCGGGCGGGCTTCGTTCCCGCTAAAGCATGTCGCGCAAAACTGTGCAGCGATTTTGCGATAACGACATGCGTAAAACAAAGACCTAACAGGCTGCTGAAATTGGCGCTGCGTTGGCGCAATGGAGAGCTTTGGGT
>Ga0307513_10010668_pt1 | contig 11496 bp, 12 predicted proteins | sample 15_EM_MG_FD_202174 | JGI IMG/M metagenome (GOLD analysis project Ga0307513, IMG submission 202174) | Populus trichocarpa ectomycorrhiza microbial communities from riparian zone in the Pacific Northwest, United States - 15_EM | ecosystem: Host-associated > Plants > Roots > Unclassified | place... | reverse complement strand
GCAATTCCCCGCGCGTGCGACAGATCCCCGACACACTCAACTTGCTGATGTCCCACACTAGTCCATCACGAAACGCTGTGAGCTCAAACTCCCATCGGCCAGCCAGCCAGCCAGCCAGCCAGCCAGCCAGCCAGTCGTCGTTCGTCGTCGGGGGAGTAGGCCTGGCCCGGTAAACAAATAGGATGAGCCACTTATCATCCAGAATTGTTTCTATTTAATTTGTTGTTGTGAATTTTTTCCTACACTTTTTGGGAGGCTCGAAGAGGGTAGACCCTTAGCCAAGCGACTTGACATGACAGATCAATAACGAGGAATTAAACCAAATTGCGAACTCGAAATTATGAAAAGAAAATACTCAAGGTTTCGGTTTCGTCGCATGTGATAGCGAGCGGCGAACCGGAGGACAAAGCAGGTCGACGCAGCCCGACGCATGGTGACGTCACCATGCGACGCCGTCGGACAACATTTTGAAAAACGAAAGGAAACCATGCGGTCGGTCCTGGTAGTACCGGTTTCCCGGTTTTGGCTGCCTTCCTCCCTCCAGCCCGCTCGCCCCCAAGAATGAGAGAGAGTGGCCGCGTTCTCTCTCTCTCTCTCGCCATATGATGCAAGCACAGCGTGGCGATTCCCCGTGCAACGAGATAGTCTATCACGTGTCTTCGTGTTCGAATTCAGCGGAGCGGAAGCAATCCGTCCGATCATCGTTATGGTGCCGGGACGTTGGGATGGCGATTCGGAAGCACAAGGTGGCTGCAGTTGCACTCCCATAAGTTACTATTTACCCGGTGATCGTTTGTGGCGGGACCGATCAGTCGTAGGCTGGACGCTCGATTCCTCTCGTTTTGCTCTTCCTCTCACGCCTTGACGCGGTTTTGACGCGGTTTGGGTGCGACCCTCTCGGGAAATACCGCCCTCCTCCCTTCCCGCCTTCCCACAACGGACACAGCCGAGGACGTATATACACTACCTCGCCCTCACGAGCCCGCTGATCCGAATTCCGGTCTCCAAGTCTAGATCTTCTCGACATCTTCTCGACATCTCCAGTCCGTACCACCAGCTCTCGGAATGCCCGCCTTTCTCCCCTCGAAGACTCTGGTAGCCATATGCAACACCTCTTCCCAACCCTCGAGGCTGTGAGAATTCAACTCTTACGGCCGCCTAAACATATCCACCATATCCAAACGTCGTCGAAAACTACTCGTTTCCATGCGCAACCACAGACGAGGACGACGTAGACAATGCAAACCCCATAGCATCTTTTCTTTTCCCTGCCCCATCCCGTTGAGGAGTTTATTGCAGACCGCGTGATTTCTTTTCTGCCACGGAGACCGGCCCCCCGGAATCGGGGCCGTCAACAAACCCCACCCTTTCCTCTCGCCCATTGAGACGCGGGGAATTCCACCCGAAAGAGTGTCAGGCACGGAAGGGTCTAGTTGAATGATATTGGTGGAGTTCGAGAGTGGAGTGGTAAAGATACCCTCGAGCTGATCTGATGTGCGAGCGCTTCAGTCGGTCGGAGATGGCGGCGTCCTCCGATTGACCCAATCAATCTGCTTGATTTTGGACATAAATCTCACGAAAGCAAACAACCAATCCAATCCAAAGGGAAAAAATTATATGGAAATTTTTAAGAATAAAACCATGGAAGTGCCAATTTATACCTGAAACCACAGGGAATGGGCAGGGAATTGAACGATTCGCCTAATTGTTATACCTGAGGACCAAGTGGTAAGGTAGACGGAGAAGCTTGTGGTCCCTTTACTTGTTGGAGACTCACCTCCCGCAGATGAGGCTGGCGAGTGCACTTCTGGACCATGGAAGCGGAAAGGGCCATGGATCCTATGGCAAGGTGAATAGACCGACAGGGAGGGCACTTTGACGTAATGTCGTTGCCTACCATATCAGCTGTGAGTGGTTATCGGGAATTTGAGATACTGCTCGGGCCTACCATCGCATTCGCGATAAGGGTGCCCGCCACAAGCACAGAAATTAGTAGCTGGAGGGTTCATAAGACGCATCCACTATTGTTTCACTAACGCGAAAATATTGCCTTTTCATGGCTTGGGCGGTGCTGGCTTATCATCGAATATTCCAGAAAGATCATTGATATGGTGCTAGTAAAGCGCAAATGCCATGGTGTTGTCCGTGGCTGGCTATCATGTGTCGTCAAGGCATTTCGAGAGCATTTCGTAAGAGTGGCTGAGCGCGGCTGCCAAAAACGAGGGCAAATAGTCACGAATTCGCGTGAACAGGCTTTACAATTTGTGATATTCAAAATAACGACGACACTAGTCGGAGACCTTCGGAGATTAGAGAATGGACGATCGGTGTAACGGTCCTCAAGCTCCCACCGTAATAGAATCCGACTTAAGGCTTGACGTGAAATAACGTACAGTTCACGCACCTCTGTGCGGTGGTTCAGGGTTCACGTCACTATGTCTCTGTCTGCTGTCCGTTTGCATGTGGGTCATCTGGCTTGGGGTTTCTTGCCAGGCCTTCCAGAAAAGCCGAGTAGAACCGAAAGCTGGTTCGAGTTGTGAGAAGAGGAAGATTTATCCAGGAACGAGTGACCCCACCATGAGGTACATTAATCTAACCTTCTCGGCGAGGATTGCGCCGTGCGCCCGTGGTCAACGAAAAGGGCCGGAGGAAAGGTTAGAACCATTATTGTGGATTGACAGAGATTGTAGGGTGTAACATTTGAGATTAAGCCGGAAGAGCGAGCGAGGAGGATCGAGAGGAGCACTGGAGATTTGGGGGTAATCCGGGTGGGCGGTTGCCGGTCGGAAGAGGGGCATACGAGAGCATTCTGGGGTCTGGGCCATGGGCCGTGTGACCGAAAGAGCTCCAATATAGGTAAGATACTTTGGAGGTGACACTAGTTGGATGGGTGGCGGTGAGGACCGAAATCGCGGAGGGTTGGAAAAGCGTTCTGGCGAGGCTGGAGAGGAGGCTGGGAGAAGTGGACGGAATTGGTGCGGGGGCGCAGCAAAATTTTGTAGGGCAGTCTGAAAAAAAAGGACAATTCAAAAAGAGCACATTCTCTTTTCGGCAGCCGAAGTCGGACGTGGAATTGGAAAGGCAAATTCGGCGGTATGAATGTGCCTAGGTTTACTAATCTGAGGAGTGTTCTCTCGCAGCAGCTGCAGCTGGACGCACGCGCATTTAGAATGTATACATATATATATATATATATATATATAAAGCCTCCACCATCCTGTCGTCCATCGTAACTCGTCGCTCCTATATAAACCCTACCGAGTACGCACACAAATACCCCACCACCCCTAGGTCGACGCTACCCACAACCAGTCAGCCCTACCACGCGTCTCTTCGCCACGAGCTCCCCGCTCCTGCCTGCCCTGTCTGCCGCCCTGTCTGCCGACTCCATCCCATCCCCACCATCCCCACCAACCGCAACCGCAGCAGCAGCAGCAAGCCTTGGCTCAAGCACAACATCTGATTTGTATGTACGGCTTCCATTCGGCCTCAGAGACACTCACTCGCTTGACGCTTACACATCCCCCAGCGATCACCTCCCAGTCCACAGTCTTCACCGACATACACCGACGGGCACGGCCCACCGTAGCGCTCGTGATCATACTTCAACCCTCTATCAACAACTACAACCTTCCACTACTGCTCCCCACTGCTCCTGCTGTATGACAGAGATGTAAGTCAGCTTTCCCTTCTCCCAGCTCTCAGCCCGTCCATTCGCGCGCACACGACTCCACCCCCCCGCCCTCGCCCCCACGTACTCTCGCACCCTTACTGCTCATACGCCCTGCTCGTGTAGAGGCCCGGGAGACCGCTAGCTACTCTCTCTTCATCTCCCGATATGGCGATTGGTAGACCCTCACGGCCAGTTCGGCCCCTTCCTTATTACACCCGTCACATGAGACTTTACTTTCCTGGCCTACAACACCGTGTCCAGCCTCTGACGATCACCCGGTCCTCCGCTTAAGTTGCGGCCGCGTGTCGCTCTTTTGCTCAGCCCATCGCGGGCAACTCCGAGGATGAGTCACGGTCCTGGTTCCACGTTTTCCTTTCCGTGAGAGGTATCGGCATACGGCCGCTTGGTTCTCTCCACCGGTGCCGGTGCCGAGGTTCAAAACTAGATCCATTGTTTGGCCCAAACACCTCTCTTGGTCCCTCCCCCGTCCGCACCCCCTCCCACTACGAGCTTTCGCGCGTCGTAGTGTCTCCGCACTAGTTTTAATTCGGTTTACTTACCCTAATCTCTTATCCGTCTAGTCAAATTTATCAGGACTACCCTTCAGCCTCTCATCTGCACCCGCTAACATCTACCTCTATCTACCCGCCTAGTAGCAGCACCCACTACGCCTTAACACCCTCCATGGCTTCCCCAGTCCACAAGCAGCCCCCTCCCTACTACTATACACCAGCCCCACCCTCTTCTCACTCACCCCAACATCACTCGCACTCGCACTCGCACTCGCACTCTCAAGCCTCCACCCCCTTCACAACCGCCAGCTCCGTCCATTCACCCCCGCTTTCTCATCAGCTTACCCACCCAACTTCCGCGATTGGCTACCCCCCCTTCAACCCATATCCAGAGCACCCCACGAGCAACGGCCACAGCCATTCATACTCGTCCAGCGGTGGCTACCACCACTCAACTCCCTATGACGGCTACACTGTCGCTGGCCAGAACGCCCTTCAGCTCCAGCCCCCACCTCTTGACACCTCAGTCTCCTATCACCCATCCGTCCCATCCGCGGGAGCAGGAGGCGCGTCCAGCTACATTCCAACCCGTCCATCGCCCTTGCAGCACTCCCACTCCCAGCGCATCACCCCAGGCGTTCAGCAATTGAGTGGACGGGGTCAGCCCGCGGGCACCACGCACCCGCCTACGGGTGTCAATACGCTTCCTCCGGTCGGAAGCGGCGCGTCGGGTGTCAGCACCGGGGCATCTGCCCCTGCTACTGCCCAGGGTCAGTCCGCTTCCGCTGCTGCCAATGTCGTTGGCGCCGATGGCCAGGCCGTCCGGAAACGACCGAAGTATACTAGGAGCAAAGCTGGCTGTCTGATCTGCCGACAAAAGAAGGTGAAATGCGATGAGAAGAAGCCGACTTGTACGAGATGCCTGCATGGGCATCGAGAGGTAAGTGACATGCGCCCAATCTTTTCCCACCCACCCGCCTCTTGTTTTGAATTTGCCTTAACCCAAGGAGCATGTACTGACGTTTGTGCTGCCTATTCTAGTGTTCGTGGCCAAAGGATGTCTCAACTTCGGCTGCCAACAGAAACAAGGCGGCCAAGTCTGTCCGCGGGGTGGGGCGAGATGGAGATGACGATACCAGAAGCGATGATATCGACGACGATGAACCCCCCCAAAGCGCCGGCCCTGCTATGAGTCCCATCCAACAACCACTAAGTGCCGTCAGCAGCTACGTGGGTGACACACCCACAACGGCGAGCACCTCTGGTGGATTCGGTGCGCCTGGTGCCAGTTACTCGTATGTACCTTGCACTTTACAATTCTATTGCAAATACTGAAACGGAATTTGGCAGGTATCCATATGGAGCTCAAGGAGTGCTCCGTCAACCCATTGCACAGACGATCACCTCACAGGCACACTCAAGGAATAACAGCTCGGGCTCGTCTGGCATTGGATACAGTTTCGGTGCACCAGAGGCTGGTCCCGAACCCCTCGCGCCTTATTTCCGCACGGGGCAGGAACGCAATTTGGTGGGTTTTGAAACCATCTCCATCCCTAATTCCAATCCCCTACCATTCGTCCCGTCTCTTTCCACCCTCTCTACCCCTCCATCACATTCCACCCATCATTCAGTTACGTCACTCTCCCAAGCACCCCTCATTTCGTTGGATAGCTGTTCTCCTTCTCCTTCTTCTTTGTCCCCGCAGTCGTCGTCGTCGTTTGATGTATCGTCGTTGGTTCTTTCTCCCGGCTCGTCCTTCTCTGTGCCGTCCTACTCGAGTCGTGGCCTTGCAGTCCCCGGGATGAGCCCTACGAGCTCCACATCTTCTGGTAGTCCGTACGCGGCACCGCAACCGTTTATCCCCGTGCACGGGCTCGAGTGGCTTCGGCTTGAAGACTTTCCCGCTTCGCTTGACACATTCGTGGGGTACCAGTAATCATCACTTCGCTCTACTACACCCCCCCCCCCCCGGCGCAAGACGCACTCATGCACTACTTTTATCGCAATCGCTGCTATAATTCGTTTTATTGCCGATAATTCACAAGATTACCCAGCCTTCCCTTATACCCCGACCTCCTAACGCAGCATCGAGCACCATTACACATCACCTACCTACTCTGCCCTAATCACCCCTACATGCACCAAGCTGTACTTTATTCCGACGGTTCGACCCGTCACATCGCCACGGCGGTCATGTTATTAATCGAATTCACCTCTTTCATCACTCACTCTCGAGCTCGGTGTTGTTCGTTTTGTTGTACGAAGCAGTTTGGAAGTCACCTGGGGAAGAAGAAGCAAAGGAACTATAAACGGACGCTTTCCATTTTCTTATTCATGAACATTGGGGGTTTTTTTTTTTTTTTTGCTCTTCGTAGAATTTCGTTCATAATTGCATAGCTCGTTGTTCTCACTCACTTTATGGGGGTTGTATAATCGAAACTCGCCCTTTTTAATTCTTTTGCCTTTTCATGCTTGGTAGAGCCTTTCTCTTCGCTGGTCGTTATTGCCTTTTATTCCTTGCTCACCTTACCGCCTCTATTCCGCTCGCCGCTATACCCAACCGTCCCGCCTCGCTCCTCCCCTACCGCTCTCTCTTCCGGTCCCGTGTGCAAGGGGTGGAATGCTTACCATTTTCACCCTCTCTTTCTGGTTTATGCAATGCGCTATGTTTCCATGCAAATCCTGCTTGCCAACATCGCAACACCTACGAAAAAAAAAACCCCCCTAACTGAATGGAATGGGACACGCTGTCCGGCTCCCTCCGGCTCCTGCTGCCCTCACGGTACGTGATTATTGCTATTGGAAACTGACGAAATGAATTTATCAATGAAAACAAACGACGAAAACAAAATGTTCCCCAAACATGGATCGATCTCCGATCGTCGGTCATCGTTTGTGATCGACGGGGGTCTGGGTGATCTGATTGGCCACCGGGTGGGTTCAACTCCCGGGCGATTGGAAATGAACACGGCAATATCCGCGTGGGCTGAACTCTAATTACTCCCGCTAAATGCTCCCGCTAAATAACCCCGCTGTGTACCGCGGATCCGTTGTCTTGGCGGCGGCGGCCCATCGGCGCCGGTGGTGGTGGTGGTGGTGATGGTGGTGGCGGTGGCGGTGGTGGTCCGATCGGCCGGCCCTTCTCGATGTGGTCGGTTCGATTTATCCATGCACGCCTGCCTGTGGGCGGTGGTGAATGGATTTCCCTTATTCCTTTCCTTTCTCGTCTACCTTCACCTCTTCTTGTCCCTGCCCGTCGCTTCCTCGGCGCTGGCGCTGGTCGTTTCACTGTGAGTAAAAATTTACCCCGTCTTGCCTCTTTCAGCCCTTCCTTAAGCCCATAATACCTGCCCCTCCCGTCCGTAAAAACTTCCATGAAGAGGATAAGAGAACTGAAATGGCTTCTTTCTCCCGTTTGTTAAATAAAGTCTTACACTCAAACTTCAATAACGACATCTCCACGCCGAATCGCTTCCACTCCTCCGCTGCTTCGAACGTACATGCGGACGGACTACTCCTATCCGCGCTGGCACCTGACCTACTACCCCTTACCGACTCTATTGCGGACGTTTATGGCTGCCCGTACATTTACTCGGTTGCGCCTCGGATCTGCGGGCTGAACGCTCTCCTTGCTTCGTTCATGACCCACTCCCAACCTCGGCTCCGCAATCGCCATATGAACCGTGCTGCTCTCAACTTCGTGTTGTCATTCGTCAACCGCCCTGGCTTATCTCGCTCAACATACATACTCTTCTCTCGTCAAACTCTCTCCATCACCGTAACCGATATGCGCGCCATATCAAAAATACATGAAATAAACCAAAATAGATAAAACACTTCTGTCATCATTCAGCGAATATCATCATGGCGCTTCCGCCTCATCCTAATCCGGTGCTAGCAGTAACGCTCCCAATCGTTCTCTCCCAGCCGCCGGGGACACATGCCCCTACCGAGGCGCTTCGACTAGCCTTACTGGGAGTAGGAGCTATCCACCAAGCTTATCTCATGCTCCGCGCGCGCGTGCAGGGTAACCTCACGGGCCCGTCATGGAACAATCCGCTCAATTTTGCAACGGAGGCATCGGGAATGGACTTTGGGCTCGGTGACGGCATTGACGTGGACGATCTGAATGTGCTCAGCGGCCATCCGTTGCGTTCGCCCGCCCTTGGCGCGTCGACCATGAACACGATGGAAGTCATGCTCGCCAATGGGGGAGCGGAGGATGCGAGGGGTCTGCTTGCGTTTAGTGCTATGATGAGGTTGCAGGCGACGAGATATCTCGCGCTTGCGTGTCAAAACACCGATGAGATTCGGAGCGATGCGGCCCTTGGGGCTACTATGGCCGTCGTCCTTATTGATGTGAGTACCTCCACATTTAGATCTATTAATTTCCAATACTACTACTAAGTAGCTGACAAACCGCCACAGATCTTCTCCGGCGGTCACCAGTGGATGAAGAATATTGGTCTGGCTAAGGCACTCATCACTTCCCGAGGAGGTCCCGATGCAATTCTAAATACAAACCGACCAACGAAGATGAAATTTGGAGGTGGTGTGACTGTGTCCGCTGCTAGGTTCTGGCTGGAGATGTTGGCCGTGTACGAGACCTTTGGCTCGCTGACTAGCGGGGAAGAGCCCACATTGCTGGCTCCTGGGAATACGGACTGGTGGTATGTAGGACCTTAATATGCGTAGTGCCAGCCTTTCTGAATTTGGAAAATAGGACGAACGATCCTTCAGCTGGCTATCACGCAAATTCGATTGAGAAGGTCTTCGGAATGGCACGTTCTATGGTCTTACTCATTGCCAAGGTTGATTACACTCTCTGGTCTCGTCCTGGCCCCTGCTTACCCTTCAATAGGTCAGCTTGTTCCTCTGTCGAGGGATACGAGAGCGTGCTGTCATATCTGAGGTTGGACCTAACGAAGAGGAGTCTGGTTTATTGCATTTTGGAAATGCAGACTTGGTCAATGACACCATTATGGACTTCGACTTTGACAAATGGCTAAACGACATTGGCGCTGCTAGTACCCCAGGAGCAGCAACGTTCCTTTCCCCAGCTCCGGCTCCGGCTAACCAAGAAATGTCCGTTGTGCCGGCTCTGCCGGCATTAGGTGAAGCACTATTGGCTCCCCCCACCGCCGTTCTTCAACCCCCAATCGCAACAGGCACGTTCGTCGCTAATGAAACCGCAAATCCGACCGCTCCATTTGGTGTTGTAATGGGCGCCGGGCCCAGCGCGGGGACATTCGGCTTTGCAGCGGGCACTGGTGGTCCGGGTGGGTCGAGCGGATTGGGCTTTGCCGCTCCAGACCCTCGACTTGCTGGGTTACAGGCGTTCTTCAATGACGCAAAGATCCTTTATGCAGAGGTTGATGGATGGCAGGATATGGTACCATTGGAAAATCGAGATGCAAGGGTGCTCGCTGGAAATAAGACTCACCAACTCGCCATGCAGGTTTGTGGGCACTGCGCTGTGCCGCTATTTGCAAGTACTTACCTGGTACTGTAGATTGTGATACTCCGCGACATCTTCCACGTCAACAGGCTCGATCCTCGCGTGCAGGAGTTTGCTGCGCGGATCCTCGAACTCTGCGTCGAGTGTGCCGAACAGAGTATGGGTATCGAGTAGGCCTATATAACCCTTATTACCCGAGCTTACCTTCACTGACCACACTTATAGTCTCACTTGGCCGGTCATCATCTCTGGGTCGCAAGTACAAGACTCGTATCATCGGCAACAGGTCAACATGGCCTTTGACTACTTCCGAAAACAATGTTGCTTCGAAATCGAATCGAGCCAGCGTATAGTTACCGAAGTGTGGCGCCGTATGGATGCGGGCGAACCAAGGGATGACTGGCGGTCGGTCGTAGAGGACCTTGGTCTCCGAATCCTTGTGTTATGACCAAAGATCTCTCGGCCCTTGTGCTGTTACTATAGGCTTCCTCAACGAATATCTTGGCGGGTCTGTCGATTCACACTCGCATGTGCTTACCAAGGTCCGGATCTCTCCCCTGACTGCTTCTGCGATTCTCGAGCCAACGTCCGCATGTACTATGTTTGCCTTTCTGATTCTCCTGGCTTCTCTGTGCTAGCCACATCTCCTGATATATATTCAATTCTCTGACAGGGCCTTACGGGATGCAATAACCGGATTTGGAATCCCGCGCCAACCCTGTGGATTAGGTAAAAATGTGAAGTAATCAACGTTATCTGCTCGGCCTATCCCTTGCGGGACGATGTTAATGGCCGAGGTCCCTCGATTTAAATCTTGACCATTCCAGTCATCTGGTCAGGGGCGAAGGTTCTGACAATCAAGGGCCAAATCTATTATGTCCCAACATACAATAAGTCCTCGGGTATCGGTGTGCTTCCATCGTGGCCTGCTAGACCTGTCCATCTGCACATCGCCCTACCTCGATTTCGGAATTCGATAATGTCCCTCTCCACCCCCCACCTGTGCTCTACCAACATGGACGACTATGTAGAAACGTGGCTCCTAGGCCGTTCCTGCCAATTTACAAAATCGTGGCCACGACATGACGGTCACTGTCCCAGGGGCATCGTGTTAGTACAAGGCGTGGGTGGTGCGAAGGCAATAAACCACGCACTGACCCACCACGGTCTAATCACTGCTCAATTCATTACTGGCATCCCTTCTGGGATGCATGGGGGACGCGCGAAGAAGCAGAAACCCACAAGCATCACTCAAAATGATTATCTGGGTAGTCTCTGTTCTTCTTACCGCGGGAGAAGATGTACTAAGGTCGCACGTGGTGTCTTCCATCTGTCCGGGACATAAAAAGGTTTCCGCGAACGTCTCAATTGAGGCCGAGCCCTTGGAAGAATCGGAATAATTTCTATGAATGCCTCAGTTGGAACGGTTTTGGCCAGATATTTTCCCTTATCAGTTCAGACGGTTCACGAAAAGTGAATGTACCCCGTTGTTTGTTGTTCGAAGGTGCAAATTATCAAGAGCAGTATAGAGACACCACACACGGATTTTATCCAATGGAGAGTATCTGGACGAGTGGCGCTTGAATCCTCATCGGAATACGAGTCATGCTGCTACATTCATCAGTGGTAGTTCTCTACCCTATGATGAGAAAAATCCTCATTCATAAACACGCTGTGCCCCACTCCCAGTGGCGTCACCATGCGGCCGGCCTCATTGCACTTCCAAACCATAGTTTCGAGGCGAGAGACTGCCGTCTAGCGACTGTGAGGAACACATATGTTCTTTACGTTTCATATAGGCGCGTGGTGTCTGTAACTTTATTCAGTCGTGCCGCCCTCCTGACGGGTGATTG
>Ga0307513_10010667_pt1 | contig 11496 bp, 6 predicted proteins | sample 15_EM_MG_FD_202174 | JGI IMG/M metagenome (GOLD analysis project Ga0307513, IMG submission 202174) | Populus trichocarpa ectomycorrhiza microbial communities from riparian zone in the Pacific Northwest, United States - 15_EM | ecosystem: Host-associated > Plants > Roots > Unclassified | place... | reverse complement strand
CCAGACGCAAGAGATGAAAGGCAAAGAGGGCTCAGGAGATCCGGAAGGACGGGAGGCAAAGAGCGGACTGGCTTCGTCCGGACGCGGGCTCGATACGTCCGGTGAAAAAGGTTTTTTTGCTGATGTAGATTGTAAAAAGAACAGACCTTGTATACTCTCAAGCAGAAGCTGCTCTATTTCCCATCAATCAAATGCCCAGAATGACTGACTCGGACCATTGAAAAGCACTAATCACGTTTCCTTCTCGCTTTTCACTATTCAATCGCAATTTGAACACGCGTCTGCTAGGACCTTGCTGCTAAAGGCAAATCCATTCCCAAATTTTGTGTGCTCAGATTCTGGTTACCGTGGTGACAATGACTTGAAGGATCGTCATGGTGAAAGTCAGGAAGGCGAGACAAAACATTCACTAGGCCGGCCGGGTTACCCGGGCTTGGCGCCTCCGGGCCCGACCCGGCCCAAGCCCATCTAAAGTTGAGCCCAGCCCAATGGGCCCAGCCCGGCCCAACCAAGAGCCCGGGCTGGCCCAACGAAGCCCGGACCCATTGGAAGGCTTGGTCCGTCCTGGGCAAGGACGAGGACGGACGACATTTCGTCGTCCCGTCCCGTCTTTTCCTGAACTTGCCCGACAAGTAAGAGCCAAGGACCAGGACGGACGACATTGTGTCGTCCCCCACCGTCCCCCACCATCTCCCGCCGTCCCCCGCCGTCCCCCGCCGTCTTCCGATGTTTTCCGATGTTTTCCGCCGTCCCCTGCCGTCCCCCACCGTCCCCGGCGGTCCTATGTAGTTACCTGCCGTCCCCTGGTAGAAGTTGTCTCAGGTCGTGGGGCTCGTCGTCCTTGCTAATGACGGCCGTCCTGGGAATTCAAGGACGAGGACGGACTACATTTTGCCATCCCGTCTCGTCCGGGGGTCTTGGCAGTTCCCCCGCCGGGCCCTACGGGGGCCCCGGACGGCTGAGAACACTGCGCCGATATGTTGCCCTGGCGACCCTCTATCATATTACCGGTAGCTGACCCTGCCCCAATCCTAAGACCTATCCTCGAGTATATCATGCTAGCGCTTGGGCGCAGATTAATAATTGGGACCGTGTGACAGCCAGAAGCCGTGGTCCCGGTATGAGCCTTCCCGATATTCAATTTGAGCCCAGGTACGATACCACACAGCACGAGGAAGAAGTCATGTAGGGAAGCAACGCAACCCACAAAACTCCTAATACCGTACCAGAGGACTGTCAAAACGCGGCCATACTCCGTAATATGTGATATCGGATTAGGCAAGAGAGTGGTGGATTTCTTATTCTTGCTGATTCTCTTAGATGCCTGAGGAGATTTCATGCTATTTTGGTGCTTCTTTGACTGGTCTGATATACAAACTTCGAGTAGCTGATATTACGTTCACCCAAAGTCACACTTCCATTCATGAAGTGAATCGAGTTGTCCCTTTTTTTAGGTAAAAAAAAAGAGAAAAAGAGAGGATCAAAGCCATCAAGGATTAGAGTGGAAGTCAAGAGCTCTGGATGGAATCCCCTCTTTCCCTGTAAGTTATCTATCATAGCCGAAAATGGTTTACATAGGTGGTGGGTTACGTCCTCTTCTCAAGGATGCTGTGCTACATCTATTAAGGAGCTTTGCTAATCCCGAGTAAGCATCCCGACCTTAAGCCCTGGAGATGAAAGTATGTCAGAAGAAAAACCTCTTAGTTAGGCTACAGGCACAACAATTGCACTGGGTCTATATCGGCGTGATTTATTTTTACGAAGTTGTATTTCGAAGATACTGTAGGCTTTCTCCGGGGTTGTCCGCGGGCTCGGCTATAGTTTGAGTGGGGGTACAGAGGTCAGCAATATATCCGCCAAACCTTCACTGAGCTCCACGAGCCCCTCCCTCGTTCTTCGACTTGGCCTGGCATATGATGAGGCCCTTCGATATATCATAATAGTTATAAAAGACCCCATTGAGTAAAAGATATTTCATGCAATCCGTAATAGCGATTTTTATTTAACTTAGTATGGTAAATTTATTATGGAGGTATCTCTCCCAAAAAAAAACCCCTCCAAGAGAAATATGGAGCTTCCCTCTCAATCTTCCCTGCAGGCATCTTCTACTTTTCAAGCGCCCGGAGAAAGGGCGCTGTCAATACTCTCAGCTATGCCAATAGTTGATTCCAACCGATAGGATCACTAGAATAAGCTTTAATTCCAGCTATATCACAGCCTGCCGGGACCAAAAACGTATAGGTTTAAGTTGTGCCCCACTTTTGAAAGGTAAAAAAAAGACGGCTGCCTGTATTATCAAAATGCCTGTTTATTAATAGCTGTGTTCGGGTATTGCGGGAAATATCGGAGAGTGCAGTACAGGTATTAACGCGGACCGCAATCTACAGTACTGGGAACCGCTAGTGCCGGGTGTAAGGCATATTGACAGAAGCTTTCGCCCAGCCATTTGACGCCAGTCACTTCTTGCCATGAGATCCAGGGCTGATGTACAAACAAAATTAATTCGGGAAAGTGATCCGCCGGGAGCTTTTGGAGAACTATCAGTATCAATAATGATTCGGCCAGAACAGACTTGTGCAACACGAACACCTGATCAGTCACCACTCCCTTCGTATACAGGCCCTCGAGGATCCCTAGATTCTCTAAGAGAAGTCAGATTCTCAATGAATACTATCCCTCTATATCTCTCTCAACAAGGAATTTAAGTAATATACTATAGCGCAGATGTCGTCAGGGTACAGGCGGGTCACCGGTAATGCCAATTCGTTCGACTCGTTCAATAATATGTCAAAGACCTACAACAATAATGTAAAGTTCGCTTCATAAGTAGGGCACCGAATTCTGCAATGGCTATCACCGCTTGAACAACAGCGAATACACCAATGTGTCCGAACTGACAGGCTTAATAGCGTGGGGAACTGGGTGCTAGGAACTAAGGAATTTCTGTGGTGGAGTGGTAAGGAAGATGGTTATGTTAAGCTAGTGTCCTGTCCTGGTAATCCAAGAGTGGGGAAAGCGTATCTCAGGTAGGAAGGACACGCACCTAGAGAAAAACAATGCAGATATCAGTAACTTAGAGTTTTTTTATAGGAAAGATACATTGCGGCACACTATATCAAATCTATGTACCCACAGCTCTGCGCGAACTCTAGACAAAGGTCTAAAATAAATATGTATTAAACTTCGGACATGCTAAGTTTTTTGGAAAGTTTCCCAAAGCCGTTTTAATATATTTGTGAAAACATAACGGCTCAAAAGCCTGCAATTTCAGTGTGTTTTAGTCTCTCTGGTTACGAAAGGGCACCTGTTCCTCTATGACAGTAGGTGTCGGAAGTCTCGTAGGTGAGGTGAACAAAAATGGACTGAATACACTTGTAGAATAAGGATCAAGATTTTCCGTTGTCTCTTGTTCTTGTTACTTGGGTACCAGACCATGGCACTTATACGTCAGAGACGTATCTAGATACAGGACTAATGAGCAAGCTCCCACTATGCCTAACTAGGCATGCTTCCGTCACATTGAAGCCATTATTCCAACAGTAGGAACATACTGAATGCGAGTGATTGTCTGTGATTCTAGCCAAAAAGGGGGATGAAGATTTTTCATTTTTGTATGTTTCGGAGTGGGTGGAGATATGGTAGTGCTAGAGAACCGAAGCACCCGCTCAGATGGTCGGTTCAGCATTCCTCTGATCCAAAATCCCAATAGAGCCCCAAACAAGCTCTTCAATGTGATATGCTCTAAGCGCAACACAGTGTTCCCAACCGTCCGGGGCCACAAAACGCGGTCCGTTCTCGTCCGGGAAATCCCATAACGGCCGTCATTGCTAAGTGCGGCGGGCTCTGCAATGTACGATAAGATAAATTAGCGCAGGGGACTATGGGGGACGGCGGAGGATTGTGGGGGACTGCAAGGTAAAGCTTTTTGCGCCATTCAATAATTTCGTGTGCAAACAGAAGTAGGGACTTGTGTACTAGTTACGGGCATATAGTACCCGAACACTAGCCAGAAGTCCCACTACAACATTTACCAACCCTAGACCTACCCCCAACAAAAACGTCGTTCGCCGAGCTTTTTTTTTTTAATGCTCGACTACTCCACTGCCCCCGGATTCGAACTCATGATGGTCTCTGTTTCAAATTAGCCGACCAGTCTCGTAAGCCATCAGGCCATAGGAACTGGCCGATAATACTCTTTCTTTTTGATATTTTAACTGCTTCTTCAGAAAATAGACAGTTCAGCCTGATACTTCATCCCTGGTAAAAGAGGACATCGGTATTCAATCATTGTGCACTCTCATGATATCGATAGAACCAGGAATGGGGGGTTCCGGTATATATCTATGCACTACCTCCGAAACACTCGCTTCTTTGTCAGGGGACATTGTTCCCCGAATTTCATGGCTAGTATCCCCAATGTATATATTCTTTGGTACAGGAAAGGACAGGGGTAAAACTTTTGTATCGTAAATCACCTATGCGTATCTGACTGCCCAAACAAAATTCGGACTCAAGTGTTCGGGTTCTATATGCCTGTAACTTGTAAAAGACAATAAAAGAAGTGTGTTATTCTATTCTAACAGCTCGAGGGAATGGGCTCTTATTGAATAGAGTCCCTCCCAATATCCTATGATTGTCCCAAGTGGAAAATATACCGGAAATATGATAGACCGTGAGGATAACAATGAAGCACAAAATCCATCCCCATTATAATTGATATCTTCCCGTGCACGGGAACCTGCTGTAAAGAAAGTCTTTCACCTTTAACCATTGTGATGCTACAACCCAGGCATCTATGGTAGCCACTAAGTTGAATTTCCATCTCCAGTTCATCAATCCAAACTGGGTTGCGGCAGAGAAAAACGAGTGACAGGGGAGGACACCAAAAACAAAGGAAACAATACGTCTGTAGTAAATCTAATCCCAATGTGTAAAAAGAAAGATCACAAAAATAACAGGAAAAAAGTGAGTGATCCCTGGTGACTTTGAACACTAGGGAATAGGGTGACTGCGGGGGACTGACGAGGACTACGGGGGATGGCAGGGCGGCTCGAGCCATTCCTCCCTGGGGACAGTTAGGCCTTAGTCCTTGGCAGTGAGTTGCAGGGCAAATTTGGAAAAAGGCCGGACGGGACGACGTCGTTCCTAGTCTAGGACGGACGGACTGTCCTATTGAGAACACTGGCGTAGCGGAACATGGAAGAAAGGTAGGCTAGTTCGCTGTTCTCTCTGCTAGCTAAGGACAGGGTAAGAGATACATATCTCCATCTAACTAACGACACCACAAAACTCCAAAAAAGCTCAACAAAATCAAAAGAAACACACTCAGCTGACAAAGTCTAAACACTAGAGATCACAATCAATCTAGAACTATCCTGACATTCTATGATCCTCTGTGATCCCTAAAGTCTATCTCTTACTAGTGTGCTAACTTCCGTATGTCTAAAGACAAAGGGCATGAAGGAAGCGTCATGAAACCAAATACCAGATACCTAATACTCAGTGACCATGGGTATCTACGAAACCAAAAACTAGTACCCTATACCTAGTAGAATGGGATGTGAAAGCTACAACCCACTGCTAAGTGTCCAGGTGCCGTGCACCACAAAGCCACATGTTCTGTAGATGCACATCTCCTAGCCGCATATCTGCCTGTCCGCATACCCTCATATCCGTTCAACTACGATATATATCCCCATAACCATCGAACCACACAACCGCCTAACTCCATGCCCTATAGGTAATCCAACATATCTCGCCGGACAAATTCCCGTAATACCTAGCGATGCTTAGTCTACAGCAGCGGGACACATGTTGGTCTCATCATCCGTATTCGAGTAAATCGTAGTATTCGAGTACAAGGGCAAGTCATGTGATGAAGCCACGCAGTCCACAGTGCTCAAGAAAGCCTACTAAATAGTGTTAAAATACCGTCCTACTCCAACAATTGTCTTGTTTGATTACGTATCATATCATAATATTTCGTTTTGGAATAGATGGGTGATCCCTTATCCGAGGCGAGATCAGAATGTTTACTTAGATATAGAGAAGGGGATTCCCTGAAAATACAAACTTTATGTCACTAATATTGCTTTCTTGCAACGTCACTAGTCTATTGACATACTATGCCGGCTTGAGCAACGCGTGCTGTGGAATAGGATACAGGAAAAGAGGACCACAAGCCATTAGGGATTAAAATAGACTTTGAGAGATTAAAATCGAATTTGCTCTTGTCTAGCAAGTGTTGTCTCGATAATGAAAGCCTCACATCTGCTGTGACTACACCCTTCAGGGGTCTTAATAACCTTTAATGGACCCCCGGCTTTGGTCCCAGTAGGTCAGAAGCGAAATCATCTGGTTGGGTTGTGTCTAGAACGGCAATGCTGCCAATCCCCTTTGCGATTATTATTTTTTGCGCAGCTGCGCCCGGGGATGCGGTTGACTTCAGGGCAGTTCTACAGAGTTTTCCTGGGGGCGAGCTGTAATCTGAACGGGATCCCCAAGGCTAGCTGTATGTTTACCAAACCTTCACTCATGGCGCCGATTTGCCCTACCGTCTCCTATAACGGTATCACTCTCGCTCGGCTGTTCCAGATAATAAATATATCGAACTGTTGGAAATAGCCGTTGATGGCGGCACTTGGTGCGGGCTGTGCCCGCTCTCTGTGGCCGCAGAGGCATACGCACGCACTAGTCAAAGGACACGCAAGCTCTCAAAACTGTTTTCACCCCACTTGTTTTTCCTTCCTTTACACCGTCTCCTCACAACATACCTTCCTTCCTGTACACAACTTTCCTCAAGTCTTTCCTTCCACCAAGTTATCATCAATCAATCATGATTCTCATCTCCACCTAAGCGGTTTCACTCCACTACGTAAAATCCCCACCGTGGATCATTGCCTCCGAAACCAAGATTTTCAACAGGTTATGAGCCCGGGTTCTGCGCAGGAACCAACCGCTACTCGATCCTTTACCGCAAGCGATTCTCTTCTCTCACATACTCTCTTTTAATTTGTTTCAGCCTTTACCCTACAATGTCAACTGGGAATCAGCCTCCTGTTCGGCATGGATTTGCCGGTTCGGTGGAGACCTTTACCTGTAAATTTGGAACTACACAAAAGCTGAATGAGACCAACTTCCATCACTGGAGTGAGGATCTTAAAGCCTTCATGCGAGCGGATCAAACCTACGATGTAATTTTCAATGGAATTACCCCTCCAACTGTCAATCAACAACCCGCTCACACTGAGTATCGGAATAAAATCAACTGTGCCTTTGGGATGATTTTTACCTCCTGTACTCAACAAGCAAAGCAACATATTCGTGGGCTTGACTGCCCGATAGCGATGTGGGCTTCACTTAAAAACAAGTACGATATTACGGCTTCGCGAATTGGAAGATCAACCCTCCAAAGGCAGTTCTTTGCTTTAAGGCTTGAGCCAGGTATGACGATTAGCGACTTGATTTCTGGAATGAAATCTCTGCAGTCAAGGCTATTGGGAACTGATATGGAGATTTCACCCAACTCTTTTATCTCGCTTTTGAACTCTCGTCTTCCAGAAGAGTATCTACCAACCATTGATCGTGTGCTTGCTGAGTCAAACATGACTACCGACCAGCTTGTAGAAGCTATTCTACAGAAGGAGCAGGCTGTTCGGGAAAGGAAAGATGATGTTAGTGGATCAAATACTGCTGGAGCCTCCACAACAGCCCTTGTCGCAAACTTGTCCTACTCTAACCCAAGCCGAGGGAGGACAAGAGGGTATCGACGAGGCTATTCTGGTATGAGAGGAAGGTTCCAAAATGGTAACTCCAGGGGCAGAGTTAACCGTAGGCAAGAGACAAGGCACACGGTTGTCTGCAACTACTGTGCTAAGAGAGGTCACCGCGAAGAGACCTGTTATACCAAACAACGAGCTGAACGCAGAAGAGGAAATTTCAACACCACTATCCGAAGAGATTTCCGACACTCCCGATCCAGCCAAAACTTGGAAAATGAAGCTGAACAAGCTCTCATGGCTTCCTATGTTTCTGGAAATGCTCTCACGGTTGTCACTGCCAACAAATCACTTGGGAGAGATAAGAGGATTATTGACAGTGGAGCATCAGACAACTTAACCCCCGACCAAAGAGCCTTTCGGAATCTTCGGTCACTTTCAGCACCAATCCCAGTATACATTGGCGATGGAACCAAGCTTTATGGGATTGCTCGTGGTACAGTTCAGATTAGGTTAGAGTCTGGAGCTGTCTTGGAAATTGAAGCACTCTATGTTCCCAAGCTGCGATATTCACTAGTCTCGGTTGCTTGCCTATGCGAAAAATATACGATTACCTTTTCATCCACAACTTGTCAGATTGAGGGTAAGACAAGGCAATCAAAGCAGCTAGGGGTCCTTCGAGATGGACTTTGGTGGCTCTCTGGAGTACCAATTACTATACCTGCCCTCCATGCTGCCTTGGCAAGATCTGGTAGTTCAATCTCAAAACCATCTTGGAATTTGTGGCATTGCCGGCTGGCTCATTTAAATCTTCAGTCAATGAAGATCGCCTTGGGTAATTCTCTTCCAAAGGCAACAGAACTAGAAGAGCATGACCTTGCTGCTTGTACTGTTTGTATTCAAGCAAAGCAGCAGCGCAAGATTATCCGCCAGCCAGTTCCCAGAACTACTCGCCCTTTCGAACTTATACACTCTGATCTTGGAGGGCCGATCACCACACCATCTTGTTCTGGTGCACGCTATTTCATACTCTATATTGATGATCATACACGCTATACCTCTGTGTATTTTCTAAGAACGAAGGAAGCCATGGAGATTACTGGCTGTTTCCAAGAGTTCATAACTAGAATTGAGAAGCAGTTTCCTCAATACCTGGTTACCAGATTCCGGTGCGATAATGGCCGTGGCGAATATTCCAACAAGTTTTTCCGTGGAATACTAAGAGCCTCAGGTGTCTTGTTTGAACCTGCTCCGCCTGATACCCAACACAAGAATGGCTTGTCAGAGAGAATGATAAGAACAATAGCGACAAAAGGGCGAAGCTTATTATTAGATTCAAAGCTTGATCCAGAACTTTGGGCTGAGGCTATTAATACGGCAACGTATCTGCATACACGTTCTCCTTCTCGGGTCATAGGAAATGAAAGCCCTTACGAAGCGCTCTATGGTGATAAACCATCTCTTCTACATATTCGCCGCTTTGGCTGTGTCGCCTTCAAGCTGGTTCCAGAGGCACAAAGAAGAGAAAGGAAATTTGGGTCAAGATCTAAGAAGTGTGCCATGCTAGGCTATGTTCACAATACCAGCAAGATCTGGAAGCTTTGGGATATTGAACAGAAAAGACCCTTTCACTCCTCCGACGTGATATTTGACAAACCCTCAGTGGCTGGCTGTGTTGAGCACTCGACCAGGAATGATATTTTGAGGCCTCTACTTCCCGAGGATATTCTCTTAGTTGATGAGAATCAGGAGGAGCCGGTTGACTATCAAGATATAAACATGGGTTGTACTGAGTCCCCCATAGAACAGTCTCAAACTGTTAGCACACTCGACAAATCTGCTAGGCTGCCTGAGCGCCTGATCGAGAACATGGGTTGTACTGAGTCCCCCATATGTGCGAGCCCTGTGGTAGATCATGAAACGCAGCATACACCTGCAGCAGAGAGAGTACAAACGCAGCCTACACCTGCAGTGTGCTTGGATTCCCAGCCAGCACCAGTACCACCTCAAGCGCCAGTAGCAGTTCCCCCACTGCCAAGATCTGGTCGCATTAAATCACGGGTTGCACAGGTTGCTCTTGCTGATGGGGTTAGATCTGCTAGAGATGACTATGAGGGCAGTCATGGGGAGGATCCGGCTTCTTATGCCGACGCTGCAGAACATGAGCATTGGAGAGCAGCAATGCGCAGCGAGTATAAATCACTGTTAGACAACAAAACATGGACGCCGGCGATGCTGACGAGCTCTACCGTGCCAATCCTGAGTTGCAAGTGGGTTTACCGTACCAAGGCTGAGGCTGATGGTTCAATCCGTCATAAGGCCCGCCTAGTTGTACGAGGTTTTGAACAAGTCGAGCATGGAGAAACATTTGCTCCGGTGGCTCGCCTCATTACCGTGCGTATGCTACTGGCTGTGAGTGCTTTGAAAAATTGGCAAGTACATCATATGGATGTTACTACTGCTTTTCTCAATCCCTCTATTGGGGATGAGACTGTTTACATTCGTCCGCCTGAAGGCTTTGAGTGGCTTGATCCTGACTCCCATAGTCGAGGAGAATCTCAGGTTTTGAGACTGCGGAACGCTCTTTATGGATTGAAAGAAGCTCCCCGTCTTTGGTTTAGGGATATTGATGCTTACCTTCACTCAATAGGGTTCAAGTCCTCTATGAGCGACTCTAATCTCTATCTCTCACCAGCCGTCATCTTGGTTCTCTATGTTGATGACGTGCTTTTGGCAAGTTCTTCCATTTCTGAGCTACAAAAAGTTAAGAAAATGTTACTACTGAAGTATAAGATGAAATATTTAGGACCGGTGCGACAGTTTCTGGGTCTCGCGGTCTATCAATCGAGTGGGAGAATTCAGGTCTCGCAGGAGGAATTTATTACAACTATTTTAAGGCGATTTGGACTCGAGAACTGTAATGGCCTGTTTACTCCTATGGATCTCAAACCGCTTCGGCCTGTCCAGGGAGAGGATGGCCAACCACTCTCAACTGAAGATCGCCATCTTTACCAGTCTATGGTTGGGAGCATCATGTATGCGATGACAGGAACTAGACCAGATCTCGCTTATTCAATCTCTGTTCTGAGTAGGCATCTGGCTTCACCTCAGAGGAGCCATCTGGCTATTGCCAAACGGGTACTCCGATATCTAAAGTAGACCAAGGATCTTTGCCTTTCCTACTCCAGGTTTCAGGATTCCAGGTCCGCAACACCATACGGTTTTACTGAATCAGACTGGGCTGGAGATACCGGTGACCGGAAATCAACTGGAGGATATACCTTCCACCTGGCTAATGCTGCTGTGTCTTGGAAGTCCAAGAAGCAGAATATTGTGGCCCTTTCATCCACTGAGGCTGAATATATTACCTGTTCAGAAGGGGCCAAGGAAGCTATTTGGATCCGGCGTCTTTTCTCTGAACTACTAACAATTCATCCTCCTTCTACTCCTATTCTCCTGTATGCTGATAACCAAAGTGCTGTTCAACTTGTTAAAAACAACAGGTTTCATGAGCGGACTAAGCATATAGATAGGAAATATCACCCTGTCCGTGATACGCTTGCTCAAGGACTTATTACGATTGAGCATGTCGGCACATCAGCAAAAAAAATACCTTGCGTTCTGTCTCTCCCCGCTCACCCGGTGCGCCGGACGTTCCAGGCGCTTATAACGTAAACTCCTGTTCTGGGTGCGTCCGCCCGGGCTCATTCCGTCCGGAAGTGAAAGGGCCGCGTCCAATGCGTCCGGACGCTGACTTGCCCGTCCGGACGCATTGGAC
>Ga0307513_10010666_pt1 | contig 11497 bp, 11 predicted proteins | sample 15_EM_MG_FD_202174 | JGI IMG/M metagenome (GOLD analysis project Ga0307513, IMG submission 202174) | Populus trichocarpa ectomycorrhiza microbial communities from riparian zone in the Pacific Northwest, United States - 15_EM | ecosystem: Host-associated > Plants > Roots > Unclassified | place... | reverse complement strand
CCAAACACGCGCTACCCTGGTATACAAGCCTGTCAAATCCGAAGAGACATCCTCAACACTCAATATGTCAATGGATATGGCAGATGTCACTTTCCCGAAGCCTAGTGGTCAGGCCATCGAATTTGGCAACATAACGCGTGAGTTCCATACATTTTGAGCTAATAATAATATTGATTTCGTTTCGACCAGCTCGGACTGCATATGGGCTTGAACCAATGGTAGTAAACTATGCCTCCTCACCATCGAATATAGGAGCGCCCATGGGACTACATTAGTAACATTACTCATATCCACTGGCAGAACCTAGCTATGCCCCACCGCCGTTCGTTGACATGACCGCTGCAACCAATCTATTCCCACAGACACTCCCTGATTCTCTGGAGTTCCCCCCGCTGTATGACAATGTCGTTGCAACACCATCTATGGGTTCTGGGTTGGGATTTATTGCGATGGCCGACCCTGCCTACAGCAATACTCTTGACGCCACTACTGGTAACTTTGACTATCACTCCTCGGATCATATATTTGATAGTTTCAATGCTAGTTTGGATTTTCGGACAGCGCTTATTAGTGTACTGTGTCTCAGAGAGTACTTAGTATGTTTTTTAATGTTCTTTATTTCGTTCAGTGTTCGAGTCCCAACCGAAGTTAAAATTTAATTTTTATCTACTCAAGTTCACTACAACTAATGCAGACACCAAGTGCCGGAGTGTGAGTATGACCGATCGAGTGTGAGTATGACCACTCGAGTGTGAGTATGACCAACCGAGTGTGAGTGTGAGCGGGCGACAATGACGAGAATGGGGATTTTACACGCTTGAGTGTGAATGTGACAGTGCAAGTTGAGTGTGAGTGTGATTGGCGTGAGTCTGACAGTGTCGCACTTGGGGATTCCTCCACAGCATGGCTATGCCAGGTTAAAAATAGTTACCTTTTAGTTATTCCTCCGTGTGTTAATGCCGTTCATCAGTCAATACAGCCATCCTGGGTACCCTAGGATACTTCTCATTCGTAAACTGGGATAAGCAATGGGGCTGCCGGGTTGTATCCACAGTTTGTATTGGCCTATTGGCACTATGGGGAGGATAATTGGGGAGCTTGCTCCCCTTTGTACAGGTGACGCCAAAAATCGTGTATTCACGTGATCCACGAAATAGAGTTTGTCGTCACCCCGTGGGAATTCCGTGCTGGCGCGGCTCAACATGTCGCGCACACATCAATTGCGTGTGATATTGTCTCCCATTTGGGCCTGGCTGACCCAAAACAGCTGAAAAGCTATTTCTTGCTCTTCCCCTCTACACACTGCTAGTAACTGTGTCCACATCTTGTGATATAGCCAATTTCTGTGCCAAACTACAAAGTATGTTGTTTGATTGACTGGTAGGGCTTCGCACCGTAACTGTAAGCATACGGCTATACAGGTATTTTATACGGGTACCCGTACCGTACCGTTTGGGCTTGCGGTCCAATATTTGACGGCCGTCACAAATACGGACGTATACCATATTGACCTGTTCAATTTACTGCCGTAATACGGTATATATGGGACTGTACAGGTAGATTAATATTTTCATTTCAACTCTGCAAGATTTCAATGCAAGCGCACTTCTATGGGTGAATTGACTGAATTCTGGAACTTGCCACAGGAATATTTTGATACCTGCGATCCCCTTCAATGGTGGCACGGCCGTTGTGCTCAATTCCCACAGCTTTACCACCTTGTTTGCGATATCTTCTCAATTCCAGGTAGTTATCTCTATTTGAGAACCTCCTTTCTAATTATTAAGCTAATTTATCATTTATCATTAGGATCAACTGTGGCCGTTGAACAGATTTTTTCTGGTGGTTGAGATACCATCTCTCTCCATCATGCTAGTCTCAAGCCAGAAACCATCTGGATCCTCATGTTGGTGAAAAGGAAATTAATAATTGCCTGAGAGAAGATTGCTGCTAAACTTCATCAGCCCTCAAAACTACCTGTATAATCTTTTATCTCCATCAGTTACCTTATTTTACATTTCTATCATTTAATTTTATCATATACCGTAAAAACGGCCGTATAACCGTAATTCCTCCCGTACCGTACTGTCTGACTATTCAACTTTAACTTATACGGTACGGATGACTTGTGGAAGAGCCTGTATAGAGCCCGTAAGCTGTACAGCCGTACCTGTAATACGTACAGTGCAAAGCCCTATTGACTGGTGAATGAGAAACAAGTGTCTGATCTTGGTTGATCTCAGGCTTAGTCTGATTTGACTGATCTCTTCTCTAAATCTACAACATTGATACAATCTGCTGTTGGCTATGTAATGCATATTTAATTTCTAAAAAATTAGCATAAATTGAGCTATCCATAGAATGCCTAGGGACCCCACTTTAACAGCTGAAAAACGACAGCGGCGTAATGAGAAACGTCGGCAGATATATGATCCTATTGCTCGTAGTCAGCAGAGGCAACAAAGGACCTCAACAGGTAAATATTTATGATATGAATCTTCTAAATAATTTCTGACTGTGGTTTAGACCCTCCTATTGCTGGACCATCTCGCATTCAACTGCCAACTCCAGATACTCATCAAACATTATCCCAAATTCTTGAGGAGAGAGAAAACTTGCCACCAGGTTCAGGTGTGCTATATATTTCTGTTCAAATTGCTCTATTTTGCTAAAATTATTTAAAGAAAACCCTCAAACCCCACAACGAGAAAGGTGACAACCACATTCTAGCCGCACACCAGCTACTCCTGCAACTCGAGAGCAACACAGAAAACGAGTCTCCAGACGGGTTACACCACCAATGCATCAATTGTCCCAGGATGGAGGTGATAATATTCCCTTTCACCCTATGCGTCTTTTCCAAAATGAGATTGCGCAAGTAACCAATCCAGTGAATGATGTGTTTGATATGCCACTGACTAGGTCTTTGCATATTGGTGGCCCTGCTATAGGTGCTCAGAGTGAGAATAACAATGACAATACTAGCCTGGATGATGTCCCTATAGCTCAGAATACTAATGCTATAGACCCCGGTCTAGAAAATCGTGCTCCAGCTCGAATTATTGCTAATAGACGGATAGCAGATCCTAGAGGTCGTGGAACTGGGAATAGACCCCCAAACACCAGACCTAAAGGACGGCAGCCACATCCTCAACACCCTGACCTATTGTATTGTACAAGTAACAGCCACTATGTCAAAGCAGACATCTTTGGGCCTGGTCAATTTCTTACATGTAACGCATGCCGTGAAAAGAATAGGCAAAGAGCAAATCGTTTATGCCAAAATGCTCAAAATATTATAGCTGAGCAACAGCTACAGGACCAATTAAACAATGGACATAACCATAATCATCCAGGTGATGGACAAACAATAAATGCACAGCCCACAGTAGAGGATATACCAGATGAGGAGCACAGACAACAATCTCCAGTAAATAATAATGTTCCTGTTGACCCTCTTCAACAGTCTGCTGTTTCACCTGAAGAGAAGCAGCAACTTGAAATTGTCCGACAAAAAATTATAGATATAAGAATGGAGCACTGTGTGTACTGCCATGAAAAATGGTTTGACTTGAAACTAAAAGATGGAAAATGTTCCAAATGTCAAAAAGGATCTAAATTTCAAGTCCGCAATAAAATGTATCCAGGAATAGTTCCACCAGCCTTGCCACAATTATCACAAATGGAGGAGATGATCATCTCACCTGTTCATGCTTTGGTTCAACTTTGGCAAGTAAAAGGTGGCCAATACAAATATACTGGTCACATTTGTAATTTTCCACAAGAGAAAATGCTGTTATGGTTGCAAAAGTGCCTCTGTTGCCTGAGGATTGTGATATTATTATTATGCGAAGAGCTGGAACAAACAATGTTACAAATGAACAGATTTATCGTGACTTTCAAGTGCGACAAGGTGCTATACAGCAATGGTTGGAGTACTTAGAAAACAATCATTCTGCATTTCGCAACCAAGGTGGTGATGTTCAGGTGGATTATGATCTACTGAATCAACTTCCTGAAGATGATTATGATCTACTGAATCAACTTCCTGAAGATGATTCTGTACATGGCAGAATACGAACTATTGAAGTTGGTACAGAAGAAGATCTGGTGCCAGAAAATGTTGGGCCCCAACAGGACAATGAGCAACCTATAAATGAACCAGATCTAGAGAATCCTCCTATTTACTCAGCAGGGTTTGTTCCAAATGTCAATGTTGGTATTACAGAATTGCAACAGCTACAAGCAGCTGCTGCAAATGATGTGGATAATCCTATAATCCTAACAATGCCTCACATTCGGGGAACTCCAATTAATGAAAATATGAATATTCCTATTGCAAGCAATGCATTTCCATCTCTTTTCCCAACTGGACAGGCTGATTTTACTGCAGTGAGAGATGATGCTGTAACCATGAGTGAATGGACTGCTCATCTTCTGCGGCTTGAAGATGGATGATTTGCACGACATCCTAGATTTCGATATTGGGCTCTAAATACAATCATGCACAAAACAGCAAAAAAAGCATCAAATTGGTACTTGACAACACATAAAGATGATCGGCAACTTACTGTTGAAGATATCAGAGCTATGATTGAGGCTGGAGATGGTCAGAGTCTTGCTCAGCGTGTATCACATGCTGGTGAAAAAATTCCTGGATCCAAACCTTTTTGGCAAAAAACACAACAGGATTTGATTGCCCAAATTCGGTCTCCTGAGTGTCAATCACCTCATGTCTTTTTCACTGCATCCTCTGCAGATATACAATGGCCTGATATGCATCAACATATGCCAAGTTATGAGGCAGGTCAGGAAGAAAATGCAACATCATATCGTACTCATATGAAAGATCTGAATGAAAATCCTGCTATTGCTGGTTACTATTTTCAAAAAAGATGGGAAATATTTTTTGAATACTATTTAAAACCAATTCTCAAGGTGAAGGATTATTGGTGGAGATATGAATGGCAGCACAGAGGCAGTAGTCATATTCATGGTTTTTTATGGATAGAAAATGCTCCACAAATTGAAAATCTTGACACAAAAAAACCTGAAGATCTACAAAAGTTCATAGATTTCTGGGATAAACATGTATGCACATGGCATCCAGATAAATCAGTGCCTCCTGCAGCAATTCATCCTTCTGCTCAACTTTTCCAAACATTGAAAGATACCAAACTAGAATTGGCAGAAATGCTCAATAGATTTCAGAGGCATAAACAATGCCAACCTGGATATTGTGAACGTTGAAATAAAGAGACTGGTGAAACCTTCTGTCGATTTGGTTTTCCTAAACAATTACGCGATCACTCTGAATTTGCAAAAGAGGCTACTTGTGACTTTGCAGAATTTCATTCAAGACGCAATGATGAAATTCTTAATTCTTTCAACACTGGATTTATTCTGGGATGGAGAGCTAATATTGACTTTCGCCCTGTAATTAACAAAGAGGCAGTCATTGCTTATGTTGCCAAATACGCAAGTAAAGGTGAAACATCTTCAAATTCATATGAACAAACTCTTCAATTAGCAATTTCACACCTTAAAGAGGATGATGCTGCTGGAATTGCCTATCAGAAAATGTTATCAACCTTTTCATCTGAAAGAGATATCTCTGGCCAAGAAACACATCATATCCTTCTAGGATGCTCATTAGTCAAGAGTTCAAGAAAAGTTAGAAGTCTATGTGTCTTGTCAAACATTTCAGAGCGAGTCAACTTCCAAGATTCTTCAACTGCACAAACAGGTCTAGTGGAAAAATATAAAACCAGGCCTATGGTATCTATGGAGAATATAACACTATTAGAATTTGCTACACATTGGGACTGGACAAAAAATAAATATACACGAAGAGGAAAGCAAGGTGCTAAGCCTTATATTGTCAATGTATGGCCAAGATTTAAACCTGATCCTAATGATGACGATCAATATGAAGACTACTGCTATGCTAAAATGATATTACATCATCCATTTCAAGATGTCAAAAATATTTTAGGAACACATACAACATGGCAACAAGCATATACTTCAGACTGCCTTGGTCATATGCATATGCATATGGATGATACACTTCCTTCAACCTATGATTATGAAGAACCAGATCCTGATGAAAACTCTGATTCAGAGACTATACCTGATGATCGTGAAGCTCAAGACTATCGTGCAGAGTGGATGCAAGAAGCTGCTTGGCGTCCCAATCAGGCCATTGAGTCTAATCTCAATAATTTAGGTTCCCGGGATATGGACCTTGAATATGATTGGCATGCAAATTCCCCAAACAATGATATAATTAAATTAGCTTCTGCATGGCTAATAGATCAAGTGAAAGAGTCACCAAATGATGATATACAAATTCTCCCTGATGTTGATTATGCTAATTTAAAAGCTGAACAACGTCAGGTTTTCTTGCAGGTTGTTGCTTATTTCAAAAAAATTAAAAATAGCCCTGAATATCAATGGCCAGAACCATTTCACATTAATGTAGATGGGACTGCTGGAACAGGGAAATCTTTTCTAATATGGGCTATTTCAAAAGCACTTTGTGAAATATATGAGGATGAGTTACAAGGAAAAGATCCTGTAGTGCGACTTGCACCTACAGGGATATCTGCATTTGGAATTAGAGGATGGACTATTCACTTTGGACTTGGAATACCTGTGAAAGAAGGAAAGGAATTTCAGCAGATGGAAGGAAACCGTCTGCAGAGACATCAGACACAATGGAAAGAAATCAAATTGCTTATCTTAGATGAAAAATCAATGGTTGGACGTACTCAAATGGGGCGGTGTGATCGAAGACTACATCAGGCATTTCCTGGAAAGAGTGATGAGATATTAGGTGGATTGCCTGCAATTATTCTAGGAGATTTTGCTCAGTTGCCTCCAATTGGTGATACACCTCTCTATTCAACAAGAAATTCTACAAGAAAAACAGCTTTAACTGCTGAAGGGCAAAGAGTGTATAGCGCATTTACACAATCTATTACACTCAGCAGAGTTTTCCATCAAGAAGGTGATAGCCCAGAGCAAATCAAGTTTAGAGATGCTTTGCTGTGATTGCGAACCTATACAACAAATGGTGAAGACTATGAGCTATTTGAAACACGCTTCTGGGATAAACTAAGTGAGGATGAAAGACAAAAGGCTAAACATGCTCTCCATCTACTCCCAACACGTGCATCAGTTGATGAGTGCAACATAAGACAACTTGCTGCACTTGCAAAACCTGTTGTCAAGTGTAAGGCTAAGCATAATTGTCCAGCAGCAAAAAAAGCATCTGATGAGGATGCAGACGGACTCCAAACAGAGGTGCTACTTGCAGAAGGTGCAAAAATAATGATTACCCATACGTACTGTACCATTTCGACCAATTGTTCACGTCATGCATCACAACCAAAAAAAACTATTTTTTTTTTTATTCACCTTAAATCAAAAGAAAATTTATCGGCCATCTCGGACGATTTTTTTCTAAAAATCGTGAACAATTGGTCGAAATGGTACAGTAATCTGTGGACTGCAAAAGGTATGTACTATTTTCTATAACATATATTTGCAACCCTAACTGGACTCTGATCTTAGGGCTTGTGAATGGTGCTCAAGGTGTGGTAAAGAAAATTTGGTATAGTGCTTGTACAAATCCTCGAGAACATCTTCCAGCAGTGGTTTTTGTTGAATGCAAGGGTTATTCTGGTCCAAATAATACAGGATGGGATGGCATTGAGCCAAACTGGATACCTATTGTACCAGTTACAGCTAGATGGGAAGATAGAACTGGAAAGGCTCTATCTCGAACACAACTTCCATTGGCTTTGGCATGGGCTATCACAATTCACAAAAGTCAAGGTGTTACCCTTGAAGAGGCTACTATTGAACTAGGTCCTAAGGATTTTCAGGCTGGACTCTCATTTGTGGCAATTTCTCATGTAAAAACCTTGAGTGGCTTAGCATTCCGCTCTTCTTTTCCTATAAGTCGACTTCTTCGGAAGGATGAAACTGCTTCCATGCAAATGTTAAATGTAGACATTGCCAGAAGAAATACTTTGGGCTTTACTTTTAATGATTATGGTGTTGATTTAAGTGAATATGTATTTAATGACTAGAATATATCCTTATATATATGTATCAATATATAAATTTCTACTTGTATGTAGCATTGACCATAAAAACTGAGATGTTACACTGAACTCAATTCTGGGATTGAACATTGACCCACAAAACTAGGATGAAGCAAGCTCCCCATCAAAGTATGCGGCAAAGCCGCATACGGTCATTTTTTGGGTCTGTGCTTTTCTTTTCTTTTCCTAGTTTCTAGACCTATTAATATCATGTGTGAGGTAGACTGATGAAGTCGGTGCGTCTCCAGAATAAATAACAACCTGAGCGCAGCACGTGTTGAAGCTTTGAAGGCCTGAGAAGACTAGGACTCTGGTATATGCGGTAGAATGTCCGATCCTTATGCGGACGGAAATGGGACTTAAAATCGTCTCATCTTCGATCCTTATGCAGACGGAAAGTCCATATTTTGGCCGGAGGTTTGATCCATTTTGCATCCGTAAATGGCCAGTCGGGTCTGAGGTCCGATCCCATTTTCGTACATTTGTAGCTGTTGACTTAGAACTCAAAAAAATTTCTCCTACAAAAAATTTCACCACCCATCATACCCCATCTTTCCTTTTTTCCCCCTGAGCAGCGCACCATCTCTTGTTCTCACAATAATAATACATTTGGAATAATGCGACTCACGATCAGCCACCTTCAGCCACTCATTAATTGCCAGGGCACCTTTGTGTGCGGCGTTTTGTGACCGATGGCACAGTGATGACTTATTTGGACGAGCGCGACTCATTATTGGCAATCCTTTAATTGCCAGGGTTGAGGGCACCTGTGTCCAGCATTGGGGACTCATGCGATCCACGATGTCGCGACTCTGAAATATGTTGGAAGGTCAGTTTCTCGAGTTGTTTCTGTTAAGCATTCTTGAAGCTCATCATTTGCTTTTGGCAGTCAGTGATCCAGTTCAACAATCCTTCAAATACCTCGTACCCACATCCTCCTCTCGCTCGCATCATCAGCGCCCAATATCACGTCACAGGAGCTCAAGACGGTGGATGGCCACCCATTCTCACTCATCACACTCGACGTGTATTCGGTTTCAGCCTTTGAAGCCTTTCGTCTACGCTCCGAAGAGCTGTATGAAGCTGTGAAGGCACTCCAGAAAGGGGTTCGTTCTGGAACAGTTCGAGACTTTGCACAGGCGGCAGTGATAGACGCAGAGGCTCCAGGGAGTGATAGCGAGGGTGAGGAGGAGGACGAACTTGCTCTGAGTTGATCACAGCTATTTTTTTTAGTTTTATGTGTACATTTTACCCCAAAATCTATGTCCAATCCTTTGTGTGGACGTTCCTTGAGCTTGTAGATGTCTGATCAGTAATGCGGACGGAAATGGTCCAAAAGGGTAAGTCGGATCTTGAATGCAGACGGAACTGCCGAAAAATCGTCCGTACATAAGTGCCAAAATTTGGCAGTTTTGGATCGGACATTTGACAGCATATACTAGGGTCCTACTCAGTAAAAAGAGACTTTTTGCATTAGTCAGACTTAGTCAGACTATAGTCACACTAAAGTCGTACCTGCAGGAATACAGACTAATGCATGACTATTCTTTTGACTAGAGTCTGAATACCATTGACTTTGAACAACTTTTAGTCAACAAAAGTCAGCACGAGTGGTTTTCTAAAACATTTAAATTTAGGCATGTTGAGGGTTCGAACCAAAAGCTTGGACATCAGTTGATGCTGTAATCAAAGTACTACAAGTTGATACAGTTTAACCACTGAGCCAAAGGGCCAATTTAAATTTTTATGACATCCCGCATTATGACCCATATGGCGCTCCGAGTCCCGAAAGTCATACAAAGTCATGAATATTTGTACCATAGTCTTGCCATAGTCAATATATCAGTCATGCATTAGTCTGTATTCCTGCAGGTACGACTTTAGTGTGACTATAGTCTGACTAAGTCTGACTAATGCAAAAAGTCTCTTTTTACTGAGGGTCCTAGAAGACTCCTGTCAAAATATCATGTGTTATCTGCTTCATCACAATGAAACGCTTGTTGAGTCTTTTACTATTAGGCGCCCTCGCGAGGTTTCTCCCATCCATAGACCTCTTATCCCGCACCATTCGACTGACAATTTACATATCCACCGTTCCTTATGACCGCGGCAGCTCACTGTCCTATCTGCCTCGATCATTTTCGCATCGACGCGGACAAGCCAGAGTTCGTCGTTTTTCCATGCGGTACGTTAATTACGTTGCCATCATATCAACCCCATCCACATAATTCTAGGAACCCTTTTTTATTATTTATGATGTTCACAATGTGACAGGGCACGGATTGTGTGAAAGCTGCACAAAACAACTCTTTCCAACGTTGGAGAGCACAGCGAGATGTCCGAATTGCCGAAAGTTCATCCGCCAACGTGATGGACATCCGGTCTACCTTGAACTCGCCGACTCCAAAGTGGTCTTCGCGACCAACGTGATTGAAGGCTTCGATCAAATGAATACCAATACGCCGCTCCTGAGCTTGAAGCAAGCGAGTATGAAGCTCGGACAAGTTGCAGAAGAAATCCCGGATCAAGCCATTGTGGTAAGCGCATTCCTCTGCTTTCTAAAGCGCATTCTAACCGAATCAATCATATTCAAACCTGCATTCAAATAGTCACCCCTCCTGAAAGCAATCGAAGACTTCAATGACCGCATCATCCCCAACTTCACCACAGTTGAAAACCAGAAACAAGAAATCGCGTCACTGTGTGAAGAACTCATTAGAAGCCACCAAGAGAGAGACTTGATGCAGACCGAGGTCGTTTCTCTCCGGAACGCGCTTTCAGAATCCGAAGCCAAAGCGATTCGACTGGCTAAGGTCGCGAAGGACGACCTGGGGAAAGTCCATGAGACGCTTGGCCAGTGGCAACGGCGCGCAGCAGAACTAGATCAACAGAACAAACGTTTCAAGGACATGCTCGACCGTCATGTACTAGTTCGACCAATCGTTCACGTCACGCATCATGGGGGGTCGCAAACTGAACCAATATGGAATTCGTCACGCAAGAAAATGAGGTATCTAGGTGAGGGCAATAGATGACGTGGTGCGCTTGAAGGAATGAGAGGGGGAGGAGGAGGAGAGAGGGAGAAAGTACAGGTCAACCAGCAGCGACGCACATTTTCGCCCGAACCTCGAACCGCCCACAATCAACGCCACGCCGCTCTCCAAAGCCGCCTTGCGGGCCCTCACCAAAACCTATGCATTACTCCACATGACTCAGCGTTCCCTGAAGAAGAGCGACTCCCAACGGACGACGAATTAGATGGGGAAGACCCAATGAAGAAGACGAGGCGGATGAGGGGACGTGAGTTAAAGCTTCAAGTTATGCAGGGACAGGATATCCTCCGGGGTGTTGGAGTTAGAGAGTTGAAAGATATGATACGGTGG
>Ga0307513_10010665_pt1 | contig 11497 bp, 18 predicted proteins | sample 15_EM_MG_FD_202174 | JGI IMG/M metagenome (GOLD analysis project Ga0307513, IMG submission 202174) | Populus trichocarpa ectomycorrhiza microbial communities from riparian zone in the Pacific Northwest, United States - 15_EM | ecosystem: Host-associated > Plants > Roots > Unclassified | place... | reverse complement strand
GGGACGCATAACCCCAGCGGATCAGGGATGGCCGGCACCGGATGCCGGTGCCGGAAACGCCAGCAGTTGGCCCGTGGTGCCCCCGACGGCGTCCGGCCCCTTCCACTCCTGGCCGACGACGTAGAGCGTCGGGTCGTCGCCACGGCCGAGGACACAGGCGAACGCACCACGGTCGAGCTCGATCACGGCGAGGATCTCGCCGCCGTCGCGGACCCGCGCGCAGCGCCGGTTCCCCACGTCGGCGTACCAGACCGCCCCCTGCGCATCGACGCAGATGCCGTCGGGATGGTCACCCGGAGTCGGGGCCCACACCCGCCGGTCGGACAACGTGCCGTCGTCGGCGATGGCGAAGGCGCTGAGCTGCTCGGCGTAGGACTCGGCGACGATCAACGTCCGGCCGTCCGCCGTCACCGCCATGCCGTTCGGGAAGGCCAGCCCTTCGGCTACCCGCAGAACCTCACCGCCCGGCCGCACCAGAAGGACGAATCCCGGCTTGAATTCGCCGCCCGGAAAGTCGAAATTGACGCAGTTCACGTAGGCGTTGCCGCGATCATCAACAACGATGTCGTTGCAGGCCTCGCCCAGCTCGGCGTGGGTCACCAGGGTGCCGTCCGGTTCACGACGCAGCAGCACCCGATCGGCGGCGGAGACCACCAGCAGCCGGCCGTCGGGCAGGAAGTCGATGCACATCGGAAAGGATTGGACTCGTGCCTCGACCGTCGGGCTGCCGTCACCGTCGACCGAGATGACCTGGCCTGCACCCCAATCCGAGAACCAGATCCTTCCCTCATGCCACCGGGGGGACTCACCGAAGGTGATGCCGTCCAGAATCAGCGTCATGTCTCCAGGACTGTACGCCTCACCGAGGCCGGGGGTCAGGGCCGTCGGGCAGCTTCCGCGGGAGTGAGGACGCGCAGGTCGATGGTGTCGCTGCCGCCGGTCCAGGAGAGCGTCAGCCGCCAGCAACCCGGGCTCGGCAGGTCGACGTAGGACGGTCCGGCCGGGGTGGGCAGGCCGGCCGTGACCGCCGGGCCGGTGCCGTCCAGCCGGGCGGACGCGCGAATGTTGAGGTCCGCGGGGTATTGATGCCAGACCCAGAGCACTTTGTTCGCAACGTCTGGACGCGGCGGTGAGGAGAGCTGGTTGCCGAAGAGGATGGCAACCACGTTCCCGCTGGCACTGGTGACAAACGGCATGACCGGCTCCGGTTCGGAGAACCCGCCTCGAGCCCACTCCGGCAGCACCGTCTTGGTCACGCTGGTTCGGCAGGGCGTCACCGGGGCAACCGCGACGTCCGACGTGTCCTTCGAGTCGTTGAACAGGCCGTTCGGCACCACCAGCAGCCCGGTGACGACGACCGCCACCGACGCGACTGCCAGCCCGGTCACGGTGCTCACCTGCCGACGTCGGGCCCGGCGGCGAGCGGTTCCGGCCAAGTCCGGGTGGTGGGGTGCGCGCTCGGCCAGGCGCTCAAAGGCGCTCGCCAGCTGATCCTCGAGCTCGTTCATCGTGGTCCCTCCTGCAGGTTGGTGGGGTCGAGAATCGCGCGCAATCGCTGCGCTCCCCGGGTGGCGTGGCTGCGGACGGTTCCTTCGCTACAGCCCAGTACCGCAGCGATGGCGGCATCGTCATATGCCTCGTAGTGCCGCAGCACCAGGACGGCCCGCTGCTGTGGCGTCAGGACGGTCAGCGCCCGCAGCAGCTCGTCGCGAAGCACGACCTGGTCCGCAGGGTCGCCGCCATCGGCCGATTGCTCGGGCAGGTCGCCGACCGGCTCCTCGGTGCTGGAGCGCCGCCGTCGCCAGTCCAGATATGAGGTGGTGAGGATTCGCCGCACATAGGCGTCCGGATGTTCTGCCTTGGCCACCCGCCGCCAGTGCCGATACGCCTTCGCCAGAGCGATCTGGACCAGGTCCTGGGAGCGTTGCCAGTCGCCGCTGAGCACGAAGGCATACCGCTCCAGGGCACGTCCGCGTGCCGCTACGTACTCCTCGAACTCCATGCCGCCCTCGCTCCTCGACTACCTTCTGAGACGTATCGAGCTCGACCGTTGTTGAGGCTTCCGAGCCATCAATCAGGCAGAGGTGGTCGCCGGATCCGATGAAACCTACGACGAGTGGTCCCTCGCGTCTCGGTCTGGGGCTGGCGGCGGTCGCCCGGCCGGCGTACATCACCCCTGGTCGCGACCGGGATCTGGGCGAGATCCGGGACGTGGCTCGGTTGCGAGAGCGGAGCTGGACGCTCCTGGACGCCGGCTCCGACGCCGGGATCCGTTATCTGGACGTCGCCCGTTCCTATGGACGGGCCGAGGAGTTTCTGGCCGGATGGCTGGCCGCCCGACCGGTGACCGACGTCGTCATCGGCTCCAAGTGGGGCTACCGCTACGTCGGCGACTGGCGGATGGACGCCGCGGTTCACGAGGTCAAGGATCACTCCGAGCCCGCCTTCGCCGAGCAGTGGAAGCTCACTCATGCCCTGCTGGGCGATCGGCTGGCCATTTACCACGTGCACTCCATGACGTCCGATTCGCCCGCCCTCACCGATCAGGCATTGCACCGATCCTTGGCGGCCTTGCGCGATCAGGGGGTTCGGATCGGCTTCTCCACGTCCGGACCGGCCCAGTCCGACGCGATCCGGCGCGGCCTCGACGTCACGGTGGGCGGCCGCCCGCTGTTCACCTCGATCGAGTCCACCTGGAACCTGCTGGAGCCCTCGGCCGGCCCGGCCCTGTCCGAGGCTGCCGGTGCGGGGGTTGCCGTGATTGTCAAGGAGGTGGTGGCGAACGGGCGGCTCACCTCCGGAGCTCACGATCCCGCGGCCGGCCCGGCGCGCGAGCTCGCCGCGAAACTCGCGGTCGGAGTGGATCAGGTCGCCATCGCCGCCGCCCTGGCCCAGCCGTGGGCCTGGCGGGTGCTCTCCGGTGCGGTCACCACCGAACAGCTGGCCGAGAACCTCGCCGGTGAACAGCTGGATCTCGATGCGGACGCCGTCAACACGCTGACCGCCTCGGCTCTACCGCCCCCGCAGTACTGGGCCGAACGGGCTTCCCGCCAGTGGAGGTGAGATTGCGGACGATCGGGAAGTCTGATCCGTCGCTGGTGTTGCACCCGGTATGAAGCACATCGGGTTCCTTTCGTTCGGCCACTGGACGCAGTCGCCGCACTCGCAGACACGCTCGGCCGCCGATGCCCTGCTGCAGTCCATTGAGCTCGCTGTCGCAGCCGAAGAGCTCGGGGCCGACGGCGCGTACTTCCGGGTACATCATTTCGCCCGCCAGCTGGCCTCGCCCTTCCCCCTGCTCGCCGCCATCGGTGCCAGGACCAGCCGGATCGAGATCGGGACCGGCGTGATCGACATGCGCTACGAGAACCCGCTCTACATGGCCGAGGACGCGGGTGCGGCGGACCTGATCTCCGGTGGCCGACTTCAGCTGGGCATCAGCCGGGGGTCACCCGAGCAGGTGGTCGACGGGTTCAGCTATTTCGGTCACACCCCCGCCGAGGGCTCCGACCACGCGACCATGGCTCGCGAGCACACCCGGAAGTTCCTCGACGTGATCAAGGGCGAGGGCTTCGCGCGGCCCAACCCGCGGCCGATGTTCCCGAACCCGCCCGGCCTGCTCCGGATCGAGCCGCACTCGCCGGGGCTTGCCGACCGCATCTGGTGGGGCGCCGGATCGCGCGCCACCGCCGAGTGGACCGCCGAGCAGGGCATGAACCTGATGAGCTCAACCCTGCTCACCGAGGACACCGGGGTGCCGTTCCACCAACTCCAGGCCGAACAGATCCAGCGGTTCCGGGACGCCTGGAAGGCGGCTGGTCACGGACGTGAGCCGCGAGTCTCGGTCAGCCGCAGCATCTTCCCGATCGTCAGCGACGTGGACCGCTTGTACTTCGGCCGCGATGCGGACAGTCAGGACCAGGTCGGGTACCTGGACGGCGGCGCCGCGCGATTCGGCAGGACCTACGCCGGGGAGCCCGACCAGTTGGTCAAGGAGCTCGCCGAGGACGAGGCGATCGCAGCGGCGGACACCCTGCTGCTCACCGTTCCGAACCAGCTCGGTGTCGACTACAACGCGCACCTCATCGAGGGCGTCCTGCGCCTCGCGCCGGAACTCGGCTGGCGTTAGCTTCTTCACCATCCGCAGGCCGAGGCGGCTACCCGCGCGGTTGATCGTCGGTAAAGATGTCCTCGATCGTCAGGTTGAACAGCCTGGCGAGACGAAACGCGACCGGCAGGCTCGGGTCGAACTTCCCCGTCTCGATCGCGTTGATCGACTGTCGCGACACGCCGACACGCTGAGCCAGGTCAGCTTGCGTCCAGGCGCGTTCAGCTCGGAGGTCCGCGATCCGGTTCTTCATCGGTACCTGAACCTGCCGACGGCGAAGGTGATCATGTAGACGACCCCAAGGAGCACGGGGAAGAGCGCGACGTTGAAGTCGTCGGCGACGAGGCCGGCAGCGTCCGCAACGACGTAGGCGAACCCGAGCACCCACCCCGCTCCGAGGGTGACCGCCAGCGTATCCAGCATGATCTTGCGCCAAAGGTCGTCGAGTGCCCGGATAAAGCGCGCGAAGGCGACGATCCAGGCGATACCGACGAGAACGTTGACCGTGACTGCGGCCCAACTCGCCGCCGGCTGCTGCTGCGCGTCCCACAGGGACTCGGGGCCGAACTTGGCCGCGGCAAGCGTCACCAGCCAGGCGAGCCCCCAGAGCACCAGCTGAGCGGTTGACCTGTTCTGGTCCCGATAGCTTGCCGTCTCACTGTCTGCTTGCACGGGCTTGCCTCCCCTACGCCAACGAGTCAAGTACCCTTGACACGATAGGTGGGCACCCATGGCTGAGTCAAGTTCACTTGACTCGCCCTTCGGTCCCAGCTATCACCCGTCCGGCACCCAGCTGCAGCGATATGTCGACGTCATCGCCCAGGCCCTGCAGAGCACGCTCAGCTGAGGCCCTGCCGAAGCCGGTCGAGTTGACGGCGCTCGCGTTTGGTCGGCCGTCCGGCACCACGGTCGCGGACGGCGACCACGGCGATTTCCTCCTTCGGCGGCGGAGCCGGCGTGAGGTCCTCGAAGCAGGTGAGGGCCACGGCCGCGCCGACCCGCTTCTCGATCAGCCGCCGGGCCACCACGATGCGTTCACCGCCAGGCGTCACCGCCGTGACGCGATCGCCGACCTGCACCAGGGTCGATGCCTTGGCCTTCCGGCCGTTCACCGACACATGCCCACCGCGGCATGCCGTTGAAGCCGCCGACCGGGTCTTGAACAGCCGCACCGATGACACCCACACGTCCAAGCGCACCTCTGCCGGGTCCATGCCACGAGCCTAGGACGCCCGCCGCGCCCTGCCGCATGAGACCTGGCGGAGCTACACCTCGAGCTCCTCCCGAGAGGGGGCCAGCGGTAGCTGGATCTCCAACTCCATCAGCGTGGTGTTGACCGTCCCGCCCGGGCCCTCCAGCGTGGTCGAGGCGATCAGCCGGGACGCGTCGGCCAGCAGCGCTTCGTATGCCGACTGGGCCGCCCGATAGCGAAAGGCCCGGGCAAAGATCGACTCGTCGCGCTCCAACAGGTCCAGCTCAGCGGCGAGGACGTCCAGCCGACGTTGCACAAACGCCAACGCGAGCGGATCCCTGTCGGCGGCAACCGTAGCGCCGCGGCCCCCGCGCATTTCAGCAGGCGCGTGCGGCCACGACGGCCGGCACCAGAGCCATTCGAGCACCAGGAACAGCCCCACCGACAGCGCGTACGGGAGCAGTCTGTCCATCGCGACCTCGCGTTCGACGATCCTCCATCGTAACGAGGTATCTGCCGAAGAAGGCTGGCTAGGGGAGGTCTTTTCCTCGAGCAAGCTCCAGGCACTCCGCCGTCGACCCCACATCATCCGAGTCGAAAGCGGCGCCCTCACGGGAGCTGCGCAGCATTTTCCAGGTGCCTGAATTCCTCGTCAGCACAACCGAAATGGGAGGCCCATTCGCGTCCGCATCCGGGTCGACGAGGTTCACTACCGCGCAGTCCTCATCCCAGCGGCCGCCGAAGTCGGCCGTCACCCGCTGCGCGCCGTACGCCTGTTGATAGCTTCGGATCGCCACGCCTTCCAGCGCCCGCCACGTTGCGGCATCGTTGCTTGCTTGGCGCTGCAGAATGAGCACCCCCGCGGTTGCGCAGCTGAGCACCGTTATGCCGATCCCGATCAGCAGCGTCCGGCGACTCGTCATGACCATCCCTGGGGTTTGCGCACAGCCGCCGCCGCGATCCTTCGAGGCGATTCGAAGCGACGAGCAGTCTGTCAGCGCTGCCGCACTCCATCAGTTCAGAATTCCATGTATTCATCTTTGGATGTATCGTCAGCGTCATGGAGGCGCTCACGCATACCCAGGTGCTGGCCCGGTTCGGACACGCCCTGTCCGACCCCACACGCACCGCGGTGCTGCTGGCCTTGCGCGAAACCCCTTCCTATCCGGCGCAACTGGCCGACTTGGTCGGAGTCTCGCGGCAGAGCCTGTCGAACCACCTGGCCTGTCTGCGCGGCTGCGGTCTGGTCGTCGCCGTGCCGGAAGGGCGACGCACTCGATACGAACTAGCTGACCAGAGGATCGGGCACGCTCTTGCGGACCTTCTGGACCTCGTCCTGGTCACCGATCCCAACGCGTGCCCGGACACGGACGAAAAGGACTGCTGCTGATGGCCGTTCCTCTTCCTCTGGCTGCGCCTCCGACCCGCCGGATGGTGCTGACCCACCGGATCCGGCTGCTCGTCGGGGCCACCATCGCGTACAACCTGATCGAAGCGGTGATCGCGTTGAGCGCCGGCACGGCCGCCTCCTCTAGCGCCCTGATCGGCTTCGGCCTCGACTCCGTGATCGAAGTGTCCTCCGCCGCAGCCGTCGCCTGGCAGTTCTCCCGCCCCGACCCCGAAGCGCACGAACGCCTCACCCTGCGGATTATCGCCGTTTCCTTCTTCGCCCTGGCCGCCTACATCAGCATCGACGCGGCCCGCGCCCTGCTCGGCGGCGTCGAAGCCGCCCCCTCGACGGTCGGAATCGCCTTGGCCGCCGTCTCGCTCACCGTCATGCCGACCCTGTCGTACACCCAAAGACGAGCCGGGCGAGAACTTGGCTCAGCCAGCGCCGTCGCCGACTCCCAACAGACCCTGCTCTGCACCTACCTGTCCGGCATCCTGCTTGTCGGCCTCGTCCTGAACAGCCAACTCGGGTGGTCCTGGGCCGATCCGATCGTCGCCCTTCTGATTGCCGCCGTCGCCGTCAAGGAAGGCCGCGATGCGTGGCAGGGCAAGGCCTGCTGCCCGCCCCTGACCACCGCCCCCGAGCCGACCTCGTGCTCAGACGCCTGCTGCGCACCCCCGCCATCGGGCCTTCACGCCTTCGATGGCAACGACCGGGCATAGGCGATCCCGAGGCTCACCCACCGCTCCAGCTCTTCCTCAGAAATCGTCGCGTCGACGTCAATCCGCAGCCAGCCGTTCATCTCGCGCCCACGCATGACAAACCGCTCGGCCAGCGGGTCGGCGATCAGGTCCTCGGTTTGGGCAGGATCAACCCGAAGCAGCAGGCCGCCCTGACTGCTGGCGCTCACCGCCAGGTTGCCGTTGACCAAGAAGGCGAGGCCGCCGAACATCCGTTTCTCGGTCAGGCCGACCTCGCCCAGGAGGTGCTCGCGCACGCGATCTGCCAGCTTCTCGTCATGGGCCACGGCACAAAGAGTACGCATCAGCACCGCCCCTGCCCGGGTGACGCCCCCCAACCGGGCATCACCGTTGCAGTGGGTCGTTCAGGACGCACCTAGGGCGTGTCGCCAAGGGTCACGGTCATCCGGGCGTCGGCGCCTCGTTCGTTGCGCGGGTCCCCGCCCCTGATCAGTACGGAGTGCTCGAGCGCAGTGGCGTGGTAGAGGCGGAACCGTGCCGATGCCTGGAGTTCGTCGAGGGCGATGCGTTCCTGTTCGGCCAATCGACTGTTGTAGATGGCGGCGGCGGCCTCGACGTCCTCCGCCCGCACCTGACCGGCGGTGGCTCGGACGTAGACGGCCTCGGCAGCGCCGACGGGCGCGTGCGAGTCGTAGATGACGAGGCTGACCTCGGGGCGGGTGGCGATGTTGTGGGAATGCTGGGTCTCGGGCGAGGACACCCAGTAGAAGTCGCTGTAGCCGTCGGGCGTGAAGTAGACCGGGCTGACCCAGGGGTGTCCGGAGGGGTCGGCGGTGCCCAGGGCCAGGTAAACGTTGGCGGTGATGAGCTGACGGGCGATGTCGGCGAGATCAGACATCGGTGGCCTCCTTGTTGATCACGCGATAAGTGCGATGCTGCACGCAGGTTCAGAGCCGGCCGAGATTCCAGGTGGCGGGGCGGACCCGGCCGCTCTCGTCGCTGAGGTTGGCCACCAGTAGGCCGCGGTCGGTCAGCTTTACCACCCGGTTCACCCGCCAGCCTGCCGGGACCGCCAGCGGTGTCCGTATCCCGTTGTGCCAGAACGTGAGCCGAGTGCTGTGGTCCGCGGTCTCAGACCGGATCACCATTCGCCGACCGGTGGCGACGGCGGCACCGTAGGCCGAGGCCTCCCCCGCTTCGAGGGGGACCGTCGTGCGGGTGTTCGTGGCATCCCAGTACGCGGCCAAGGACCCGCCCTGCGCATCATTCGCGGAGCCACTGATCCCGCCGTCCGCGGCGAGGCTGTCATTGATCACCGTGCCGGGCTGGCAGCCGAGGGTCGCGTAGGCCCCCGACCCGGTCCGGCTGAGGTCCACGTCCTGCCCGGGCACGCCGCCGACGTGCCGCACGAGGATCTGCTCCGGCACCCCGCCCGTGATGCTGAGACCGGAGTAGCTCAGGCTGCCGTCAGCCATCACCGGTGACTCGCAATGTGTAATCCCGAACGGGGAGTTGAAGACCGGAAGCGTGAGGGTCGCCCCGGCCCGCCACAGCACCGGAGTGAAACGGGTACCGAACCCGACTCCGCTGGTGACCCCCACGATCGCGGTGGTCGGGCCGCCGATCGAAATGACGGTCCGGCGGTAGCCCGCGCCGAGGTCGGGAGTGCCGGACAGCAGGGTGCGCTCGCCGGAACGGGTAACCAACTCCGTGTCCCCGGCGATCGGGTTGAGTTCGTTCGGCGTGTCCACACCCCAGGGTCCGTTCGGCCCGACCGCGCTCACCTGGCTTGCGTTTGCGCCGATGGAGGTGAGCGATCGACCCGTGACCGACCAGCGGACCGCATGCGAGACGCCGTCGGTGGTGACGGTGCCGCCCGCCTCGCCGAGATTCGTCACCCCGGCAACCGTGCCGAACTGCGCGCCCGCAGGCATCGCCAGTTGCTGCCGCCGCCAGCCGACCCGCGGGACCTGAGCCCAGCGCAGCGGCACGCTGGACTGGCTCTGGATCCGGTCCGGATCCGTGCTGACCAGGTTCGCCGTGCCGGCCACCACTCCCAACGGGTTGACGTCAACCGCCGTGACCGACACCGACGTCCCCGGCCCGGCCGCTGGTACCGGAAGCAAGGTCCCGAGGATCGGCAGCGACTCGGCCGGTGGTGGCTCGGCGGACCTCGGGCCGGCCGCGGCGGGCCCGGCCAGGGCGACCAGGGCCGGAAGCGCGGCCACAGCAACGACAGTGCAGAGGATCTGGGCGCGTGACGTCGGCGTCATGCATCACATGTACCAAAGTCAGCCCGATTCGGCCACGTCACCCATCACGACGTGGGCGGCGCCAGGCGATCCCGCAGGAAGGTGACCACGCGCTCGCGCGCCGCCAGCGTGGGATGACCCGGTTGCTCGCGTAGCTCCCGGGTCAGCACGGAGTGCGCGCCCCTGCCGAACCCGGCCGAGTTGCCCGGACCGGAGTCCAACTCGATCACCTCGAACGCGTCGCCCAGCCTGGCCGCGAGCGTGTCGAACCGCTCGCGCGGCGAGCTCCGATCGTTGCTGAACCGCAGCCCCAGCGCGCAGAACCCGTCCGCGGTCCGGGCCGCGAGCCGGTCCAGCTCTGCGGGTGACATCCCGGGGTCGCGCCGCCGTGCGCCACTCACCGGGAACGGCACCGCCGGCTGCGATGCGACCGCCGCGAGCACGGTGTCGTCTGCCGCGGCCGCCAGCGCGAACCCGCCGGTGAAGCACATGCCGATCACGCCGACCCCCGGGCCTGGAGTGCGACCGGCGAGGTCCGCGGCGAGCGCCCTGAGGAAGTCGGCGATCGGGCGGTGCGCGCCGAGTGCAAACGCGCGGAACTCCGAGGCCACGCACAGCCGCGCGATCGTCCGGATCGTGTAGCCGGGAGTATCGGGTCGCCCGGGCGTTCCGAACGGCGACGGCACGACGACGGTGAAACCGGCACCGACGAGATGCTCCGCGAACCCGAGCACCTCCGGCGTAATCCCCGGAATCTCGGGAACCACGACGACGCCGGGACCGCTGCCCTTTTCGTAGCAGTCGTGGGTCGACCCGCCGCCGGTGAACGGCGACCGGGCCCAGCCGGTGAGGTCGGACGTGGGCGCGGAATCCACCATGCCCGGGAGTCTAGGACGGAAACAGCCAGTCGATCGCGGCGAGGCTCTTCTCGACGTACGCGTCGCGGCCGGTGTCCAGACCATAGGCGAGGTCCTCGAAGACGCTGCACCTGGCATAAAAGACGGCGCGCTCGCCGAGAGCCGCGACATCGTTGGTCTCGGTGTGATAGCTGCGAAGGGCGGCGCGGGTCGCCGCGGGACCGAGATCGCGGTAGATCAGCCCGAAATCATAGGCCGGGTCGACGATGGCGGCGTCGCTCCAGTCGATGATGCCGGTCACCGTCCACGCGACCGGGTCGACGAGAACGTGTTCGATCCCCAGATCGTTGTGGGAGAACGCCGGAGCGTACCCGTCGTCCGGTGGCGGAGCGTCCAGGAACGCCTCGACGGGAGGGCGGTGAATTGCCGGTACCCGGCCGGCCACCGTCAGGTATGTCTGCGCGGCTTCACCTCGCCATTCCGCGAGCGGCTGGTCGTCCGTGTCCACCAGATCGGTCATCCCATCAACCGGAACCGCATGCAGCGCGGTGAGTAGCTCGCCGAGGGTGGCGGCGATCGATACGGCGTGGGCCGATCGCTGATCCGCGGGCAGGTCCACCAAAGGCACGCCGAGAAGCTTGACGTACGCCAGGCAACCCTGTTCGGCGACCGTGAAGATCGGTTCGGGAACGGGCAACGGCGAAATACCGGCGAGGGCAGCAAGCAGGCGGGCCTCGCGGGTCAGCCGCGCCGGGTCCGGCTCCTTGCTCAGCCGGACGATCAGCTCACCGTTGACCTCGTAGGCCAGGTTGTCCACGCCCTCACCGAGCTCCAGCACGGAATCGACCGAGTAGTCCGGCAGCTGCGCACCCACGACGCGGCGGACGTCGGCGACGCGGTCACGACTGACCATCCCGCAAGCCTAGCCGGGCAGCGACGTGCATAGGCTGGTCGGTGAACGCACAATCCACACGTCCCGGGAGGCGCGGTGACCGCC
>Ga0307513_10010664_pt1 | contig 11498 bp, 8 predicted proteins | sample 15_EM_MG_FD_202174 | JGI IMG/M metagenome (GOLD analysis project Ga0307513, IMG submission 202174) | Populus trichocarpa ectomycorrhiza microbial communities from riparian zone in the Pacific Northwest, United States - 15_EM | ecosystem: Host-associated > Plants > Roots > Unclassified | place... | reverse complement strand
CAATGGTGATACCTCATATGTACGACAATTTGGTCTATCGCAAGACGCGTCGCCCACCTGCGGCCTACTCGCCCGACATACGGGTAGTGGCAGAAGGTTGTCGCGCTGACGGCGGGGAGGAGCATGCCATTGCTCTTCTGCCAGCGATTTTCTCGAGCGGAATATCCGATAAAGCGTTGACTCGTAAGATGACTAGAGAGGAAGCCGCAAACACCATGGTACCGCGTCCACACAGGTATATCGGATGCTCCTCCGCAGGGATGAGCCTGGCAGGTTCCACTGTAGGCTCTGTGCCGTCGATGCTAACGAGAATGGATGGAAGAACGCAAAGGATGTACTGAGGCACTTGAAAAGGGACCATCTCGGGCTTGCAAGTGTCTGTCCAAGATGGTTAGTATGAGCTCCTTTATCTGGCACCACTTCGAACTGCTTACATAGAGGGCACTAGCGGCAAAACTGCGTACACCGCTGGCGAACTCTCAAGACACCGGTGTGAGGCCGATGCTAGGTCTTCGATGGCGAATGATTGATTGCTATGTGGTACTTTGTGGAGATAAACCTTGACTATATTTTGTTGCCTTCAACTGCGTGCGGTCACAGCCTGCTGGATGCGGCTGCTCTGCCATTTGAGATTTCAGACCATCCTTCATGGGTTTCTATTTAGGTTCAGAAATGGAAAGAGTAAAAAGCCATCAAATAGATTATACGAAAAGCTGTCCGTGTGGTTTGCACGTTCATAATGTACTCGGGACTACCTCCAAGTCCCAGACGGCGGATTTGTATCCGTTACCGCCACAGAACATCGCATTTGTGGTTATCACAGGACCATGTCCGCTGTACCCGGACCGAGTTGCCACTGTCATTCTCAGGACAATCACGGCGCTAATTGAACTAGTCATGCCAGTTCAACCGACACGTTTAGTGAGGGACAGGAGTAAATCTAGGTGGTTGAATCACACCCCCTTAGGTCCACTGCGGCCTGGTTTCACCTACGAGTGTTTCGAATGGGACGGACGGAAGTATATGAAGAAAACACCGCCATTATCTTTATTATGGGCACGGGTGGACCAGGAATCGAGGGAAGAGGGACCGCTCAGAACCCTTGGGCCGTAGCCTCGATAGGCCCACCGCCCAGTGAGTAGATCAAATCGCAGCAGAGCGCTTGTCGTCACAGGTGTACGTACGTACCAGCTCCGTGGTATGAGTAATATAACGAGATGGGCGTAAAACGGGAATACACCGTCACGGTCACACCGCTACTCAAATACTGATTGTTGGTCGAGGTCATCGGCGGGTTTGATAGGCCAGGCAAATGCATGATGTAGAAGATATCCTGGCCTAACAGACCCCTGCTCCAATTTCAGCTCGGCCCGTTTCTCATGCGGCCTGTCCCATTCGACGGTCAAGTGACAGTATTAGCCGACACGAGGCGAGATGGCAGGTCAAGCCGCCTGCGGCAATACTCACTGGTCTGAATCAGCACATTACGGCGCCTCGCGCCTCGGTCATAGACCGCCAGTCGGAGTATGACACGGCTCCCCGACTCGAAGGCGGGACCCGTACCTGCATCATTCATTCACAGCCTTCATTCACAGCATCCTGCGTCCTACGTCATATGGCCTTTCATGCCTCTCTCATGGCATTTGAGGCCGCACGTCGGGTTGCAGACGGCCCCCAATTCGAACGAGGGATGTACTGGGCCTCCTATCTCCAGTGCGGATTACTAACTCCGTTATGGGGTGCAGTGCTCTCGGTGCGTCATAGCGGGTCGAGTCCAAGGGTGCGGACAAAGCTTTGACGCTCGTCACTTAGCTTCGCTCACGGGGGTCGGTGCTCTAGAGACGGAGGTTCACCAAGCATGCATGCACGCATGGGACCGTTCCCCGGGGACGGTCAGCTACCAACTGGGCGTCCGCTTCTCAGCTGCCTGAGCCTGGCTGCCTCGCTGGCGTGCGGAAATTGACTTTGCAGCCAGGCGGTACTGGTGGGGGGACACTCAGAATGATAGTCAAAGATTCAGGCGCAGCCAAAGAAACGCTTACCTTGCCACTCATCCCTGAATTTCCTTGCATTCTCCTGAAACATTAATTGGTTCCGAGTTACCATCACAAATAACCTGAAACACACCTTGGCGGCCACCGGAAAGCTTCGGCACCATTACACATGTATGAAGGAGGCCATGCAGGTTATTTCTGTAGGAAGTGAAAAGATAGCGGACTGGGGGTCGAACCCGGGACTCTAGTAAAGGTGCGTCGCCGCTATGCCACCCGCCAGTAAGTGGAGGAATCATTAACTCCAACAATTTCGCCCACAATATCCTTGGCGAAGTGTACGGCACGCGGCTAATGGAGGTTGGAATGATTGGTTGCGGTGCAGGTGACGACAAGGAACTCGTTCCATCCGCTCCTATCCCACCTCTCGGCTCGATCGACCGCTTTTACATCGACCACATGTTTTCATGGGAGATGGAGGCTTCATATCGCATTCCAACTCGAGAGCTGTCCTTTACACGTTTGATACCCGATCAATTCACCCAATTACCCGCACTTCTATCACGTGCATCGTCAACCTCTGATCACACACAGGTTGGGTTCTACGGGATAAAGAGGTTGAGATTGTCCCGGAAAGTTATACCTCCAAAAGCTTGGAAAGACTATTCAGATGAGTGTAAAGCCGCAAACGAGGAGCTAAAGTACCGCAGCGGCATATCCAGCGAACCCTGGATGCGAGTGTGTGGTCTAACTATGTTTTTCTCACCGCATATATGAGTATTGATAACGGAGAACTAAATATTGGCCACGTTCGCTGAATTCTACGTATATAGTCCTCATAATTTTGATATCACCCCTCGTTTCATTCACAAATACCAAAATGGTTTCAGCTCGCTTTGCACTGCCAGCATTGCAGTGGAACCGCTGAAATGTACATGTGAACGAGTAGTAAAATTCACTGGAGCGCCGTGGACAAGTGCTGTGTCCGGTTTACAGGAACAAGAGACGTAGCTACGGACTGATCGTAGCAACATTGAAAACACGAACATTAATGTGTACCGTTTGGCACTAATCATGGTTGGCCCCTAAATATAAATCTGGCTACCAGCTCTTTGGCTTCTTCGTCCTTTGTGTCCTTCGTTGGCCAGAATTTGAAGCTCTGCAACGGTGCATTGCTCTTTGCCCTTGTGTCGACAATTTCTTGAAATATGGGAGTGATTCCGTCGCTTTCATGCTCTCGAAGCCATCTACGGTACTTGAAGCCCAAAGCCTTCAAGTTCGGACAGAGACTGACTACCCAAGCCGGACTGTTACGGGTGCTGGAAGCGCTTCCATGCCCTCCGGTATGTGTATTTATCGAGTCCTCCTTTACTCTCTTGGCCAGCAACGAAGAAAGAAACTTTTTGCCCAAGGCATCTGGTCGAACCAGTCCTAGGGTCAACTCTTCCACTTCTGGAATCACCTTCAGTGCAGAAATGAGGTATTGGTCGAAGCACTGCGTGTCTAGGTGCAGTACCCTCGGTCGAAGGACTTTCTCTGCTGGAACGATTGGTCCCCAGATGAAGCCCAGCTGTTGGCTGCCTCTTGGTCGATTCCAGGCCTCGTTCCGAACAACGAGCGCATCGAGCGATGGAAGGTCGAAGGCTGTGAGCGGCTGGAGCATATGATCGTCATATGTAAGGTGGGTACAGTGAGGGAGGTTGACTCGAACTCCAGTAAGCAGTGCCTCGGGAAGGTGAGGCCACATGATCGTACAATCCAATAGCTTGGAGAAGCTGCGACCCTGCAACCATTGAACAGATGTTTTCTTGAGAAAGAGGCGCTTGAGTGTGTGGACGAGGGGAAGGTGGGTAGTATCAGAGTACAATGGCAAATGGAGACTGTGAGCGTGTAGGTCTTCGAGTCGCTCGAACTGTGGGAGGATGTCGAGTGGGTCCTTCATATCTGTAAGCTCCACTTTAAACGACCGAAGATACTGGAAGGGTGAGGAGGGTGGCTTCGAAAATTGGAACAGGGCATCAGATATGGAAAGCTCGAGAGTTTTGAGCTGTGGACCGTTGACGTTGCGGGCTAGAGAAATGAGTTTGGATAGGGCCGTATTCATTTCGCATGACCCTGTGATCCGAAAGCTTTCCAGAGCCTCCATGGGCTCCTCAAACACAAGCCCAGACCCGAGAGCCCTTGAATTCATTAGGTCGAGCTCCCGCGGGAACGAGAGGATTGTTAGATTCCTCCACCTCGTGGACGTCTTAGCGACCATCGCGAGAGCGGCATACGACCGACTTGGATCAGGTATGTAGGATCCTGAGTCGGAATCAGTATCAATTTCGACGTCCAACGTGACCCTTCCTGTCCTTTCCAACAAAAATTTGACATAATCGGGTTTCGTCCAGGTTCGTACTATGATCGTGGACCAGATCCGTGGCGTGGTCACGAGGACATAGCGCCACGTATGACAAACGCGCATTAGGCGTAAAGAAGAGCAGCCGTATACTGTGATTGCTATGGTGAATATCTCGGAGAGCATCTCGGCAGGAAGTCGGCGAATAGGGGCCAGAAGGGACGCTGCGTAGCTATTTTCTTGTTCGAGAGCCCAGACTTTGCTTTGGATATCCCTAATCACCCTTTCGGTTTCCTGCCGGTGTTGCAGGATTCGCCTCTGGTAGTCGCGCCAATATACCGCTATTTTCTCCTGGAGGGTGAACATCTGCGCGTGAAGCTCGTCGAGTATCGGACGGATGTGTTCGTGATCTTCGTTGTCCTTCTGTCGCTGCTGGGATTTTAGGACACGGATCCCAGCTTTCAGGCGGTCAATATCGGTCTCACGCCGGTGTATTTCAACCAGTGTTCGCTCCCTTTCATCCTCGTCTGCAATTGGGAAGGGACCAACGTCTGTTCTCTTCACGATCTACGTAAAGGTGGATCAAACGTCAGTGACCCAACAACGTAAGACTGAAATCAATATGTTACGTGATGCCGCCACCGTGGGAGCTTATTGACTGAGGGGAGACCAGGCGGATAGCTCGTACGTATATAATTGCAACAGGTAGAGAAGGCGAGCTGGCGCATGCAAGGAGCACCCATGAGAACACTTACGTTGCTTTCGCCTACACTCGCTCTTGCAGTACTCCCCGGATTGATTATTTGAACTCCAAAAGATGCCATAGAAAGTATTTCGGGAAAATGAACATCCTTCAGTGGAGAGGTGCAACGGGTGGAGCGTGCCGGTGGAGGATCAAGTGACGGGCCGAAATTCGCCTGAGTGTTCGTGCTTGTGAATGAAGGTACGAGATCGACGTGAAGTCCATGGATGGATGGCTAACAACCTGGATAGATCAGCAGTATTCTGTCGTGACAAGGGAATCCAGACCGTGGGGGGTTCTGTGAAAGCACTATTGACTTCCTTTTCATCCTTGGGAATAACTTTGATCTCATTCAAGCATGATGTCATGTTTGGTATGTACCCCTGGCGATCTGGCACGTCGATAAAGCGCCCTGGCTCGGATATCGGCCTAAGTGACTCGTTTGTAAATTCAGTGATAGATGAAGTCATTGCGGGATCTGAGCTTTGAGTGAGTCGTTCTGAGTTTTATTCCAAATGTTTCGATTAAGACCCTTTTATATTCGACTGGATGTACTTGTCCAGACTCCCGTACGGCCTTTGGTCCTCTTGAGAGCATCGAAGAGCGGAGGAGGGCAGTTATCCACATAGCGTGCAGTAAAGAGCCTGAACAATCATCCAGTGTTGGACTGCTATTAAGCAGTCCGCTGGAAACCTTCGCGCTCTACACCTACATGATCGGTGCAAATGAATGTCGTGAGTATCCGCGTGGGCCTTCATTCACCAACCTCCCTCACACTGGGGAGATGGTTCATTAATATATTTCCAAAACGAATTACTACCGGACGCCGGGATTTGACTGCATAGAGACATAGCCCCATGATCCACTCTAGTGGCTATGATATTTGTTGACCACCCCTCGGCCTCAAATAGCCACGCCGTCGCCGCCTGTTCTCGATTCGGCACAATCACACCTCTTATCTGGATATCAAATAGGCGAGCGCATCAAGTGAGCCAATAAGGTGCATAGTGAACGGAGGTTCGACATATGGCTGGGTCGGGACAGGTGCAAAGGACCTACATACCCGACCAATTTATCATGGAAAGACACGCCCTGTGCAGCCCTTGTCTGGTTTGAGCCTTATCCGTGCACAGCCGCAGTGTTGATAGCATTAACCTATCTCATTGGAAGCCACTTAAAAGAACACGGGGCCACCTCCATCGATCCCGGCCCTAGCCACCTAGTTTCGGACTGAGAATCTATCAAGGCTGGTCTACCCTCAGCATGCTCACCTGACACGCTCAGCAGCGATGGCGTATGTGCATTGCGAACTGTACATGCCGAATCCAGTACCCAATGGTGCCGTCCGGCTTCATTCCAAAAACATACACCGCATGGCGGTACGGCTCGCATGCACTTCATTCGGCGTTGCGATTGGGCTAGTCCATGCGGGATACTTATGTTTTGTAATTCGGCACTGCCCAAACCGAGGTATAAATGCCATTAGAAAAAGCGGGTGCACTCATCTCATCGTATATCCGTGAAACGGTGTGGCCTGTGTGATTGAAAATTGAAGGAAATGTGTGTGCAGTGATGGCCGAGCTCAGATAAGGCGCAGAGGGCTCGCATCACCTAGCCGTGCTTCGCAACGGCGGGTGTGATCCCTTTTTGGTTCGTTCGTATGCCCCGATATTACCCGTATATGAAAATTGTATTGTAGAGCATCTCAGACTCAGCCCGCTATTCGCTACTGAGTCTTGCCACGCCTGGTTCGACAGCGATCTGTGGTCCTCGGGGTCCAATCCCAACCGCCATCCATTTGACTGGTATATCTGACCCTACTGTCGTTATCAAGATGGGACTGGTCCCTCTCGACCAGGATGTCTGGTATGGTAACGAGCTTGTTGCTCAATTCGGAATGGTAAATGTAGATGAGCAACTATAGTGTGCAATATCTGATCCCTAAGGAAAGTAATGAACCGTCAGCAGCTACCTGTGTGGCTCTAGCCAGAGGGCCAGCCAGAGGGCCAGCTGTTCACCCAGGGCAACCTTGGTGTATATACGTGACACTGAATCTAGAGCGTTGTATAATTTACCATGTATAAGATGTCAGAATCTGTATAATGGGGGCGCGTCCTCTCAACCATGGCGCAATCCGAGAGTCGCAATGGAGAACAGGTATATAAGGACTCATGTGCATGAGTTTTTATCGCTGAGTGTTAGCAGACCACAACAAGCACTACACTGTTTTTGCCCGTACTGTGGGATGCTGAGAGCGAAAGAGAAATTGATTGTAACATAAGTTGCCCTTCTGCCAAAGAGATAGCCCTGTATGTGTGGTTGTTGAACTGGGCAATCTTGTCAATGTGGTTTTGACTTTATATCTATTGAGGGTTTCCTTTTTTTTGGGGGGGGGAAAGGGGGGAAATGCGTCATGCACTGTAGCGCCCTTTGACGCCGTGTGTGGGACTCCAATATTGAGGGTTTCCTGTAGCTCTGTGCACCCAATCTTTGGGTGGGGTCTCGATTTGTGACGGCCAGTCTACTTGTGATATCGGAAAACATAATATGTGGGCATGAAACTTCATATAATACTGCAAAACGAGAGCATACTGACTTCATACAGGTAAATGGATCGGTTCCAGCCACAATAACTATTGACAGAGTGACGCCATAAACCGAATGAGATGAGTTAAAGCTAAGCGGTGGTAAGGGTGCTGCACCAGTGTGTTTATTCTGTAGGGTTGAGAGAGGAGAAGGGAAATAATCAGGGATTTGATGGGATTTGGGAATATAGGTTGCTGAAGGAGGTGCACAAGTGATTCAAGAATATGATTCAAGAATATAGGCATACCACAAGACCAAATCTGCGCCTTCATCTGGAGCAAGAGAGACTACCAGAGAACCTGCTTGAGCGACTGACTTTCGAGCTCGAGAATGCCTTGGGCATGAGTGCACGAAGGTAGAGACGGGCCTTATGCCCCAGCTTGTGCGGTCTAGATATTAAAACTATGGATACCGACCCCTTCCATATCGCCAAGGCGGATGGCAGACTCAGCTTCAACATGTGGACTGTTTGTATGGCCACATAGGTCAAGGAAGTCTTCATCCGGGGTATCCTTCATAGGCCAGAACTTAACACTTTCCAGTGAGGTGTCAGTCTTCTGCCTCGATGCAATGACTTTTTGCAGCAGTGGTCTGATTTCGTCGCGTTCATCTTCGCGAACCCAACGGCGGTATCGAACCCCAAAAGTTATGAGCTTTGGGCAGAGTATGCACACAAAGGTCGCAGAAGAGGAGCGCGAGCTCCTCCCCTTCTTTGCCTGGAGCGCTCCGAAGAACTTCTTCCCGAGCGCATCCGGTCGGACCAACCCGAGATAAAGCTCTTCCAATTCCGGAAGCATCATCAGTGCATTTATAAGGTGCTGGTCATGGCATTGCGTATCAAGGTGTAGCACACGTGGCTTCAGCGGTGTAACATGACCAACCCCTTTCCAAACGGCCGCAAGCTGTGTGCTTCCTCTCGGTTTATTCCACGCCTCGTTCCGGACGATGAGCGTGTCCAGTTTGGGAATGCGGAAGTTAGGAAGAGTGTCGATGACGTGGTCGTCGTATGTGAAGTGTGTGCACACAGGAAGGTCGACACCACCGCCAAGGGCAAGAGTCTCGGGGTAGTGGGGCCAGATGATAGTGCACTCCTCCAAATTGGATAAGGCGCGCCCAGCCATCCACTGCACGGAGACAGTCTTGATCTTAATCCGCTTGAGTGTGCGGACGAGCGGGAGGTCAGTTTCGATAGTGTAAAGAGGAAGACGCAAGCGAAATGCTTCCAGGGTCTCCAATTGTTCGAAGTGCCTGAGAATGTCCACTTCGGCTCGCATCTCGCGGACGTCCACCTTGAATGTGACGAGGCGGCGGAACATGGGCACAAATTGGGGCTGAATGAAGTGATAGACGGCATTGGGCGATGACAGTTCCATATTGACAAGCCTTTCCTGCGAGCCGTTACCGACGGCATCAAGGAATTGTTCAAACAGGATGCTATCCTCGCAGGAGTTCTTGATCCTGAAGGATTCGAGTGCATTCATCGGCCCACCAAAGATAAATGAAGGCTTAGTGGGTGCCCAGTGAGCATCTACATCAACCTTGGACGGGAAGCTAGTGACGACCAACTCTCTCCAGCGACTTGCAACACTCATGGCTCTTTCCATACCGGCAAATCTCACCTCCTGCTCATCTACTACCTTGAAAATATCTGCCCCTGCATCAATCTCTACATCGAGCGGAACGCTTCTGGTCCTCTCCAAAATAAAATCTACCTTGTCAGCCTTGGTCCACGTGGAAAGCCGAAAGGTCGACCACATGTGGGGCATAGACAAGATGACCGCCCGCCATGACTGGCTTACACGCGCCAATTCCAGTGGCGGATGGTTGTTGTCAAAAATCGCCAAGAGGAAAATCTCGGCAAGCATTTCCATAGGCAGCCGGCGGATGGGGGCGAGGAAGCTAGCTGAATTGATGTTTTCTTGCTCGAGAATGTAGATCTGGACCTTGAGGTCCTCGACAACAGCTTCAACGGCGCGCTCTGCCTTCTGTCGATCTGCGGAATACAGGCCCCAAAGCGATGCCATCTGCCGTTGAATAGCTAGAATCTGGTTATGAAGAATATCCATAGTAGGGCGTATCCTTGCGGCCGCTTCTTCACATTCCGCTCCGAATCTGGTTTGCACATGTACAATTCTCTCAAGAAGGGCGGTGATCCGTGTCTTGCGCTGAAGAATTTTAGCACGTGTCTGATCACTTTCTGTGCCAGTTGGAATATGGGGAGGGTGCGGACGTTCGTAGGTTAGTTCTAGGTAGGGCTGAATACAAGCGAGTTAGAATACTGAATAAACTGAGTTCGATAAAAGGGAGGTAGAATGAGCTTTAATATTAATATTACAAATTATGTTGGGGTGCAAAGTCGTTGCAACAAGTCAACAATTCCTGGATCGTCCGGCCCGACTCACCATATCAAGGTCAAACTCGAGGCCGATCGTGGTAGGTGCGTTCCTCAGCGTCACACCTAGACTTCCTTGTACAGTCCTGCCAGTCCCATGCTGCCGATGAACATTAGTGAGCGATATCAAAACAAGGAGACAACCACGACCAAGCCCAACTCCCCAATTAGGAAGCAATAGTACAATGGAAGAACGCTGAGGCGCTTGCTTATCACGAGGAGTTGGTTGTCTTCCTTTGTATTCTGCTTACCTGCATTGGCAGTGGCTGGTCGGCAAGAGGCCCAATCTTATCGTCCCGGACCCAATTCGATGACTCATTCAGCTTGCGGAGGAGCTGTGGCACGTAACACAACCAAGTTGCTCAGCAGCGGAACTATAGCTGACGGTTTCTTGAGCCCACCTTCAGGTTCTCGCGCGAATCGCCGGCGCCAGCATCAATAGAACGGGCTAGGTATGGATCTGCAGAGGGTGTATCTCCGCTGTCGTTCCAATCGAGTGCTGCGGCCTGAGTAGAAGGGAACGCAGTCGCTGGCATGGTCGTCGTGGGTGGAGGACCTGAGGACATCGTGCTCGAAGAGAAATGGGCGTACATGATCGATCTGTACCAAATCGGGTTCGAGTGAATGCTGGTCCAAGTCTCTTATTATTTACCTTTATAACCTCTCGACGTAGCCAGCCTCGGCGTTGGCCCAGACGTCCCGCCAACAGGAATTCACACCTAAAACATACTTTTTGTCCTGAATCACTGAAAGGAGACGGACAGGGTGTCATGCCCAGTATGAGCTCTCTTCGTGGGCGTAATGCGGGCGTAAGGGGATCGACTCTCCTCCACGCGAGCTCGTGCTCCATGGTCGATGAACCTCTTGCACACCGCATCGAGTTATCAGGAATTTCACACGACCAGACACTGCCCAATGTGATAACAAATTTGCGGCCACCAACCCTGAATGGAGTCGGGCAATGGTTCCTGACCCGTGATGAAACTGGTAGAAAGTTTGATAGGATCGCCCAATCGAGCAAATCACGAAGCTTCTTGCTATCTGCGTTCTCCGTGTTCTATCACTTGCGACCAGCATTTCTACGTGTTTCATAATAAGATTTATCCGGCGCAGTCCATTTCAACACTTTGCCCGATCTGAATGTCCTCTAATAACGCACAGGCCTGCATTTAAGTACATTTGCCCGTCTTGCATATGTAAACTTTGATAGCAATCGAGCTGGTTTGGAAGCAACACCCACCAATATGCACGCGAAATGCTATAAAATTGTGACCAGACCGTTATTGTGGCCTTTTAATCATGGTATACAGAAGTTTTCTACTTGGCGGTTGTCCAATTGAGCTTGTCACCTCGCATATGATTTCTGGCTGATATGCTGTACAGTTACTTTACCTGGAATACTATTGAGGAATTTAAAAGTATTTAAATCCTGCGTCTGGGTACCGA
>Ga0307513_10010663_pt1 | contig 11498 bp, 10 predicted proteins | sample 15_EM_MG_FD_202174 | JGI IMG/M metagenome (GOLD analysis project Ga0307513, IMG submission 202174) | Populus trichocarpa ectomycorrhiza microbial communities from riparian zone in the Pacific Northwest, United States - 15_EM | ecosystem: Host-associated > Plants > Roots > Unclassified | place... | reverse complement strand
GCCAGGACGCTGGCGCAGGCCGCAAGGGTCAGTGAGAGACGGGCAGGCATAGGCTGTTCAACCGCGGTTGCGCGCCTGATCGGCGCCGACGACATCCCTCGAATTCCGCACCGGAAGACGGGCAGGGCCGACACGGCCGGACAGGGTAACGCGGTTCTCAGCCGCTCGGTTGCCGCGGCCCGGGCAACTGGAGGATCAGCGGCGCGGCTTTGACGCGGGCTTGGCGGTTGGCTTCGACGCCGGCGCCGGCGGCAGAGCGGACATCGCGCTCGCCATCGCCGCGTCGTCCCAGCCCTGCATCAGCCCGATCACCAACAGGCCCAGCGACGGCGCGGCCACCACCGAACCCCCGCCGCCGCCGTCGCAGACGGTGCGGAAGATGTCCTCTTCCTCGCCGCCCCGGCCGAGGGCCATGAACGCCGGGTCGGCGTTGTCCTGCTTCACCACCACCGAGCCGAAGCGGTTGTAGATCGTGAAGGTCCGCCAGCGGAACTTCATGGCGTCGCAGTCGAACTCGTTGAGCGTGCGCACATAGCCCGGTTGCGGGGGCCCGCCGTTCAGGAGGTTACGGCGCACGGTGACGCTGTAGGCCCGGCGGATCGGCCCGCCCGAGACCTTCTCGATGGCGGTCGGGTCCATGACCGTCCAGGCGTCCTCGGTGCGGCGGATCACATAGACCATGGTGCTGGGCGACGTCGCCGGGGCGGCGGCGGGCGCCCCGGCCTTTGCAGCGGCCTTTGCAGCGGCCTTCGCAGCGGCCTTGCCGGGGGGCTTGGCGGGGGACGAGGCCTTTGCGGGCGGCGCCGGCAGAGGCTGGTAGGGGCGGCCCACCGGGGCGGCGGACCGCGCGGGCGTATCGGGCTTGGCGTCGCCCGACATCTTGGCGGCCGGAGGGGTCATCGGCTGGTAGGGCACGCCTGAGCCCTCGGCCAGGGCCACAAACGCCACCAGCGAAGCGAGGCAGGCTGGGATGGACAAGCCCATCGTCGTGAGACCTCTCGCGAAAACCTAACTTGGTTACCGCTGAACTCTCAAGCGACCGTTACTTTCCCGGGTCGGCCTTCGCGGGTTCGCCCTTGGCCCACTGCCCCGGAGCCCCTGGAAACACCACAGGGCTCTCCCAGCCGTCGGCGCTGACCGCGCTGACCCCGAAGAACCAGTCGTCGATATTGACCCCCTTGAGCACCGCCTGGCCGGTGGGCGCGGCGTCGCGGCTGTAGCGCCATTGCGGCTCGGTGGTGGAGCGCCACCAGAGCCGATAGCGCGCCGCGTCGGGCGACGGCGTCCAGCTCACCGTCGTATCCACCGAGACCGCCCCTTTGATGTCCACGCCGATCGGCGGGGCGGGGGCGGCGGCCATCGCCGCCATGGAGATGATGTTCAGCCGGGTCACCTGGGCCAGGTAGGCGAAATCGACGCCCTCGATGACGTCGCCGTACTTGATGCCGTTCTCGGTGCGCAGGTCCTGGTGCTGGCGGGTGTAGTTCTCGTTGGCCTCGGTGACGCGGACCGCCGGGAAGCCGGCCTTCAGCATCTCCACCTGGTCGCCGCCGCGGCTGAAGCGGTCGGTGCGGTAGACCATCGTGACGTCGAAGTTGGCCAGGTACCTGTCCGCCAGGCCGTCCATCATACGGGCGAGCTGGCGCGACGGACTGTCGACCTCGCCGCCGTTGTAGCGCCGCTTGTCGGCCTCGGCCGGGGTCTCCACCGCCTTGGTGCCCTCGGAGAAGACCCGCACACGGGTGGTCTCGCGCACGCCGGTCAGACCCTCGGAATTGCCGACGATGTCGTTGTTGAGGTCGGCCTCGACGCGCCAGCCGTGCGCGGTCGCGTAATCGGCCAGCACCTTGCCGCCGTGCAGGCCCTGCTCCTCGCCGCTGAGCGCCGCGAACACCAGGGTGGCGGGGAACTTGTACTTCGAGAGCACCCGGGCGGCCTCGATGACCGCCGCCGTGCCCGAGGCGTCGTCGTTGGCGCCCGGCGCATCGGAGGTGAAGTTCATCGGGTCGGTGACGCGGCTGTCCATATGGCCGGAGATCACGATCACCCGCTCCGGATCGGTGGTCCCGCGCTGGATGGCCAGCACGTCCATCACCTCGGTCGGGTTGGGGATGCGGGTCGTGCCCGAGACGATCTGCGAGGGCGTCTCGACCGTCAGGCAGCCGCCGCAGTCCTTGGAGATCGCGGCGAACTCGGACGCCACCCAGCGGCGGGCGGCCCCGATCCCGCGGGTCGGCGACTTGGTGTCGGAGAGCGTATGGCGCGTCCCGAAGCCGACCAGCTTGGCGATCGTCGCCCGTTGTCGCTCCGGCGAGACCTTGCCGACCAGTTCATGCAGCAGCGGATGTTCGGTGGGCGCGGGCTGCGCCGCGGCGGGGGAAGCGATGGCGAGGGCGGCGAGGAAGGCGAGGCGACGCAAAGGCGAACTCCGGAACTGAGGCGGCGGGACTGTCGCTCCAGCTTCGCCTTTGCGCAATGTCAGCGCTTCGCCCGAACCGCTTCGACGACTTCCTGCACTGCGGCGATCACCACCGCCGGTTTTTCGTACTGGATGTAGTGGCCGGCCCCGGGGACGGGGCGGTTCACGCCCTTGGTCGAGAGCGCGGCCATCTCGTCGTGCATGGTCACCCAGACCTTGTAGACCGCCTCGCTCTCCTCGGATGTCGCACCGGGGATGGTCGGCTTGCCGGTCAGCACGATCAGCGGAATCGATCCGAACGGGCGCTTCACGTTCAGGAGTTGCGGGGTGTCGAGCGTATTGAAGCTCTCAAGCTCCGAGGCGACCGTGATGAAATTGTGCGGGCTGGAGCGCGCACGGGCCCAGTCGCGCAGCTCGGCCGGTACGTCGGGCGGCGGCGGCTGACCGCAGCCTTTGGTCTGCGGCGTCAGCGTCCCCGCCTTCGCCTGCGCGGCGCAGCTGGAAAGGGTTGCGTAGGAGGCCTTCTGCAGCTCTTCGAGGCGCGGCGCCGCGGCGAGCATCCGCGCCATCTGGCCGTCCGCCGAGGGGTCGACCAGCACCATGCCGGCCACCCGTTTCAGGTTCAGGCTGGCGTACATCCGCATGTCGTAGCTGCCCATGGAGTGGCCCACGAGCACATAGGGACCGGGCAGCTTGGCCGCCTTCAAGAGCGCCTTGAGGTCGGCGGCGATCGAGGCCGTGTCGCGCGGCAGCGGCCCCATTGTCGAGCCGCCCAGTCCCGCGCGGTCATAGCCGCACACCGTGGTCGTCTTGGCGATCTCGCCCTGCACCTTGCGCCAGGAGGCGGCCCCATCGCCGAGGCCGGCGTCCAGCACCACCACCGGCGCGCCGGAGCCCTCGCAATGCAGCGTCATCTCGCGACCGTCAGGCAGTTTCACCTGCTGCGAGGCGTCCTTGTAGCGGGCCCACCAGGGATCGGGGACCGGCTGCGCCGTGGCCGTGGAGCCTGCGAAGGCGAACAGAACGGCGAGGGTGGCGATGCGCATGGGCGGCTCCGGCGTGGGACGGAAGCTTCGCCTTGTGGCACGCAAACGCAAGACCCCGAGGCGGCTAGAGCCCGGCGGTGAGCTGTCCTGTGGCCGCGACCTGGCGGCCGTCGGCGGGAAGTTCCTCGTGCGTCGCCCATTGGGCGGCCACAGCCCGGGTAACGCTTTGCATGATCCGGTGGCGGGCGGAGGCCGGCGCCTTGGTCTGGCGGATCATCACGGCCACCGCATAGATCTTGCCGTCGGGGGCGGTCAGCAGGCCGACGTCGTTGATCCCGACGCTCGCGCCGCGCCAGTCGGGGCCGGTGCCGGTCTTATGCGCCAGAGCCCAGCCGTGGGTCAGGCCTCCGCGCAGCCGGCTGTTCCCCGTCCGCGCTTCGCCCATCAGGCCCAGCATGAAGTCAGTAGACGCGCGGCTCAGCAGTTCGCCGCGCTTCAGCGACGCGAGCGCCGAAGTGATGCCGTTCGGTGTCGCCCCGTCCGGCGGGTTGGCCAGATAGGTCGCCAGCGCCTGGTCGCGCACCTGGTCGGGAAGCTGCGCGCGGGCAGTCTTCCAGATCCACGTCATGCCGTATTCCGGCTTCCACTCCAGGCCGGCGGTCTTGGTCTGCACGTCGCGTTCGGTCCCGCCCACGGCCAGGCCCTGCAGCCCTTTCTTGGCGATCGCGTTGGTCACCACGCCGGCGCCGCCGACCTCGGCGATCAGCTTGTCATTGGCGGCGTTGTCGCTCTCGATCAGGGCGTGGCGCAGCAGGTCGGCCAGCGTGATGTTGAGGCCGTTCGGTCCGCGGATCCGCGAGGCCAGCGGCTGGTAGAAGACGCTGCGGTCTTCCGGCCGCATGACCACCCACTGGTCCAGGTGCAGGGCGCCGTCGTCCACGGCCTGCAGGACGGTCAGCGCCACCCACAGCTTGGAGACGCTCTGCTGCGGGAAGGTCTCGTCGCCGGCCACCGAGGCGGTCCAGCCCTGCGCCACGTCGGTGACGGAAATCCCCACAGGCTCGCCATAGGAAGCCGCCAGACGCTCGAGTTCGGCCTGGAAGGCGGCCGGCGCGGGCGGCGGGGCGGGCTCGGCGCTGACCTGGACGGCCGGGCCCTTCGTGTAGCTGGCCTGCGGCGTCGCGTGGTTGGCGCTCACCCAGCCGCCGGCGAACGCCGCGCCGACCAGGGACGCCGCAACGACGGCCACTGTCCTCGGCCGCCGCAACGCACGGCGGAAAAATTCAGCCCACAGCCCAGTCATAGGGACCCAACGCACACTGCCATTACAGATGGGTGTGGCCTGAATGGTCGTGGGTGTGCAAGGGGCTGCGCACCTCGACGGTGACGTGGCTGAGGCCCGAAAGCCCCTTCAATCTCGCGTGATAGGCCTCGGCGCCCAGCGGATGAGCAGAGCTCACGACCGCCACCGCGGCATGATGTCCCGGCCCCAGCCGCCACAAGTGCAGGTCGAGCACGCGCTCGCCCTCGGCCTCCAGGCGCGCGCGGACCTCGGCGGTGAGTTCGGCGGAAGGGTTCATGTCCAACAACGCGGCGGCGGCTTTGCGGATCAGGCTGAAGGCGAATTGCGCCACAAGCGCGGCGCCGGCCAGCCCGGCCAGGGGGTCCGCCCAACTCCAGCCGAACGTCCGGCCCGCCGCCAAGCCGACGATCGCCAGCACGCCCACGACGGCGTCGGCCGAGAGGTGCAGATGGGCGGCCGACAGGTTGAGGTCCTGATCCTTGGTCTGCGGCTTCAGGAGCCAGACGCAGACCAGGGTCACCACCAGGCCCGCGACGGCCAGGGGCAGGGCGGAGTCATAGGCCACCGGCTCCGGCGCCAGCAGCCGCTTGACGCTCTCGACCGCGATCAGCACCGCGGTCATTCCCAGCACCACGGCGTTGGCGAAGCCCGCCAGATAGCCCAGCTTGCCGGTTCCGAAGGCGAACCGCGGATTCTGCGCGTGGCGCCTCGCCAACGCATAGGCGCCGGCCGCCACCAAGAGGGCGGCCACGTGCGCGGCCATGTGCAGGCCGCTCGCCGTCAGCGCCATGGAGCGGAACAGCACGCCGCCCGCCACCTGGGCCGCCAGCGTCGCCGCGCAGATGACGGTGACCAGCCAGGTCCGCCGCTCGTTGCGCTGGTGGTCGGCCCCCAGATAGGTGCGGTCGCCCCGGAAGGCGTCGAGCCGCTCGGTGGGTTCAAACAGATGAGGGCTCGGAATCTGGTTCAAGGCAGTGTTATAGTATAACACACTGGGGAGATCAAGGTTCGGTTGTCACGCCGCGGCGCGCCGCCCTAAGCTTCGGGCATGCGCAGACCCATAGACCTCACCCTGAACGGCGTCCCGGTGAGCGTCGAGGCGGAAGAGACCGATAATCTGCTGGATGTGCTGCGCGGACGCCTGGGCGTCAGTGGCGCGCGCTTCGGCTGCGGGCTTGCCCAGTGCGGCGCCTGCGCGGTGCTGGTGGATGGCGAGGAGAAGCCGGCTTGCGACCTCGAGATCGCGGCTGTCGAGGGCCGCGCCGTGGTCACCTCGGAGGGCCTGGGAACGGCTGAGCGCCCGCATCCCCTGCAGGCCGCCTTCCTGGAGCTGCAGGCCGGGCAGTGCGGCTACTGCCTCTCCGGCATCCTGGTCGGCGCCAAGGCGCTCCTCGACCGCAATCCCGACCCCAGCCGCGACGAGATCGCGTCCGCCCTCTCCTGGCACCTCTGCCGCTGCGGGGTTCACAATCGGGTGCTCGATGCGGTGGCGCTGGCCGCCAAGCGGCTCCGAGAGGGAGCGCCCGCATGATTCCCGGGATGCTCGCCGCGACTCCGCGCCTCGATCGCTGGGTCAGCTTCGAGCCTGACGGGCGCGTCCGCGTCGCCTTCGGCCGCATGGAATACGGCCAGGGGATCGCCACGGCCTTGGCTCAGATGGCTGCTGACGAACTCGACGTCTCCTTTGCGAGGCTGCGCGTGGTTCCCGCGGCGACCGGCGAGATCCCCGACGAAGGCCTGACTGTGGGGTCGATGTCGATCGAGTTCTCCGGCCCCGCGATCCGCACGGCCTGCGCGGAGATCCGCGGCCTGTTCACCGCCGCCGCGGCCGCCCGGCTGGCCTGCGCGCCGGAGGAGATCGAGGTGCGCGATGGCGCGATGCTCAGGGACGGCCAGACCACGGGCCTCGACTACTGGAGCCTGGCGGGCGACGTCGATCTGGTCCGCGACGCAACGGGCGCGGCGGCGCTGAAGACGCCCGACCGCATGCGGATCATAGGCCAGAGCAATCCCCGCCTCGACCTGCCGTCCAAGCTGTTCGGCGCGGCCTTCCTGCACGACCTGAACCTGCCGGGCCTGCGCCACGCTCGCGTGCTACGCCAGCCCAGTCCGCAGGCCAGGCTCCTGAGCCTCGACGAAGCGGCCGTCCGCCGTGCCGTCCCCGACGTCGACATCCTGATCGACCACGCCTTCGTGGCCCTGATCTGCGAGACCGAGGCCGACGCCGCGCGCGCCCACGACGCCGCCGAGGCGGCCGCCCGATGGGACGGCGTGCGCGCCCTGGACCCCGCGCTCAGCGAGCCTGCCGCGCTCAAGACCCTGCCGCACCAGGACTTCGCCGCCGGCGCGGCGCCCGCTGGCCCGTCCAACCGCCGCCGCGTCGCCGCCACCTACGGCAAGCCGTTCCTCAGCCACGGCTCGCTCGGCCCCTCGATGGGCCTTGCGCAATACCTGGACGGCAAGCTGACCATCTGGACCCACAACCAGGGCGTCTACCCGATGCGCGCCCTGGCGGCCCGGATCACGGGCCTGTCGCCCGAGGCCATCGAGGTGATCCACGGCCAGGGTCCGGGCTGCTACGGCCACAACGGCGCCGACGACCCGCCGATCGATGCGGCCCTCATCGCCATCCGCCGTCCCGGCCGCCCGATCCGCGTGCAGTGGCGTCGCGAGGACGAGTTTGGCTTTGCCCCTGTCGGCACCGCCATGGTGATGGAGCTTGCGGCCGAACTCGACGCCTCGGGGCGGCTGGTCGACTATACCGCCGAGATCTGGAACACGCCGCACACCGGCGCTCGCGGGACCGCCGTCGCAGAGAGCGCGCTTGCGGGTTACGCCCCCCCGCCGCCGCCGCCGCAGCGGCTGATGCCCGACGGCTCCCGCTTCTCGGGCGGCCTGCTGAACGCCACGCCTTCCTACGACATCGAGGCCACCCGAACGCTGGAGCACGTCGTCGAGACGCCGATCCGCTCTTCGTCCCTGCGCAGCCTGGGCGGGGCGCCGAACACCTTCGCCGCCGAGAGCTTCATCGATGAGTTGGCCGAAGCCGCCGGCCAGGAACCCTTGGCCTATCGCCTGGGCATGCTCACCGATCCGCGCGGCCGCGTCGTGCTCACGCGGCTCGCCGAGATGTGCGACTGGACGCGGCGCTGGGAGGCGGGAACCGGGCGCGGCCTCGGTCTGGCCTACGACCGCCACCGCGGCCGCGGCGCCATGGTCGCCTGCGCCGCCGAGGTCGAGGTCGAGACCGAGGTGCGGTTGGTCAAGCTCTGGTGCGCTTGCGACGGCGGACTGATCATCAATCCGGATGGGGCTAGGAACCAGATCGAGGGCGGCATGATCATGGCCGCTAGCTGGACGCTCAAGGAACAGGTGAAGCTGGGCGGGCCGGGCATCGTCTCGACGACCTGGGACGACTATCCGATCCTCCGCTTCGACGAGGTGCCGCCTGTGGAGATCGAGCTGCTCAACACCCGCGACCCGCGCCCCTTCGGACTGGGTGAGGTCAGCCAGGGGCCAGTGATGGCGGCGATCGGCAACGCCGTCGCCCACGCACTCGGCGCGCGCATCCGCGACCTTCCGCTGACCCGCGAAAAGATCGCAGCCGCGCTTCTGGCCTAAAGCCTGCGGCGCAGCGCCCCGAAGTGTTCCCTTCGGCGAAGGAGATCACTAAGTGTGCCCCCATGACTTCCGCGACCCCTGGCAAGACCCCCGTCACCGTCCTCACCGGCTATCTCGGCGCCGGCAAGACCACGCTCCTCAACCGCATCCTCTCGGAAGATCACGGCAAGAAGTACGCCGTGATCGTCAACGAATTCGGGGAAGTCGGGATCGACAACGACCTGATCGTCGGCGCCGACGAAGAGGTCTTCGAGATGAACAACGGCTGCGTATGCTGCACGGTGCGCGGCGACCTGATCCGCGTGGTCCAGGGCCTGATGAAGCGCAAGGGCGGCTTCGACGCGATCATCGTCGAGACCACGGGTCTTGCCGATCCCGGCCCGGTGGCCCAGACCTTCTTCGTCGATGAGGACGTCCGCGCAAAGACCCAGCTCGACAGCGTCACCACTGTGGTCGACGCCAAGCACCTGATGCTCCGCCTGGCCGACTCGAAGGAAGCCGCCGAGCAGATCGCCTTCGCCGACCAGATCATCCTCAACAAGACCGACCTCGTCACCGAGACCGAGCTGGCCGAGGTGGAGCGCGCCATCCGCCGGCTGAATCCGCTGGCCCCGATCCACCGCGCCGAACGCTCCAACGTGCCGCTGGACCTGGTGCTGGGACGCGGCTCCTTCGACCTCGCCCGCATCACCGACCTGGAGCCGGACTTCCTCAACCCCGCGCATGGCGAAGCGGGCCACGTTCACACCGAGGACTGCGATCATGACCACGATCATCATCATCATCACGATCATGACGGCCATGATCATAGCCACCCTGGCCATGACATCGACGCCAGCGGCATCCGCGGCATCTCGCTGACCTCGGAAAAGCCGATCAACGGCCAGCGGATCACCCAGTGGCTGAACGACGTCCTGCAGACGCAAGGCCCGGACATCCTGCGGGCCAAGGGCATCATCGACGTGGCCGGGGAGGATCGCCGGCTGGTCTTCCAGGCGGTGCACATGATCCTCGAGGGCGATTTCCAGGGGCCCTGGCGCGACGGCGACAAGCGCTATTCCCGCCTGGTCTTCATCGGCCGCAACCTCGACGAGACGAAGCTCCGCGAGGGCTTCCTGGCGACGGCGGCCTAAGGGTCAAGGCGGGGGCGTACAGCCATGAATCCGTTTCCCGACGACATCTTCACCGAGCCGGCAGATGTCGATCCCGACACCCTGGCCAACCTCGGGCCGCTCACCCGGCTGGCCGGCGTCTGGGAGGGTCGCAAGGGCGTCGATCTGAATCCCAAGGCCGACGGGCCCGAGCGGCGCGCGTTCATCGAGCGCATCGACATGCAGCCGATCGATCCCCAGGCCAACGGCCCGCAGCTGCTGCGCGGCCTGCGCTACCACATCCACATCAACACCGAGGAAGAGGACATCACCTTCCACGACCAGGTGGGCTACTGGCTGTGGGACGCGGCGACCGGCCTCGTGATGCAGAGCCTCACCATCCCGCGCGGCCAGTCGGTGCTGGCGGGCGGCGCGGCCAAGCCCGACGGATCGGGCCTGATCGTCAGCGCCCGCCGCGGCGACACCGAGTACGGCATCGTCTCGACCGCCTTCCTCGAATACGCCTTCCGCACCGACAGCTACACGCTCGACGTCACCTTCAACGCCGACGGCAGCTGGAGCTACATCTCCGACACCATGCTGACCGTCCGCGGCCGGGCCGAGCCCTTCCGCCACCGCGACCGCAACACCCTGGTCAAGGTCGGCGAACCGGCGCCCAACCCGCTGGCCGTGATCGTCGCGGGCAAGGCGTCCGAACCCGCCTAGAGTTCTTCGTTCACCAGGCCGACCTTCAGGTAGCGGTCGGTGTGAAGTTGATCGACGACCGCTACAAAGGCCCCGTAGCGGACGCCGGGCTGGCCGCGCACGTAGATCTGTTGCTGCGTGCTGCCTTTCCCCAGCTTGGCCGCCAGATCCCGCCCCAACGTGGCCAGTGTGGTCGGAGCTTCACCGATGAAGAGCGCACCGTCCGCCTGCAGGCTGACGATCGTCGGCTCGAGCGGGACGACGCTCTCCTGCGCGGGCGGAAGGTTGAGCCTCAGGTCAGTCGTCGCGAGCGGCATGGCGACCATGAAGATGATCAGCAGCACCAGCATCACGTCCACGAAGGGCGTGACGTTGATCTCGCCGTTGTGCGCGATGCTGAACCGGCCGGGACCCGCGCTTTTCAGTTTCAGGGGCATCGCCGCATCTCCTCCCAACTCCCGCGGCGCTAGGGCGCCTGGGGTCAAGGGAACGCCCGGTCGAGCTTCCTGTAAACAAGAAAATTACAAACGTAGTTTGTCTTCGTGCATTGCAATGCATCGAGATGCGCGCCGCTGCACCTTGCCGCATGGCCGCCCGCGCGGTCTCTTGGCCATCGCGGTTTCCGGCTACCACCAACCGCAACCTTCGCAAGGCTGACGGCTGCTCTCGCCCCCAAGACGATTGCTGCGATCGCCTTCGACGGGTCCTTCTCGGCGCAACCCGCCGAGAGGGACCATCCGTCGCCCGCTCTGAAAATCTGAACCTTCCCTCCCATGGGAGGGACAGGCCGCGCAGCGGCCAGGGTGGGGAACGCGCGATCGAGCTTGGACGCTGAGCTTGGGCCCACACCTCCCCAGCCGGCGAGGCTTCGCCTCGTCCACCCTCCCCGGAGGGGAGGGAAGCCCACGAAAAAGCCCGCCGGCTTGCGCGGGCGGGCTCTTCCGTCAGAGGCTGGAAAGCCCCTTAGATTTCTTCGTTGATCAGGGCGACCTGATAGAAGCCGTTGCCCTGCAGGGTGTTCATCACCGCCATGAAGTCCCCGTAGCGGACCGTCTTGTCGGCGCGGATGTAGACCCGTTGTTCGGTCGGGGGCAGCGTCGGGTCGTCCAGGCGCAGGGTCTGCGACAGGTCGGCCGGAAGCGCGACCAGCGTGGTCGGCCGTTCGCCGATGAACACGCCGCCGCCGGGCTGCAGGTTGATGAGGATCGGCTCCTTCACCTTGGTGCCGGGGGGCGGCGGAATCGCCGGCGGCAGGTCGAGCTTGATCGACACCGTCGCGGCGGGGATCGCCACCATGAAGATGATGAGGAGCACCAGCATCACGTCCACGAAGGGCGTGACGTTGATGTCGCTGTTCTGGCCGAGGTCGAAGC
>Ga0307513_10010662_pt1 | contig 11499 bp, 20 predicted proteins | sample 15_EM_MG_FD_202174 | JGI IMG/M metagenome (GOLD analysis project Ga0307513, IMG submission 202174) | Populus trichocarpa ectomycorrhiza microbial communities from riparian zone in the Pacific Northwest, United States - 15_EM | ecosystem: Host-associated > Plants > Roots > Unclassified | place... | reverse complement strand
ACGTATGCCCTGCCGCGAAGGTTTCTTCCACCTAGAGAGCACCACCATCAGCACTGAATCCACCTACACATCTTCGAGCGTCCGCCCCGTCGTCTCCGGGAATACGAAGAAGACGTGGATAAAGGCGACAAAATACTGTGTGTACACCAATCAGCTTAGCAAGGACTAAGGGTCGTATTCACTGTCCTCGAGATGCTGTGGGGAGCCGTCAGTATACACTCGACCACCTCGAAGAGCAAGAACCTACCCAGAATACAGTTGAACGTCCAGTTTGTAGTAGTCGACACTGAGACCGCTTTGACACAAATACGAAGGGGGAAGATTTCAGCGGGGTACGTCCACGAGGCCCCGTGGCCTTCGATAATTCAGGTCTCTGGAAGAGAATCAACCACGCAAAAAGAACATGGACGAGGAGGCGCCCTACGTTCGCCGTGACTTTGCCCCATTGTGCGGCTACCATAGCCGCCTTGCATCCCCCCGACGAGGAACAGGAGCGTCGCCATGAGAAAGAGACTGCTGCCGGTGTACGGTCAAACAGAGCCTAGTCTGAAACGGGTGCAAAATAGCGTACATCAGGAGCATCGGCCGGCGTCCCCACCGGTCAATACCTGTTCAAGGTGAAGTGCCTCGGACTGAAATGGACAGGAGGAAGAAAGCGTACAGATGATAGCTGGGACCGTGAACGCAACGTTGAGGACTTATTGCACAGATGAAGCGAGCCGGCGAGCCTGGACGCTACGGTGCCGCCTTGAACATCAGGGCCCTGCTGTCCGTAACAGAGCAGAGTCGGGGCGATATGTTGTTGAATTGGGCCTTGCAATAGCTTGAATAATCGACGAATGAGCCTTGTCACGGTCAGAACATGAGTGTGACACTGGAGAGTAGGTCAGATGCGGTGGGATGACGTACAGTGGGGGGGGGTTCTGGACATCGGCGAGATGTCAAGACCGAAGAGGCTCCGCGCTCTAAGTGATCGGAGAAGTCCGCCGGTTCTTCACATTCGTGACATGTCGAGTTGTACGAATGGGGTATTTGGCAATGGAACAGGCCCCCCTCGACGAACTGCGCGATTCCTGGGCATGGACAACGATGCGTTCATGACGTTTCTAACGGCGACGGGAAATGGCCCCAACAGAGTACTTCACAGAGTACTTCAATCAAACGTGACAATCGGATGTAAATTCGGGAACGGCCGGGCACCCGGAAGCGAAGCGACGATGTTTGGTTGCGCCAAACAGAGCGGGTGGGTTGTCACTCGCCTCTCGATGGTGGTTTACTCTCCTTGCTCGCCATCATAGTCATCATTGTACGCTACAGACGACGGTGTACGCAGCCTCCCCTCGACATGTTTCGCATCCATTCCATCCAACGACATTCTCTCAGAACCGTTCCGTCCATCGCGCACACCAGGAGAGCGTCGTCGTCGGGCGCCCTGACGCTCGGGATACGACGAGAAGACCCCTCGAGGCTCTGGGAACGACGCGTTCCACTCACCCCAGACGCCGTCGAGCACCTCATTACCACCCATGGTGTTCGAGTGCTTATCCAGCCGTGTTCTCGCCGGGCATACCCCACCAACGAGTTTCTCAAAGTAGGTGTCATGTGTCTCCGCACTTTGACTGAGCGGTTTTGTCTCATGATCACTTTGTCAGGCCGGAGCGGAACTTCATTCGAACCTTGAATCGGCCCACATTATAGTTGGCATCAAGGAAACGCCGCTCGGTGAACTCATCACTTCTCCAACTCAAGATGCTCACTACAATCATACTCATATAATGTTCAGTCATACCTCAAAGGGCCAGGACTACAACCGTCCCCTCCTCGCCCGCTTCACAAACTCCACAGCACGTCTCATCGATTACGAGCTCCTCACAGACGAGCGTGGTAAACGCGTCGTCGCCTTTGGGTGGTACGCAGGCGCCGCCGGAGCTATTGAGGGCCTCACCAGTCTTGCACATGACCATCTCTCTCTTGGCATCTCATCGCCTTTCTTGGTGAGCAGAACGTCGATTCAACACACAGATGCATATAATGACATCGCACCATAGCTTCTACCAAGGCCGTACCAGCACCGCGGCCTCAAGCATGTCCTCAAGTCGCTCCACAGCATCGGCAAGTCCATTGCCGAAGAGGGCACTCCCACACCAACCGGTCCATTCGTCATCGCCGTCACGGGCAACGGGAACGTCGCAAAAGGCGCTCTGCATGTCCTCGATCACTTGCCCATCAAGCACATTCGCGTCGACCAGCTCCACAACCTCGCAACGGATCCAAGTAAGCAAAAACCTCACCTTTCAGACAGTAATCACACTGATATCTGTTGTAGATCCGGATAGAAGATGCGTTTACTTGCTCCACGTCAAACACCAGGATTACCTGCGAGACAAGACGGGAAAACCCTTTAACCGCGAGACGTACTACAATCACCCGGAACGATTTGACAGTATATTTGCTGAAGAAGTACGTCCCTAGTTCCGGCGTCCTAGCTATTCTGACCCCTTCCAGATTGCGCCCTACATCAGCCTCCTCATCAATGGCACTGGTTGGCGGCCGGGCTTCCCCCGCCTAATGTCCAACGCAGGTTTAGAAATAGCTCAGAGGAAGGCTCTGCAAGTTGGCCGCGCAAGGTTTAGGACAATAGCAGATGTGAGCTGCGACATTGAAGTACGTATCTACATATTCTGCTAGCTATCCGCTCTGATGGGCGTAGGGTGGCTTGCAATTCGTTTCTCGAAGTGCCACAATCGACGATCCCTTCTTCATCGCCCGACCGAAAGACCACCCCTCGGACTTGCCTGGGATTCAGGTCATGTCCGTTGACATTCTGCCATCCGAGTTGCCCCTTGACTCGTCAAAGTACTTCTGCTCGAGGTTCTTGCCGTACCTGGAAACCCTGATCCGCATGGAGCAAGGCAAGCCGCTTAACGAGCAGGATAGGGTCCATGCGGCCATTTTAGAGCGAGGAACGATCGTCAACAAGGGCAAGCTCACTCCCAAGCATGAATGGCTACTGGGGCATCTAGAAAGGCTCAGCGTCGGCCTGAATGCCAGCATTCCAGGGCCTAAGAAGCGTGTCTTGATGCTGGGCTCCGGGATGGTCGCCGGCCCCACAGTCGACGAGGTGTCCAAGAGGAAGGATGTGGAATTGGTAATCGGTACGCTCCTCTTGTTAGTCTTCGGGGCTGCATCCTGATAGGAACCATAGCCAGCAACGCGCTGCAGGAGGCCAAGCATCTGGTCCGCGGCCATGAAGGTGTCAAGGTCGTTCACCTAGATGTCAGTGACCACGATAAGGTTCGCCAGCTGGTGCAGGAATCCGACGTTGTGATTAGGTTGGTGCAGCTCGTCCATCTCAATGAATCCCCTCACCGTGTCCGCAGTTTGCTACCAGTTCTCTTCCACCCAACAATTGCTAAACTATGCATCGAGTACAAAAAGCATCTAGTCACTGCTTCATATATTTCGCCCGAGATGCGTAGCCTCCATGATTCGTGAGTCTGCACCTTTGACGCGAAACGCCACGAAGCATTTATATCCCTCCGTGTAGTGCTGTGCAAGCAGACGTACTTTTATTAAATGAAATAGGACTCGACCCCGGCATCGACCATTGCTCCGCCGTCGACCTCCGCAACCGCCTCGAGGCAGAAGGAAAGGACATCACCTCGTTTATTTCTGTATGCGGCGGTTTGCCAGCTCCCGAGTTCAGCAATGTGCCTCTAGGGTACAAGTTTTCCTGGAGCCCCCGAGGTGTGCTCACTGCAGGCCTCAATGCGGCAAGGTTCAAGCTAGCTGGCAAGGTACCCATTTCACCAAATAACTCTGCACCAACTCACGCTGCTATAGGAATTCAATGTCCCCAGTGACAAACTCTTCGATAGTGTCTTCACGGGGTTCCCTCTTGCGAACGGACTAGCACTTGAATGTCTGCCCAACCGCGACAGTTATCCTTATGCCGCTACCTACAATTTAGGAACCGTCGCAACCCTCGAGTCTATGTTCCGCGGGACACTTCGGTACGACCTGGCTCTCCCTCGTTCAAAAAGATCTTACTCACACGAACTTCTATAGATATCGTGGCTTCAGTCGCCTCATGTCATCCCTCAACAAACTCGGCGTATTCGACCTGAGCAAGCCCTTCGTCCTCAGGGATGGCTGGGCCTCCTTCATCCCCTCGGTCTTGCAGCAGGCACACGAACTCTCCACCAACGCAAACGACGCATCCTCAATCGAACGAGCAATCTCGTCAATAATCCCAGGAGACCAACTACAAGACGTAATGGAAGCCTTAACATGGTGAGCAATATTCTATAAATCACAGTCCCGGGTGTTCGTCTTTCTAGTCTCTGGCCATCAGAAAAGATACTAAAAAAGAATAAATGAACTAAAAGCTGACAAGCCGAACATAAATTGCATCCACAGGTTTTCGATCATCCCCGGCAGCGATACAGGAACGAAGGGCGTACCGCAAGTGCCCACAACGGCACTACCCGCACTCGACCTCTTCGCCCTCCTACTCGCGCATAAGCTCCGCTACGAGCCACACGAACGCGACATGGTGTTCCTCTCGCACGAGCTCATCTCCCGCCCCCGCACCGCCGATCCTTACACGGACGCACACGAGGAGATCCACACCTCCTCTCTCATCGTCCGCGGAACGTCCGAACACTCTGCGATGGCGCTGACAGTCGGGCTGCCCGTTGCGTTTGCTGCTCTCCGGATACTGGATGGGGAGGTCCATGTGAGAGGTGTGGTGGGTCCCACGGCCGATGTGGGATTGTACACGCCAATTCTGAAGGACTTAGAGACCGTTGGGTTAGGTATGCGGGAGAGTGTCGTAAAGAGGAGAGGGGGAACGGGTGTGGCCGCAAAAATGATGGCCAATTTGAGTTGAGTGTTGAGACAGAACAGAAAGCAGGTGAACTTTGATCTGGTCCGCGTCCTGTCCATCTAGCCCATCGTGTAGTATTAATACCCCGCTCGAATATCGAATCCTAATCTCGCCTGTTCCCCCCTCTCCAGCACACGTTTTCATCATTGAACACCCCGCCGTCCCCAATTGCAAAATGCAAGGCCGACCTTGTCGTCCTGGGGGTATCCAGGAATGCCCGTATCCTTGTTTCCGTCCCAGGCATCGATAAAGCCAACGCCATACGTCCGGTTTGCGTTGACTTTCGCGGTGGGGCAGTTCCATTGCAATATAGGTGGGCAGGCGCGGTCGACAATCTGGCATACCTCAAGGCAAGGGAGGAGCTCCGTCCAAGTTGACGGCCCACCATCTACGCCAAAGCCCTGGAACGGGTTCCCCGTGCGCGGGAGGAGGGCGGGGTCGGGAAGGCTGAGCGCGGCGAGGTTAAGCGACGCAGCGGGTGGCTCGCCACATCGCGGGAGGAGCATCCCGCAGAGCCAAGTGCGGTACGCGCGCTCGCAGTCGGCGCAAGATTGGATGACTGAGTACAGGTCCCGACCGCAGGCGAGCGTGCTGAGCGAGCGGGTGAAGTTGCTCATTGAGCCCACTAGTGCGTCACGCAGCGAGGAGGGAAGGTTGCTCGCGGTGTAGGTCGTGCTTCCGCCGCCTGGGGCCGGGAGAGGTGTGGACCAGGCGACTTGCGGGCAGAAGGGGAGCGAGTGGACGAGAGGACAGGTGTATCCAGCTCAAATTCGGTTAGTAAGATAGCAATGGGTTGACACGGAGAGGGACATACCGCTCTTGGTGATTACGGTCGCGGGTTGGGAGAGTGTCACGCCGGCGGCGGTTTCCGCGATCGAGTACGCTATATAACTCTGCCCTGGGTTCAACCCCTCAACGAGGTACTGGACTTTCCACCCAAGATCGCGGAGTACGAAGCTCGAATTACGAGTGGTAATATTGATGATGGGTGGGAATTGCTTGAGGGCGCAGGCAGATCGGAATAGACCCTGTTGGGGATTTGACCCTGGGAAGAAGACGAGGGTCGAATCAGGTGGCGTAGACGGTGGGGAGGAGGTCGGGAGGTCGGGGACCGGGAGAGTGTAATTGGGATATCCGGGTTGAGAGTCGCCAACGGAGAGGAAGGAAGGGGAGAAGAGGAGTGCAATAGAAGAGGTTGTGTCCCCTATTCGAGGGGCTTCGTCTAAGAGTGTATGGAAATAACCTATGAGCAGGGCGTCAGACCGGGGAGTTCTGTCGCCGGCTGCGAGCACACCAGCAGTAGCAAGAGGGATGTTTCGGGAGCAACAGTAGAAAGCTGAAACACACCTGTTGTCGAGACTGCGACTTGGAAAGACCATTCTGTTCGGGTGCCGCCGATTGGAGCAACGGAGAGGGCATAGATAAGAATGCCATCAGGGGAAGTACCGTTCCAGGTAGCAAATCCAGCGTCAAGGCTGAGCGTTACGTTGGAGAGGGAGCCGTTGGAGATATAGAACTGGGGATAGGGCGTGACGTCCGTGCACAACGACAGGGAGACATAGTATGTTGCCTGACTATTGCCTCTGTCGAATGCAAATGCTGTCGCTGTGTCAGACGACGAGGAGGAGACTGTGAATGTGTTGAGGCTGTTGAGGGGGAGGTTCTGCCGCTGCTGTTGCTGGGCTGAGACATGTGCAGCGGCGAGGGTGAGCGATAATATACGTCGAATGAGCATCCAGCGCTCGGCAAAAATATCCAGAATAATCCACGAAAATGGTAACGGTTAAAGTTGGAACCCAACTACTGCACCACTATGGTAAGCAAATCAAGTCACAGCTCGACGCATCGCTCATCATTACATGATATCTAGTCCAGAAATGCGACTAATATCGAGACGGCACACGAGGACATGATCGTACGCGTCACACCAAACGTTGACGAACCACCTTGTCTAATTCGTTTCCTCTCAGCACGATGCTCAGCTCGACTACTACGGAAAACGTCTTGCAACATGTTCCTCAGATCGTACCGTGAAAGTCTTTGACGCAGTAGACGGCTCAGCTCCTCCAAAGGCAGCCGGAGCCGGTCACACCCTCACAGGACACACGGGTCCCGTCTGGCAAGTCGCATGGGCCCATCCAAAATATGGTTCCATCCTCGCTTCTTGCTCCTATGACGGCAAAGTCCTCATTTGGAAGGAAAACCAAACGCCAGGCGGCAAGAGCGGTTGGTCCACCATCAAGGAACATACGTTGCATACCGCTTCTGGTACGTGTTGTCTTCTCCCGCTACCACCTTTGTTAGCTTATTCTCTTCCCCAGTCAACTCAGTCGCCTGGGCCCCCCACGATCTAGGAGCGATCCTCGCCTGTGCTTCGTCCGACGGCAAAGTCTCCGTACTCACTTTCAAAAGTGCCTACACTATCCCCCTCGCGTAATATTCCAATATCCACTGACGGTCGCCAACAGACGATGGCTCCTGGGACGCCTCGGTCTTCATAGCCCATGCAACAGGGACAAACGCCGTCTCGTGGTCACCCTCTGTCCTCCCTGGATCGCTAATAACACCCTCTGCACCGCGCCCTAACGCGCCCAACGCGCCCGCATCGCAGACTGCTGCAGTCAAACGGTTTGCAAGTGCGGGGTGCGACAATTTGATCAAGATCTGGGCGTTTAATGAGCAGAGCAGGACGTGGGTGGAAGAAGAGACCTTGGAGGGGCACACTGACTGGGTGAGGGATGTTGCGTGGGCACCGAATATTGGATTGCCGAGGAGTTATATTGCCAGCGCAAGTCAGGTAGGCGGATGATTACATATATATGCTCATACAGCGACTTATATTTATTCATTGTAGGACAAGACCGTCTTGATCTGGACAAAGGATAACGCTAGCGCGCCATGGGTCAAGACGGCGCTGATTCCCAGCACGGGGACCGTAACACCAGCAGCAGGTGTACCAGCTCCAGCGGAAGGTTCGTTTGGCGCTCTCTTTTTACCAGAAACTGATCGCCCTCCGCAGCATCGGGCAAATTCCCCTCAGTCGTCTGGCGCGTCTCCTGGTCGCTCGCGGGCAACATCCTCGCGGTAAGCTGTGCGGATGGTAAAGTGACGCTGTGGAAGGAAAACCTTAAGGGTGTGTGGGAGTGCGTGAGCGAGATGGATAGCTAAACCGCAGCATGGCATCTCTGAGCCCGGTGGGAGGCAGGCAGGCACCAAACGATCCTAATTGGATATCTGTATGGAGGTCTAGCTATAAATCTGCCTTCCGCCAACTAGTGGCCCGACTGGTGAATAAACGGAATACGGACCATCCATACTTTCGACTTGTTCTAAGATGACTTGGTTGTCCTGTACCCTCTCTTCTGTAAAGCGCTAGCCAATTGATCGGGAACAGTTTGGAGTGGTAGATTGAGTACGGTGGCCGTGCAGCGCGCTTGTCCACCGTAGGCACTGCGCCCTGACCTCTGATGCCCCTCGGCGTCTCGTCTACGCCGGGGAAAAGAGAATCTGTCCTGCCTCCTTGGCGGCCGGACGATATTTAACGTCCAGACCCGCCCGTCAAGCCGTCGTGTGCCTCTTTCCCTCCTCCACGTACGAAGATGGACTCCTCATCTTCTACACGCGAGACTAACGCTTCCACCGCCGTCTCTGATGACGAGCCTAGACAAGACGTCGAAAGGAAGCGCACCCCCCCAACTCCTGGCTCCCCCTTCGTACCTCCAGAACCCCAAACTACAGATATTACGAGGGATATATGGCGTTTACACGCTGATGAACTCGCGTGGTTAGCCCAACGTGAGCCGCCGGTGGTCAAGCCAGGCGATGCTTACCTCCCAAAGGTGCGTAACGCTACCGATTGTGGCTCCTAGAAATGAAAGATATAATTGCGTCGACTAAGCCCACGTCGTAGGTCCGCAAGATGGTCCGTCACTTTGTGGTAACCCTTTGGAAGACTTGGTCAAGATGTTTGTGGGGATTGGTGTTCTTGCCTGGGAGTAAGTCCGCGACATAGTCGGTATGCACCAAAGTTTATTGACGTGACTGTGCCCTTCAGACCTGCTCGATAAGATTTCGATGCTTGCCTTCGCCTTCGTCTCGTCTTTGGTCATCTGCGGGCTCCTACTCTGGTGTATCTCCACACATAGCCCTCCCGTCCAATCTTTGTTCCGACGATGGTCACGCCGGTACGCAGGAGGACTGAGCCTCGCGAATGCATGTACGTATCCACCTCCGACCTCCGTCGGTCCATACTCAGATAATGCCCTCAGTTTATCCAAAAATATTTCAAAAACTATCTGGTGACCAAATCCAAGAAGGTTGCAAGGCCCTCTCCCAGCCGATGCCTCTTCCCCACGAGTACAGCACTCAGACCCGAGTTTTCAACCTCGACGTTGCCAGAATTCTCTTCCAATGCTCGGCTCTTATGTACGAACACACCTCCGAACCTTTGCAAGGCGCACTCGAGACGACCCGCGAAGCTCTGCAAACGGCTCCGCCGTCTCAAAAAGCCTCGGTGGACTCGTCAGTTTCCCGACCAGGGGAAGTCCTCCAAACCGCCGTGGGGTCTGCAGCTGCCAAACAGATCTCAGCTTCATTGGACCAGCATAATGCCGAAGATTCTGAAGCGGCTCGCTTCGCCGCTCGCCTTGGGATCAAATATGCCACCGTCTCGGAACTCAACTCACAGACCGCTGCCTTCTGTAGGTGTTTCTGGGACCCTCAGAGCAACTATATCATTCTCTCGTTCAGAGGGACCGGCCCAACCGATTTTATCGAGTGGGCGGGTGATTTCTCGTATGAACCCGTGGACGCAGGGGACTATATTAGAGGATTTGGGCGAGCCCATGGAGGGTTCATGGAACGTGTTTTCCCGCGACGCATCCAGCCGGGGGCGCGGCTGCCTTACTGTGAGTTTAGTCCTGTTCTTACATCAAAGTGCGTTTATCAATATCTCACCGATTTACTCTTTCCATAGATACAATCCGTGATGCAGTCAGACATACCGCAACGAGCCTCAGCAAGAATCTCCCAGAAGGGGCGAAAATCAACGTCTGGTTTACGGGTCACTCGTTGGGCACCGCGCTCGCCTCGCTTGTGTACGCACGTGCAATCAACGAGCAACACGAGTTTGGCCCAAACGTCGTCCTACGTGACGCATACCTCTTCGCGACCCCAATCCTCGCGGACGTCCCTTCTGTCCGCGCATTCCACAACCGGCTCAACCACGACTCGCGTAGGACGATGTGGCGCATCACCAACGGGCTCGATGCGGTTGCGACTGCGCTCCCCGACTTTGGCGACAACTCGTCCATCGTGCTCTCGCCGTACAACCTGTTCAGCTTTGCGCACCTCGGTATGGAGCTCACGCTGCGCAAGGGACCTGGTAAGAGTGTCGTGTGCGGGAACGCGTTTGCCCACGGCACGATTGTGCGCATCGAGAGTGCGGTCAGACCCCCGCCTGCACCTGTCCACGCGCCCAACAGCGTCGGTGATGCGGACGAAGAGGCGATGGAGACGTTGCGTAGGTTGGAGGGGATCCCGATTCTCGGGAGGTTGGTGGCGCATGCGCCTGCGCGTTATTGGGATATGCTGCAAAATGTCCAGCTCGGAGAGTGCGAGTGGCAGGATTAGATTGTTATGCTTCCGGCAATGCCTCTTACGATAGTACCCGATATATACATTTAGAGCCCTCCACAAGTGGGCGGCTGTACAATAAGCCCGTATTTCCGGATATCATTAGTAGTTACATTTTTTTAATCTATTGTGCCTTCAGCCAATAATGCTCTTGCTGTAAGCTTGCGTCCTGTTCGTGTGAAACCAGCACTTCATATTCCATATCGAATGCATAACCGCATAACTGACTAAACCCATACTCACTTCATCAGTCCAATCCTTAGTCTCGCACGCTATTTGGACCCGATCGACTACGAAGACACTGATATTGGGCCCCTGCTTTCGGAGGAGAGGGACAGATACCCGCTCGTGCAGTTCGATGGTAACTTCCTTCTCTAGGTCTCGTCTTCTCCTGCTCCATGCCTCCTCGCCACTTGCACGCCACCCAGAATGGAACCTTCAACTTCGACATTACCAATATTCTCTTCCGGTGCTTGGCTCGTATGTACGAACATACCTCCGAGCCTTTAAAGGGCGTACTCGAGACGGCCCTTGGAGCACTACAAAAGGCCTTGCCATCTCAGAAACGCACGGTGGACTCACACTTAAGCAGGGTAAGTCATTTAAAACTGCCGTGGGCTCTGTAAAACAAGTCTCTGCCTCGCTGTGGTGGCATAAGACCGAGGAATCTGAAGTGGCCCGCTTCGCTGCTCGTTGCCACCGTCTCGGACCTCAACTCGCAGACTTCTGCCTTCTGTGGGTATCTCTGAGACCCCCAGAGTAGCTGTATTATTCTCACATTCAGAAGGACCGGCCCAACAGATATTGTCGAGCAGGCAGGTGATTTTCGTGTAAATCCATGGACGCAGGGGAGTATGTTAGGGGCTTTGGGGGACGGTTCATGGAACGCATTTTCCCATGGCGCATCCGAGACGACCTTGCTGTGAGTTTAGACGTCAAAATACGTTTATCAATACATCACCACCTTATTCTACAAT
>Ga0307513_10010660_pt1 | contig 11499 bp, 12 predicted proteins | sample 15_EM_MG_FD_202174 | JGI IMG/M metagenome (GOLD analysis project Ga0307513, IMG submission 202174) | Populus trichocarpa ectomycorrhiza microbial communities from riparian zone in the Pacific Northwest, United States - 15_EM | ecosystem: Host-associated > Plants > Roots > Unclassified | place... | reverse complement strand
AGACCTTTTTGTCGTGTATCTCTCGGCGAAGCTGGCTCTGGTCGATTACTCGCCATACTGCCTTAACTCTGAGAAAATGCAGGCCCCAATCGTGGAACTACCCTTCGATACCTTTGCAACGGTGCATGAAGACAATATAAAGTTGGAGCAAGTTTCTGAACCTGGGTACATGGTACAATTTGGTCGTCCTTTGTCAGTGAATGCGGTTTCGTTTATGGCTTGTTTGCTAATCCAACTCAAAGGTTTTGGACGCGATGGCAGGCGGCGGATCCTTCGGGGGCTGATGGTGTACGACGTGATTTGTTTCTTTTCGCAAAGGCGAAGATCTTGGGCTGGCAGTGTTCTAACGCTACTAAGCGCGATGGCCAACTCGCTGCACTTGGAATTAGGGTGTTGCTCGAATTTGAGACTTTTCTACAATCGGCAGAACGAGAGGCGAGACTTGTTGAGGGGCATATGCGCGTCGTGTATTCTGTGCCGAAACATCGTCAATATCTTCGTGGTGGAACGCCTTCCGAACCTGTTTTGGCCGAGGCGGCCGCTCGCATCATGAGCGAAGTCAACTCGCTGGCCACTATAGCCGATTTTCTAAAGGATGGTCTCATGTCGAAGGGCGAGCGCAGGGAATTCCTCGCGCGGCTTCTCCTGACTTTGGCGCATGACGAATGTATCGACTTTGATTTTGCTAAAGCACACGAGGCACAGTACAGCCAGCCTGTGCTTCTCTCTGATTTTCTCGAGGCTCTTGTTGGTCCCGGCCACATGACGAAGATTTTGGAATCTAGACCTGACAATTTCCCTGACGGTGCGACTTTCAAGGAGGCGTTCAAAGATGCCAAGGTGAATTTTACACATTTTGTGAAAGCTGGCGACGAGAGCGCTATCGCGGACGAGGTCGCTTGGATGGCGCTTTCTCGCTGTATGGCATTCCAGTGCGCGGATGGACAGCGGATGGTTGACCTTTATATACCGATTCTTCTCTGGGACGAACCGCTCGGCCGCTACGTCGTTTCTGGTATTTTTATCCAAATCAAAGATCGGTTGAAGACACAGTCTGCAAGGATTAATGTCACCAAACTGGATTTTTTCACTCGTTCTCCGGCTGGCCATTCTGATTCTATTCGTTACAACGAGCGGCCGTATATCACTATTGTTATGGATCTAGGTATCCAACCGGGAAGCCCGAACGGTTTGGCGACTGAGAATGAGCCGAGCTCAACACATCCTGCCGAGGCATCTGCGGAGATCTCGGCGAAATCAAACATTCAGGCTACGCCTCCTTCCAATTCTGACATCGATGTTGCTCCTACAATTTTACAACACATGCACCGAGCCAAGAGGCCCATTCATCCTCGATATGCGATAACCATTGTTGGGTGTTCAAACGCCGTGTATCAGGTTATTAGGAAGGAAGACGAGGACCAATATGCGGCCTTGCTCACTTCTGGAGCGCAGCAGGGGGACATCTTTTCTAGGGGTTTTTTGCGTCTCAAGCCGTATTGGACGATGAGTGCTCAATCTTTCCACTGGGCGACAGGTGGAGATGGGAAGGCCGAAGGAGGGCTGTACGAACCATTCGTGGAGGGTGTTTACGTTGGGGCCCGTTCGGGAAATGAAGAGGACAGCGACGACGAAGATGACGATGTGGACTCGACGGCGACTTGAAGCACTTAGTTGGACTTGTATTGATATCGTCGAGCGTTCGACGGATTGTTAGCTTAGACAAAAGATTATGTAATCAATCCGTATTCTTGTGACGCGGCGAAAATTCCAACAACCAGCCTTTTCATTCTTTTACGATCACCTTTACGACTACTATGGCTGCCAGATCCGGAAAACCCGACCTTTCTGGGTACAATTATGGCGCCATATCCTCTTTGGTTCTTACGACAGACCGTTCGGCGCTTCCAAGGCGAGACAAGGAGCCTGATGGTGCACCAGTTTCGCTTGCTGGGCGAATCGACGTGAAGGACATGGGGTCGAGGGTGCAACGACAGGCGCCCAAAGATCTGGAGAAGAAGAAGAAAAAGGCTGTCGAAGGCGCCGAACCCACCGAGAAAACCGCGGCGAAGCGTAAGGCTGAAGCTGCTGGCTTTGGATATGCCGACATTATCGAGGCCACCCAGGACGTCGAGGGTCTTACCTACCGACCACGCACTGCCGAGACGCGCCAGGTGTACGAACTTATACTGGCGGCAGTTCATTCTTCCATTGGTGACCAAGCCCAGGATATCGTTCGGAGTGCTGCCGATACTGTTCTCGAGGTGCTAAAAACCGACTCCCTAAAAGACTTTGACAAGAAGAAGGAAATAGAGACTGTTCTCGGAACCCTCCCCAATGAACAGTTCTCCCAGCTCGTCAGCTTGTCCAAGAAAATCACCGACTACAATGCTGACGACGAAACCATGGGTGATCCTGACAAGGAGGCGGAGATTGACGAGGAGGGTGGGGTTGCGGTCGTTTTTGACGAGGAGGAGCAGGAGGAAGAAGATGAGGAGGGTTTCGAGATTAAGGAGGACTCGGACGACGAGGATGAAGAAGACGAGAGACAGGAGGACGAAGACAAGGAAATGGCCGAAGAAGACCAAGACGACGACGACCTCGTCATCGGTGGCGATGCTTCGCGCGACACAAAAGTGAAATCTGAGAAGGATATCGTTTCTCCTCATTCTATCGATGGCTTCTGGGTGCAGCGTCAGATTTCTGAGGTCTACCCCGACCCAGTCACCGCCGCTGACAAGGCTGCCTCCGTCCTTAGCATCCTCGGTTCCGAATCCAGTGCCCGTGACTGCGAAAATCAGCTCATGGAGCTTTTCGACTACCAAAGCTTCCATATTACCGCTAAATTCCTCAAGAACCGCGACGTCATCGTTTGGTGTACGAAACTCATGCGTAGCGATGCGGATGAACGTGTCAACGTTGAGGTGGCCATGCGCGAGAAAGGGCTGGGCTGGATACTTCGCGAACTAGCTGGGGACCGCCAGGCTAAATCTTCGACTAACGTCGACGCCATGGACGTGGACAAACCCGCTGTCGTCCCCAAAACTGCCACTCTCGCGCCGGGTTCCACACTCCAGCCCAAACGTACGGTCGACTTGGAGAGTATGGCCTTTTCTCAGGGGGGGCATTTAATGTCGAACAAGAAGTGCAAGCTCCCTGACGGCTCGTTCAAACGAGCGAAGAAGGGCTATGAGGAAATTCATGTTCCTGCGCCCAAGCAAAAACCGGTCACCGATGGCGAGCTCGTCCCCATTGCCTCGCTTCCCAAATGGGCGCAGGAAGCCTTTACGGTCAAGAATCTCAATCGGGTGCAAAGCAAGCTGTACCCCATTGCCTTTGGAACCGACGAGCCTATCTTGTTGTGTGCGCCTACAGGAGCCGGAAAGGTATGTTTTTTCTTCGTTTTTAACTTTCTAGCTTATTGAGTTCATTATCTAGACGAATGTGGCCATGTTGACGATTCTCAACGAATTATCGAAGCATCGCGACCCCACGACGGGTACCTTCGACCTCGACGCATTTAAATGTGTCTACATCGCACCGATGAAGGCCCTCGTACAAGAGATGGTCGGCAATTTTTCCGAACGTTTGAAGATTTTCTCCGTCAAAGTTGGCGAGCTCACTGGTGATGCCCAAATGACGAAGCAGCAAATCGCCGAGACCCAAATCATTGTTACCACTCCGGAGAAATGGGATGTCATCACGCGCAAGCAAACCGATACCAGCTACACCAATATCGTGCGCCTCATTATCATCGACGAGATCCATTTGCTACATGATGAGCGTGGTCCTGTGGTGGAGAGTATTATCGCGAGGACGATTCGGAGGATGGAACAGACGAACGAGTACGTGCGGCTCGTAGGACTTTCGGCCACACTCCCAAATTACCAGGACGTCGCGTCCTTCCTTCGAGTGGACGAAAAGAAGGGCCTCTTTTATTTCGACGCTTCCTACCGCCCTTGTGCCCTTCAACAGCAATTTATCGGTGTTACAGAGAAAAAAGCCATCAAGCGGTACCAAATCACCAACGAGGTCTGCTACGAAAAGGTCCTTGATCAGGCGGGCAAGAACCAGACTCTGGTGTTTGTGCATTCGCGGAAGGAGACTGCGAAAACGGCGAGGTATCTCAGGGATATGGCGATCGAGAAGGAGACCATCACGCAGTTCGTCAAACCTGATGGGGCTGTTCGGGAGATCCTCGTGTCAGAGGCCGCACAGGTTAAAGATTCGAATTTACGCGACCTGCTTCCGTTTGGTTTCGCTATCCATCATGCCGGTATGACGAGGGAGGATCGAGGTACCGTGGAGGATCTTTTCGCCGACGGGTCTGTTCAAGTTCTCGTTTGTACTGCGACTTTGGCGTGGGGTGTCAACTTGCCTGCGCATACGGTCATCATCAAGGGCACGCAGATTTATAACCCGGAAAAGGGAAAATGGGTGGAGCTGTCGAGTCAAGACGTCTTGCAGATGCTTGGTCGTGCTGGTCGACCGCAATATGACACGTATGGCGAGGGCATTATCATCACCAACCATTCGGAGCTGCAGTATTATCTGAGCTTGTTGAACCAGCAGCTGCCTATTGAGAGCCAGTTTGTGAGCCGGTTGGCGGATAACTTGAATGCGGAGATTGTGTTGGGTAGTGTGAGGAATAGGGATGAGGCGGTGCAGTGGCTTGGTTATACGTATCTGTGAGTATTTTTCGTTCTTTTTCTTCTTCCTTTTTTAATTCCTTGGCTGCTCATTCGTCCTGATTGCTAATTACACTTGTTGTTTCCAGGTATGTCCGCATGCTCAAATCGCCCGCCCTCTATGGTGTTGGCGCCGACTACCAAGAAGACGATCTTGGTCTAATCCAGAAACGTGCCGACATCGCTCACTCGGCCGCCGTTCTCCTGGAGAAATGCCAGCTCATCAAGTATGACCGTCAATCAGGACGATTTACGAGCACGGAACTGGGCAGGATCGCGTCGTATTACTATGTGACGTACAACTCGATGATGGTGTATAACCAGCACCTGAGGCCGACGATGTCGATGATTGAGCTGTTCAGGGTGTTTGCGTTGAGTAACGAGTTTAAGCTGTTGCCTGTGGGTGTTTTTAATTTCAATTTCTTTGTGGTCGTTGACATTAACTTCCTTCTTTTTTTCATAGGTTCGTCAAGAGGAGAAGCTGGAGCTTACAAAGCTGCTTGAGCGCGTCCCGATACCTGTCAAGGAGAGTGTTGAGGAACCTGCTGCGAAGATCAATGTATTACTGCAGGCGTACATCTCGCAACTCAAGCTCGATGGTGCGACTTTTTTTTCAACTGTATATTCATACTCTAACTAGTATTTTGTATGTTTAGGTTTCGTTCTTGTTGCTGACATGGTCTTCGTACAGCAGTCTGCCGGCCGGTATGTGTTTTTAGTAATGGTTTAGGAACTCCGGTTGCTGACGAAATATATGCCTCTCCAGGATTCTACGTGCAATATTCGAGATCTGCTTGAAGCGTGGCTGGGCGGTTCCTGCGAAAGCGGCGCTTGACCTGTGCAAAATGGCAGAAAAGCGAATGTTTGTCGTTTTTCCTTTAATTTGTGTTTTCAGTTACCAATCGGTCGTTTTCAATAGGTGGGGTTCTATGACGCCTCTTCGTCAATTCAAGGGTGTGCCAGCAGATGTGGTTCGAAAAGCGGAGGGAAAACAATTCGTGAGCCATGCTTCTTGGTTTCTCCTCGTGTTTTTATTTATTTAATCCTTATCATAGCCCTGGTATCGCTACTTCGATTTGACGCCCCCAGAAATCGGAGAACTTATCGGTATTCCCAACGCTGGTCGTCTTGTGCACCGTCTTGTGCATAATTTCCCCAAGCTTCAGTAAGTTTTCATTTTAAATGGATCGTGTTATGGTTTGTAAACAAATTGTATAGATTGCAAGCGCAAGTCCAACCCATCACCCGATCTCTGCTTCGTATCGATCTTTCTATCGTTCCTGACTTCCGATGGGACGAGAAGATCCACGGCACGGCGGAAAACTTCCTCATCCTCGTCGAAGATGTCGACAGCGAGGTTATTTTGTTCCATGATAACTTCGTTTTGCGTCAACGATACGCCGAGGACGAGCATAACGTTACACTGACGGTGCCCATGTTCGAGCCGGTTCCTCCAAACTACTATATCTCCGTCGTCTCGGACCGTTGGCTGCATGCGGAGACACGTCTCCCAATCTCGTTCAAGCATTTAATCCTCCCCAAAAAGTTCCCGAAGCCGACACCTCTTCTCGACTTGCAAGCCCTTCCACTCTCTGCGTTGCATAACAAGGAGTTCGAGGCGATTTACGCCAACTCGATACAGACTTTTAACAAGATCCAAACTCAGGTGTTCCAGGCGTTGTATACCTCGGACGAAAATGTCTTCATCGGCGCTCCGACGGGCAGTGGGAAGACGATCTGTGCGGAGTTTGCATTGATGCGGCTGTGGAGTAAAAGCGAATCGCTGAGGGCGGTTTGTATTGAGCCGTATCAGGAGATGGTGGATCTGAGGGTGAAGGAATGGAAGGCGAAGTTTGGCAGCGTACAGGGTGGGAAGGAGATTCTGAGCTTGACGGGAGAGACGAGTGCGGATTTGAGGCTGCTGGAAAAGGGAGATGTCCTTGTGTGCACGCCGACACAGGTACGCTTTTTTTCATGATAGTTGTTCTGTTTTCGTTGCTGATTTGGATCTTCTTTCGTTCGCAGTGGGATGTCATTTCTCGAAGGTGGCGACAACGCAAAAATGTCCAAACCCTGGGCCTCTTAATCGCTGATGAGGTTCAAATGGTTGGCGGTGAAGTTGGCCCGACTTATGAGGTTGTCATCTCACGGACGCGATACGTCGAGCGCCAGACTGGGAACAAGACACGTATTGTCGCGTGTGGTGTTTCTCTTGCGAATGCTGAGGACCTCGGAAAGTGGATGGGTGCTTCGGAGCATACCATCTTCAACTTTTCACCAAGGTTCGTTGATACTATCCCATGTCTTTTTATTATTTTATTTATCGTATTTGAATTCTTCAGCGCTCGACCGCTCGACATGGCTATCCATATCCAGTCGTTTACCATCAACCACTTCCCGTCGCTTATGATCGCCATGTCCAAACCCGCCTACCTTGCCATTAAGGAACACTCGCCCACAAAGCCTGTTGTAATTTTCGTGCCCTCGCGGAGACAATGCCGGTTGACTGTTGACGATCTGTTGACACATTGTGCTGCGGACGAGAAGCCTGATCTATTCCTCAACATCGAATTGGAGGATCTTCAGCCCCATCTTGACCATATCAATGACAAGAGTCTTGTTGAGACCCTGAAGCACGGTATTGGGTATTACCATGAAGCCCTTGACAAGCAAGACAAACGTATCGTACAGCGGCTCTTTGAGTCTGGCGCTATCCAGGTTTTGGTCGCATCCAAGGTAAGCCGTTGATTGTTTGTCACATTATCGCTTTGGCTAATTATATCTGACAGGATACGGCCTGGAGTCTACCTGTGGCCAGCCATATGGTCATCATTATGGGCGTCCAGTTCTACGAGGGCAAGGAACATCGCTACATCGACTACCCCGTCATGGATGTTCTGCAGATGATGGGCAAGGCGTGTCGCCCGCTGGAGGACGAGAACAGCCGATGCGTATTGATGTGCCAGCAAACTCGTAAGGACTTTTACAAGAAGTTCTTGTCGGAGGGTCTGCCTATCGAATCGCACCTGCCGACGCATTTGCTGCATGATTATTTCTTGGCCGAGATTGCGGTGAAGACGATCGAGAACAAGCAGGATGCTATGGTGCGTTTTTCTTTGGTTTCGGCCTTTTTCCTGCTTTCTGGACCTTTATTTTCATTGTAGGATGTACTCACTTGGACGTACTTCTACAAGCGGATGCTTGAGAATCCGAATTACTACAATCTTCATAATACAAGCCATCAACATGTTTCAGACCATCTGTCGGAATTGGTCGAGACAACGCTTAATGACCTCGTTAATTCGAAGTGCATTGCGATAGGTACAGTTTCTTATATTTCTTCCCGGAATACCTTTTTTAACAAAGTTAATTTACAGAGGACGAAATGGATGTTTCGGCGTTGAACCTGGGCATGATCGCTGCCTACTATAACATCTCTTGTAAGTACTATCTCAGGCATTCCATCGAAAAATTCCTAATTTTGCTACTCTTAGATGTCACTGTCGAAGTCTACACGCTATCACTCAAGGAGCGAACGAAGCTCAAGGGCCTTTTAGAGGTTGTTTCATCATCTGCCGAATTCGAGACAATTCCTATTCGGCGACACGAAGACGCCCTCCTTCGTCGCATCTATGACCGCGTTCCAGTCAAGTTGGATCAGACCGATTTCGAAGCTCCGCACTTCAAAACGTTCCTCCTTCTCCAAGCCCACTTTTCTCGACTCCAACTGCCTCCCGATCTTGCTGCTGATCAGGTCCTCGTGCTTGAGAAGGTTCTCAATTTGCTGTCGGCTTGTGTAGACGTGATGTCGTCGAATGCTTGGTTGAATGCTCTTGGTGCCATGGATTTGTCGCAGATGTGTGTCCAGGCTATGTGGGAGACGGACTCGCCGCTCAAGCAGATTCCTCATTTCGAACCTGACGTAAGCATGGTTCAGGAGTTGATTTTTCTCTTGTTCTGATTCCAATTTTTCGCTAGGTCGTCAAAAGATGCAAAGATGCGGGTATCGAATCGGTGTACGATGTTATGGAAATGGAGGACGATCAACGGAATGACCTGTTGAAGATGACTCCGGTCCAAATGTAACTCTCCATCAAACTCTACTCATCTGATGGCTTTTGCTGACAATCCTCTTAGGCGTGACGTGGCGACTTTTGTCAATTCATACCCCACCTTGGATGTCACACATGAACTCGTCAAAGGCGAATACACTGCAGGCGCACCTATCGTCCTCAAGGTTGCCCTCGCACGTGACGCCGATGAAGACGATCAAGGAGACCAAACCGTTGTCGCTCCGTTCTACCCGCTTAAAAAACTGGCCAATTGGTGGCTCGTCGTCGGCGACGCTTCTAGCCGGCAGCTCCTCGTTATCAAACGTGTTACCGTCACCAAAAACCTCGCGGTCAAACTCGAGTTCTCGCTTCCCAAGGGCACACACTCGGTCAAGCTTTATGTGATCTGCGATTCGTATGTCGGCGCTGACCATGATATTGCTCTCGAACCTATTGAGGTTGCGGAAGGAGAGGACAGTGACAGCGACGAAGATATGGATAGCGATGAAGACGAGTAAAAAAAAGCTTTCTGCATGCCTGATATACAATTGCTTTCTTGTACGATTAGATGTACCGTAATACTCATTAGTTTCTCGTTTTGTTTAATTATTCATCCCATCATCTTTTTCAATCATCATGTGAAGACTGTGTAGTGTAAATTCTTCATTTTTTGCCAGTTTCATTGAACTGCCACTTGTTTTCGGTCCAACCGGCTGGAATTCGGAGTGGGGTAACCTTTGTCCCAAGCCTTTCAGGCTCCGCTAACTCTTTCACTCGCTCTCAACTTGACATGTCTTTCTAAATTCTGTTGACGCTTTCTTCTGTTCTAAGATCATCATACCCCAAGGAGTTCACTATGGATGACGAAACCGCTGAAATAGAGCTGGTGAGGTTCATTTGGAAATAAGACTGTAAATTCTGGCTGATAAGTATATACTCCTTCAGTTACAGCAGAATCTCAACAAAACGAGACAGATTTCCAAGAGGATGATCAGTATGCTAGCCATCCAACGTTGGAATGCAGTAAACTTACGTGGCCAGCCATCCTCGATAGCTTCGACACCCGACTAGCCAAACTCGAAAAGTCTATTTTACCATTATACACCACGACGCAGATTCTTGGCAGAAGGAGGAATAGTGAGTGATTCAATCGCGTCTGCAGGAAGGTGTTGAGGCTAACATGGTACCAGATATCGATAAAACACTGGAAAGAATAGAGGATCTAGCAAATACCCGACAAGATTTGGCGGTGGACGAATCTCTCATCCTTCGAGGGTCCGTCACACCTACTCTCTCGTGTCCCTTTCTTCCATTGACTTATACGGTATTGCATAGGCCACAAGCAGGTCAAATAAATGTTTACCAGGACGCCTTGGAACGGCTGAACACGAGCATCGCCTTTAATGCCACTGATTTGGACTTACCCGCAGCTGTAAGTTTAATTTGATAATGGGTTTTTAGAATAAAAAGTCTTACTGGAATTCAAGGCACGTCTTGTAGAAACCGGTGCCAAAAAGTTGACCCAGCTCTACACAAAAGTGGTGGCGGAAGGGTCGTCAGGAACAACGCCAGCCCCAGGTACCGAATTCATGATGACCTCGTTCCCGTCTTCCCTGTTGCCCACGTTATCGCCTGTCGTCGCATTTCTGCGTACTCTACCCTTACCCTCGACACATCCATCGCATCCTGCGGCCGGAGCTATTCTCGCAACCCTCAAGGAAGCTCAACAAGGCTACGCAGACATGAGAGGAAATTGGAGTGTTAAGTGTTTGGAGGGGCAGGGAAAGCGTCTGGTCGTCAGAGCGGAGACCGTGGACGCTCTCGTGACAGGAAGAGAATTTCGAGAATGGGTAGAGTTGATGCTAGGAACAGCGGAGGTGTGTTCTTTCTTGCTTTCAGTGTTACCCGCTTTATCTTTTTCACCACCAGGAAGAGTATAAGCTCCTCCTTGAGCTGAGTCCACTTTCAAGTCCTCAAATGGTCGCATCTGCATTTGGAACACTCATGGAACCGATTCTCAAGTTATTCAACTTGGTCCTCACACAACTTATCACCCTCGTCAAGAAGTCTCTGCACAAATTCAACTTCCTTGCGCTATCAGCGTTTGATGGTCTGTTATCACTCCAGCGTAACTGGGACGATTTACTATCCCGCAGAGGATCAGATCATATCTCCGACAAGAATGAGCCGCGGGACGGACTGCAGAGTTTACGAGCCTTGTGTCTACGTAGCTTTCCAGAATTTTTGGCAGATATCAAGATGGGTGCGATGGCCAGAGGGTCAGACACCAGCACGAAACTCATGGATTTCACAATATCTGTGAGCATAGAATCGTCACTTTTCATTCATCAAGCTGACTGTCTCTGCAGATCATAGCTTATATCGAAAGGATCCTGCAAGTCCAGGGCGCTGTTGAGTCGGCCCTCTTTGCACTCGGCGACGGAAACTGGAAGATGGGAGAAGGCATCCAAGTAGGCAAAGGCAACAAGGAGGAAGATGATGGTAGCATACTCGAACATTTCATTCGTTAGTTGATCTCTTTCTTCCCTTCTGACGACTCCATAATCACCATCCCATGGCAGACGATATCATAACGACAGCCATTACCAGCCTGACGACACTGTCACGTTCCTCTCGCCGGCCGCCTTTTAATTCAGTATTCCTGCTCAATAATGTTTCTTACCTCCGCCAACATCTCCTGCTGGAACCCAAGCACGACGCTATCCTGAGCATCTTGTCGCCATCAACATCGGAGGCAC
>Ga0307513_10010659_pt1 | contig 11499 bp, 13 predicted proteins | sample 15_EM_MG_FD_202174 | JGI IMG/M metagenome (GOLD analysis project Ga0307513, IMG submission 202174) | Populus trichocarpa ectomycorrhiza microbial communities from riparian zone in the Pacific Northwest, United States - 15_EM | ecosystem: Host-associated > Plants > Roots > Unclassified | place... | reverse complement strand
CCACTCTCCGGCCACGCCCTGCGTCCTCCTGCGTTCAGCTTCGGCTTTCATCCTCTCCACTTCTGGGTCCGTGTACCCTAGCGAGGCGGCGGTAGAGTAGTTTACCCATGGGTCAGACGGCTTTGATGGCTTTGTAGCAGTGGGCTTCTGAACCGGTGTGGATGACGTTGTTGGCCGCGAGCTGCCCCCCGGTTTGACGAGACCGGATCCAACGTCCTGAGCAAATGCAGCTTGAGCAGCCTGCATAATAGTTAGACAACCACTCGGAATCTCGAATAAACCAGTTGGCTCACCTGGTCTATCCGCATCATCTCCCTCTTCTCCTCTTCGAGATCATGCTTCCGTTTCTCGCTGGTCTTGTACAGACCGCGTACAAACCTCTCCTTATTCCCCTGGTGTCGCAGCCCACTCTCATGTTGTTGTCGTGAGGGCGCGTCGTCCGCAATGTAAATCTTGCAGTACGTACAATAGTACTTCTTATTCGAAACCCAGTATTCGCTCATCCGGATCTGAGCAGGTCCCGCCGGAATGTGGCAAGGGAGGTGGAGAGTGGTGGTGAGCACGTGACGGCATCAGGTGAGAGTGTTGTTGATCTCTTCGATGGCCTCGGATTATCTCGTCCTCTTTGCCCAAGTGCACAATGAGTTTAGGATTCCAGAACTCCTCTCCGTCTCCGAGCTCTATAAATTCAAAATCGGATTCCCTCCGAAAATCGATACTTCCCGACCGTTCATGATTCTGTCATTGGAATCGGAGGAACACGCTCTCATCCTGGCAGGAAGATGCATCTTGATTAAGTAAGTCCTTGAAGTAGCCTTCGTTTTCCCACAGGTGTACAGATGCTGTTTTTTTCTAGGTCTCTGTGCGAGTTATACGCCTCGGGCACAACATACGAAGAAATACATGAGCAAGTTCGACGGAACAAGGATAAATGGTCTCGTTATATCTCCGACACGACCTTCAAGTTCTCTGTGACTGGCTACGCAAATAAGATTCCTCAGGACCGGCAACGTGACGTGATAAACAGCTTTCATTGGATGGATCTTCGAGGAAATATCGATATGAAACATCCAGAGGTTACCTTCGTCTGCCACGAGGAGTGTAGGTTTTATCCCGGCTCTTGACCGCTGCAGAAACTAAGCAACTCAACGTTTAATCATAGATGTACACATTGAAGGAAATAGGGTCCGGTCTTTGAATGATGGAAACCCCAGGGCGGTATATTTCGGCAGGTTGGTGCGTTTCTTCTCTCGTGGCTCTGGGAGCCGGCGACCTCACTGCATACATTGCTCCGTACCCCAGCTAGCGGAAGGATCAGCCCGTCCGCTGATTCGAGGTTTCGACGTTAAAACGAGGGAGTATTATGGAAACACCTCGATGGACGCAGAGCTGTCTCTCCTAATGGCAAATCAGGCTTTGGTGCGGACATGTATATCCAACCTCTCCATATCTAAACTTTGTGGCTTTAGGCTGCTCCTGGGAGGTTGATGTACGACCCCTTCATTGGGACGGGGAGCATGGCATATGTCCGTCATCCTTTCCAACTCTGCCCTTGGCGAATCCGTCCCACTCAGTCACTATGCCGGACAGACGTGTGCTCACTTCGGTTCTTTATTCGTTGGGTCAGACATTGATGGCCGGCAGATGCGCGGCAAAGGTGCGCTCATCGACCTGATACTTCACAATGCTGAAGCTTCTCCTGCGCACGAAGGTTCCAGCCCTGGGATCATTCGATCCGCCATGCAATATGGAGTGGCTTCAAGGATAATCGACTTGCTTACCATGGATGTCACCCAAAACCCTTGGCGAAGTGGAGGGTTGTTCGACGCCATTGTAACGGACCCACCTTGTATGTGATGAAGTAATGTCGGTTCCACCTCTCTTCTATTTATCGCCCCTCACAGATGGTGTCCGTGCTGGCGCGAAACGACTTGGAAGAAGGAAAACCCGAGAAGTTGTTACGGAACGGGTCCAAACGTTCATGACTGCACCAGGGTTCTGCACCTCTGTCTTCCTCTGCGTTCTCGTCATCTCTAACCTCCACAATCCTGGCAACAGGAGCGATCAACTGTATATCCCACCAACGAAGCCATACGAGCTTTCCGAGCTCGTCTCGGACCTAGTTCTTTTCTCTCGTGCGATGCTCAAGCCTCAGGGGAGGCTGGTCTTCTTCCTGCCTACGGTCACAGAAGAGTACGAGGAAATAGATATTGACACAATGACTTGTGACGGTATGGAAGTCGTCGCCAACTCTTTGCAAGCTTTTGGGAATTGGGGGCGAAGGGTGAGACCGTTGATCTCATCGGGGGTCCGACCGTAACTGACTTCATCTCCAGCTCATAACAATAAGGAAGTGCACTGATGAATATTATCCACCAGTGATGCTCAGAAAAGTGTCAGAGATGGATGTTGACGATGAGGATAATGGGGAGACTAGTGGGCACGTCCCCGCCCATAAGGATTTTCGTGCTAAGTACTTCCAGGGTTTCAAGAAACCTGTACCATAGAACTTGTCCATTATTTACCTGCTTTCCGTCCATGCCACACCTTCAGTCCGAAGTATAAGATACTCCCGATTCCCGATGATTACTGGTCTCTGTCGTCAGCACGTGACTGACACGCTTGTCCCAGTCGCCCATGGTCACGGCGGCGCTGTAAGACAACTAGTTTCCGTTCGAGACATTTCTCATTTCATCCACAAGCCTGGTAGGGCGTGCACCGTCTCCGTGATTCCTCATCCCTGGGGATCGCCTAACCATGTGGCTTCCGTGGTCGTACTCGAAGGACAGCGATCCATCTCTTGGCAGGATCGAGCAGCGATCTACGGAAGGACCCGGATTTCAACAGGCAGAAGATGATGTCAAGCACTTCAAGGATGCCTGGGGGGAACTTAGCCAGCTTTCCTTTGGAGCTTACCCGCTCCTAGGATTAGGTGTCTCCGTCATCTTTTTCGCAGGTTGGACAGCCCACCGTCGATGGGACTCCGTGCATTCTCGATACTTCAAGAGAGTTACGCGACAATACAATGTACCGGACTCTTGGATTCGAGAAAAACGGCACATAAAGGGTGTCGTTACGGGGTAAGTGGGATCGCCACTGAACCGAGTCCAAGAACCTATTGGCCGACGCTCTGAATACCCAGAGTGCCCGACGGGGATGGTTTCCTATTCCTTCACACACCTGGTCCGGGTTGGCAGTGGCCACTTAAATTCCGGCGGCTGCCAAAATTGAAAGGCTGTGAGTCGATCTATCCCCCCCCCCGGGTCACGGCCGAAATTTGCCCCCTCATAGCCGGCGCCGGAGAAGTTATTCGTATGCGCATGGCGGCAATCGACGCTCCGGAGGTATGGGATTATTAAATATCAATGGTCCCCGGTTCTCACTGCAACTGTAGGTGGGTAGGGGAGTGACAGAAGGACAACCGTTCTCGATCGAATCCAGAGATTGGTTACGAAGCCAGATATTGGGGAAAACCATTCACTGTCAACTCCTAAAACGCGAAGGGCTGTACGGACGAATAGTGAGTTCGCTGTTAGGTTGTGGGTTGCATCCGAGATTGGAACGAAATCAGATAGTCCTTCCGTTCTTGCCACGAAGATTACTACCATGGTGGTTGACTGGGAACCGCGGGATTAACCTATTAGAAGAGAGTGTCCGACGGGGTTAGGCCTTCGTCTACGAATCAGAGAGTGGAGAGTTTCCACACCCCCATAAGAGAGAGGGATATCTGACACTGATGAAAGAAGCGCAGTACGTTGCCGTGCCTGTTCTTCATTATCATTACTTATGATGTGTTTCCCATCTGGGAAAAGGAGAACAAAGGTTGGAATGTGGAAGAATGCGGCCTCCTTGGAGACGCCGGGCCAGTACAAGAAGCGAACTAAGCAAGGCGTTGCACCCGAGAACACCGATGACAGTGTGGAGGAAAGTGACGAACAGGAATCGTGGTTTCGACTGAAGGCGGATACTGTTTTGGATACCGTTTTTAGACGACCCTAGCTGGGATGTGTATACCCTACGTTGTAACCGCAGAGAAAAACAATCCCCCTATGGTATCGATTTGTGGACCGACAGCCTGATTCCGCCCTATTCGTTGCCCCAGGTCTTCGATCGTGGGAGACCGCAAACATTCCCCAACAGTCCGTGTGGGCCCTGGCCCCGCAGCATTTCCGGGACCGTTCGTTGGTTGTTAATGCCGCTGGCTGCAAAAGCCCGCTTCCGGTGCCGTTGTCCCCGCGGTGCCTCTGACATTTCATCTCCCAATCCTATTTGAAGACGTTGTGTATGAAATTTGCATTATGTGAAACGGGACTTCTTGATAACCCCTCCCACACAATTGCTCCCGCGGGCGCGATCTTCCCCCCGACAGTCATTCGCTGGCACTAGCGCCCAGCTCGATCCCTCAGGCCTCAATGACAATACAATGTGGCCCTCGCTCACTTTAACCATGGCTCCCGCTAAGTTAAGGGCCAGTGGACCCTTGCCTTCGGAACCGGTTCAATAAAAATAAGTTCATCGTGCGAGCGAGGGTAGGGGGAGCCGAGTCCCTATATTATACTGCGCTGGGTGGGATTGAAGGTGGGCGTCGAGCGATCTACATGGGTAGTCTCTTGGCGCTCGCGTCGTTGGTCTCACTGATGGGCCGTCGGGAGCAATGTACGTACCGTTCAGACCCACGGTTGGGAGGGTACGTATATATACCCCCCGTGGAAGGTTGTTCCTTTCCCATCCGACTTCTTGTGCGCCAACAGCACCGCATGGATCAGGGTCACCCCCCCTCCATTACTGACCCCTTCGCAATCGCTCGCACTTCCAAAGAGATCCTCCTCTGCTTTTTTGGAGTCTATGGGTCTGTCTCCGGTATTCGTTCTAAGCTCAGTAGCGATTAACGCGGGCATACCCCATAGCTGGGAGTATTGTGTCTCCCTGTGGTTCGAATGGAAGATCGTGACGAGGGAATATCCATTTAAATGGCCGTTTGTACGTTTTTGACATTCTACCGCGGCTGCTTTGATCTCATCCGGATGCCTCAAGATCGCCTACTTCCTAACACGATATTCGGGGCTGGCTTCCTTGATCGCAAAGTGAGAGACGTTCATCGTCGCCCTCCTGTCGCGTTGATCAACCCCGGCATTCCACTCCAGCTTGATCTTCGTGTACCCGTATAAGGAACTCGACTGCCAAGGTGGGAGAACCACCTAGGCTGGTTACTTGATCTCCGTTCCTCATGACTGCTCCAGCTTTACAGACATCAATAGTGGTACGAATGGACGTGTTGTGGCGTGAAACGGCTTATAGAATGACCCTCAGGTGTTTGGAAATATCGCAGTCACTGCTGCTTCGGCGAATCTAATGATCCGAGCGTATGTCGGATTTTCCCGATCACCGGAGTCCCATTCACCTCACTTCTGCGTAGTATCGTTGCTTGGGATTACAACCGATGGATGATGGTAGCGTTATCCCTATTATCCCTCGGGCAGTGGATCCTTGTCTTCGTGGGTACGTGGATCACTGGCATTATGACCTCAGTTCCTCAGATCTTCCCTCAAGGCTTGCGCGTTGGAGCCGTGACATGGAATCGTCTCCTCGGCGCGTGCGTTCCCGCTGATTCCCGGGCAGAATATATCGTTCTTCTGGGAGCTTTCTCTATCTACAGTACGTGATCGCCTGCGTTGGTGGCCCATCCAAGTCTGAATGCGTCTAATCGACCAGCGGCGGGGTTCGATTTCATTATCGCTGTACTCACGATCCTTGGGGTCAGGAAGTCTGCGGGAGGTGATTTCGCCTGCTTACTTCTACGTCAAGGCCTTGGATATTTTGGCTTGATCCTTATCGTTCATACAGCGACCGTCGTGGGTACCAGTTCATTTCGTTGTCGAAGGTCTCACCTCAAGGTTTCCCAGGCCCTGGTTTTCTATGATATAAACTGTACGTGAGGCGGGGTCTGTTATTCGAGTGCGGTTATCTGACCTGCGTGCGCCATAGCATTCCTAGGCATCTATGGTGGTCTTTCTGCTGTTGTATTCAGCCCTATAATGGCCTGTAGAGTCGTACGAGCGGTTTTTGAGGCACCGCCACAGAGGTACGCTTCCCGTACTCGCCGCGCATCCTCGTTCAAACCGTTGCCACAGTCGTAGAGGAACCGCCAAATCCTCCGGCTTCTCGTCATGGATTACATCGCGCTCATCGCGCTTAGCTCCCCAGGAGTCAGGTCTAGAATTGACCACACAGATACATCTCTCACAGTACGTTTCTCCCATTAATACCCCATGTGTAAACCTCATCTTCTCTATAGATCGGAGACGGATGATTTCTATGAAATGCGGTCCCCCGTCGATGAACGTCGTCACAGACCCGGAAGCTCCACAGGTGGGACAAGTGCAAGCAATGTCTAAAAATTTCGTCCGCTTTTCACAACGTTAACCCTCTTTGTCGGTGTTCTTTGTCTTTGTGTTTTGCATGTCAACCTGCTTTCTGTTAATCTCGCTACCTTCTGTTTATATCCCCCTGATACTCTGCTATGCCATTGTAAGTACCAGTAATGACAATCACTTGGACGAAGGGCCGTCATCATTGCGTGCTGCTACCGGGACCGCTACAAAATGCGCAAGTTCCACGCTTCGGACTTGCATGCTTTCCCCGTCAGCCACATTGCGGGTAGAACGGCCTTGGGGACCACATGGGCCAATTCGGCGGAACATCGGGTGTATGCTGAAATTTGGGCATGGGGGATTTGAGGTGACAGCCGACGAAGCACGTATGTAAATGGTTTGTTACGGCCGATCACCCTCGTCCACGAGACCTGTCCGACGCCCATCACTCTTCTCACCTCACCGTCCGCCCTTTAAAAGTCTAGCCTCGACCAAGCGGCGACGTCGCCGCTCAAACGCCTCTTTGCAAATTCCATCTTCCGTTCGACCACGGTCATGTGGGTCTTGGACAAGTATCCGGGTGATGTTCAGGCGATTCGATCCTCTTGGATAGTCTCGGATAGCCTCGGATAGTTCGATTGGCGGGACGCCCCTGTCCTCCGCGATAGCCGGAGTACGATATCTCGTGGGAATGAGCTGTGATAGGCCGCAGAACATCGAGATGTCGGGTTCCTTCGAGCTTTCTCATCTGGGGTCCAACGTACCGCTAGACACACGGAACCACGACGCTATCCATCATTGTCCCGCGAGTGCGCGGACAGGACTGAATCCTGTGAAGCCTATAGCGGTGATTTATCGGAAAGCCATACTATTGAGCGCCCCAATCAGCAATTCGGATATCTAGGTGCGCCTTCCATCACTGCGCCAACCTCCCCAGGCTGAATTCCAGATTGAGGGACTGAGTTAGAGTATTGGGTGGGCCAGCATTCAACTGTCACTTGGAAACGATAGGGTACGTAAGTGAAGTGCCGACTAGTCTAGGTTGGAGGCCCCCGCTGACAGGAAGCACATGTACTACAATCGGCGGTCAAGGGGACCACTCTCAGACCACCTCCCATCACCACCCCCAGTAGCTTCTCAATACCGCGGTTGCATAATTGCGGGAGGTGTTTCGGCGTCCTCTGTCTCCGACCAGGAACAGCCTTATACGGGTTACGGTTGTCAAGGTGGCGTTGGATCCCTTCTCCTTCTGTCTCATCACCCGCCAGTTCGGTCCGCTTCAAATTTCGACATTCTATGGCCTTCGACATCATGATGCCGAGGGGCTCCTGCTGTGGCTTCTGGCGTTACCTGACCAGTGAAAGTGGAGCTGGTCAATCCTCTCCTTAAAAATCACCATTCGTGACGTCACTTGACTGAGAGGTGTGCGACTAGACAGCTCTCGCCCTGTCTTGCGGTCTGTGAGGTTCCGGAATTCCTAACGGTTGCAGGAGCCGCTCAAAGCGTAACTTGAGGACTATCCGCCTTTACGTTGGTTAGTCACTTCTTCGGGTCCAAATGCCAAAGCTCTCACAACCGACTGGAGATTTTTTCCACCATCGAAGGATCGTGGGCTCTTCTCTTACCTCTTCGTTTCCAACTTCTCGAGAAATAGCTCTATACATAACGCACAGAAGGAGGCGAGGTTCGATCGAAATGCAAACCGCTAGCGCGCGGCGTGATTGAACAAATTCCAGGTTTTCATTCCTCAGGGGTTTGATCCCTTGCCTCTCACGACAGGATTCTCTATTTGAATCGACCGCCCACTCCTGGAAACAGCCCCTTCTCATCTCATGGCGACGTAACGACATCTGAGTTCCATTGAAATTCCTTTCTTGATACGCTGCATTTGATTCTTCTGGACGCCGCCTTGGAAGTTTGAAGTGAGTAGACTGAGCCGGTACAGTCACTCTGATGGTTGCTGGAACACCGGCGGTGGCCCAGTTGACCGTCCCCGAGTTGTGGACCCCCCGTCCCCCAGTGTGCTGTCACACCAACTTCCCTTTCCGCCTACACGAGACGGCGAGCGGCTCTGGTCCTGCAGCACGCAATGGACGAGCCGACTAGGTTATCAGGAGCGTCGGCGTAGTGCGCACGGGTGGTGCGGTGGATAAGGTGAGTGTATCTGTCAGGCCGACAAGCCACCCTTACTAGGCCCCCTTTCCCCTCCTCACTCAAACCTTGCAAGTATTTTATCCGATCCCCGGCCCGTAGTGGACCACCAATGCACCAACCTTAGGTGAACCACTTCTGTTCGCACATGTGTAGATCTCATTGGGAGCTTGAGTGTGGGTCGGTTCCCACCGGATGGGATTCACAGGAACGAGGGATACTTTCTTATTTCAAGCTACCTTACAGAAATCATACAAAGGGAGAAGGAGCGGAGACAAAATGAGGTAGGGTCCAGCTCGGAGAGTCGTTAAAACCGGGGGTCTGTCAACTACTGAATCAAGTGGAGAGTTGGGGTGTCGCTATGTGAAAGACCAGGTGAGAGGAAACATACAAGCCCAGGGTATATCATCAAGATATCAATTCGGAAAGGACAGAGAAAAAAGCAAAGGGAAGGCAAGCTAAACGGGGCGGTTGTAGAACCGTAGACTCTAAAAGATATACCGTGTAAGCACATAATGCACCCAGCACTGGGCAGACGATACTGGCAACGCGCATTGTCTCATCAATTGATCGAGGAAATCTAGCCAATAGCAGAGGGGATGTTTGGAAGTTTGAAGATGACTTCCCGCAAATTGGACTTCGAGGGGGATATGTTGTATCTGCGAATGAAGGGATGATAAAGTTAGAATCCGCACAACTAGAAGCTGGAGGAAAGGGGGGATTTAGTTGTACTTACTCGTCTTCGAGACTTTTCGTAACCTTCCTCCTCAGCAGGGTTCCGGCTCTACCAAGCCCCACGACGACCTTCAACTCGGGAGCACGAGTTCTAACTCCCTGATCCCAAGCATCCTTCACTGCCTTCAAAGCCTCGTCACCTTTCATACCCTCAATGTTCTTCGTAATCGGACCCGCTGGTTTTACAGGCTCTACACGAGATCATTTACATTAGTACCTGGGTCAACGCGACATCAGACTATCCACAAGAAAGCTTACCCTCTGGTGTTGGGAACAGAGGCAACCCTTGTTTCTCACTCTGGAGGCTGGCACTGGCGCTTATACTTGTAGTACTCTTGGCAGGCGTGGGTAGGGCACCGCTCTCGGCCTCCCCCGTTAACTTCTGCGTATCTATGTCTTCCGGAGGAACCATACGTTCCCTCGATGATTTCGTATCGGTTAACCCGCTCCTTGTCGTTTTTCCGGTGATGCTCGCATTATCCACACCGCCATCAAGTTCTGACTTGTCACCGCGGGCGCTCCGTTGTGGCGGTACAGGCTGTGATGGCTCTTCTGGGGGTTTGGATTCACCTTTGACACTTCCCAACGTGCTTCCCCCCCGGATCGATCCGTTTCCAGTCGGTTGGCGAGAAAGCGGCTGAGGAGAGTCCCGCTTCCGTTCGCTAACGGCAGAGTCGAGAGCGGACTTGTCATCTCTTACAGACGGAACCTTTGAAGCCGTGGATCTAACCGCGGAAGGTTCCCTCGTGGATCTCGGAGGCTTCACGCTGTCCGCCTTGATAGACCTGTCCCTTGACTCTCTCGATTCGCGGGAATCCCTTCGGACGGGCTCGACGGGGATGTCCTCACGAACACTAAGGTCATCACGAATGCTGCCCTCGTCCTTCGCGCTGCCGCCCCAGATGGACCCCCAGAGCGAACCTCGGTTCGATTTGGGCGCGGGCTGATCTCGAGCTCTGATCGTCGCCGGTTCCTCGTCCTTCACAGATCCTCCCCACACAGACCCTCCCCCATGGACAGATGAGGGCGGAGGGGGTCGAACGGCCGGTTCGGAAGTACCGACATTCGAGCCTCCCCAAACAGAGTTACCGCGAACTGGGATCCCCGAAGGCCTGCTCGAAGATTCCTTCCGCTTGTGTTTTGAGGCAGGGGTAGGAGGGGGAGTCGACTGATCCACCAGTCGGGATGCAGCATCTCCAGCCTCCTGTCCTGGGTGGCCATCAACGTTGGGGTCCGTTCCAGTGGCTGAGTTTTGACCATTCAAAACGCCGAAAGGGAGGTATCGATGTTGCGGCGGTGGATCGGACTCTCCCTTCCTATCGGTCTCCCCAAACCCCGAACCAACGCCCGTCATGTTCCGCGCAGCAGTATTCCCAGGCGGAGTCATTAATGGGTCGCTGACGAAGTCATCATCATTAATGACGGATCCTTTGGCCAGGCCGGGGGGCGTTGTGAAGGCGTCCAACTCGTCGTCGTATTGTGAGCTATCCAAGCCGCTCTGGTATTCGCGCTCGTCTCCTTCTGTAGTATGTTCGGAAGGGGGCGGGAGGTGAGAGAGAGCCTGAGAGATGCGTGAAGACAGGTGGGAAATGTGTGAAAGTCGGGATACCTGGGAAGCTTCTTGGGATTGGGTAGCTTCCGGTATATCTGACAGAGGACGAGGGCGGTTCTGATCGAGATCCCTCTGGTAAGCGGAGGCAGACACATGGTGGGGTTCGGGCATTGGCATCAGAATCGGTTCGAAGTCGTGAGGCCGGTCGGCGACTAGAGGAGGGGACTGAGTCTCTTGAGGGAACCGATGCGGTCGACGCGTCACATCTTGGGGAACATGATTGTAAGGAACATCGGCATACTCAAGATCAGACTCGCGCCCACCAGGCGGAGAGTTATAGGGCGGGCTGAGGGGAAGTTGGGCGGGAGGAAGTGGAGATACGACTGAGGGTGACGGTGCAGAGAGAGGAGGGGAAATGATAGAAGTGGGAGGAGGATGTCGTGGGGCAGGTTGCTGGATTATTGGTGGGTTGTGGACGGTTTGGCGAGGAGGGCTAAGGATCGAACGGGGGGTACTGAGGATCGAACGTGGCGGACTAACAACTTCTGAACGTGGCAGATGCGGGGGTACTTCACGTGTCGGGCTCGATAAGGTAGAGTTCGGTGGGAAGAAGGTAGTTGACTGAGGAGGACTGAGGATGGAGGTTGGGGGGCGGGAAGGGGTGAGAATAGACGTTGGCTTCGGTGAAGG
>Ga0307513_10010658_pt1 | contig 11500 bp, 9 predicted proteins | sample 15_EM_MG_FD_202174 | JGI IMG/M metagenome (GOLD analysis project Ga0307513, IMG submission 202174) | Populus trichocarpa ectomycorrhiza microbial communities from riparian zone in the Pacific Northwest, United States - 15_EM | ecosystem: Host-associated > Plants > Roots > Unclassified | place... | reverse complement strand
CGCTCGCTAGCGGGCGAACACCCCCACCAGCTCGATATGCGGCGACCACAGGAACTGGTCCACCGGCAGCACGCGCTCCAGGCGGAAGCCCGCGTCGATCAGGGTGCGGGCGTCGCGGGCGAAGGTGGCCGGATTGCAGGAGACGCCGACCACGCGGGCGACCCTTGAGCGCGCCAGCTCCCCGGCCTGTTCGGCGGCCCCGGCGCGGGGGGGATCGAAGACCACGGCGTCGGTCTTCTTCATCTCGTCGGCCAGCAACGGGCGGCGCGCGAGGTCGCGGGCCTGCGCGGTGATCGGCTTGAGGCCCGGCGCGCTGGCGACGGCCGAGGCCAGGGCCTGGATGGCCGGGGCCGAGCCGTCGGCGGCGTAGACGGCGCCCACCTGGGCCAGCCGGAAGGTGAATGTGCCCACCCCGCAGAAGAGATCGGCGATGCGGTCCGCGCCCGCGCAGGCCTCCGCCACGAAGGCGGCCATGACCGCCTCGGCGCCGGGAATGGCCTGGAGGAAGGCGCCGGCCGGCAGGGCGACCACCGCCGGGCCCAGGCGCATCATCGGCTGGCGGGCCATATAGGCGATCTCGCCATCCAGGGTGACGCGGGCGAAGTCGCCGGCGGCGCCGGCGTCGGCCAGCGCCACCCGGGCGTCCGCCGACAATCCGCCGCTTTTATTCTCCACACCGGTGATGTCGACGTCGAGGCCGACCGGTGTGAGGGTCACGTGCAGGGTGGGGGCCGACTTCGGGTGCTGGAACAGCGGCGCGGCCAGCCTGCGCAGGGCCGGCAGGGCCGCCTGGATGCGCGGCTCGGCGATCGGGCACTCGTCGATCTCCACCAGGCTCCACGACTTGCGGGCCTTGTAGCCCACCTTGGCTTCGTCGCGCCGAAAGGCGCGGGCGTGCAGGGCGACCCGCCGGCGGGTCCCCGGCGGGGCGGCGTAGGCGGGCAGGATCTCGGTCTCGATCTCCTGGCGCGAGAGGGTGACGCGCAGGCGCTCCACCTTCCAGGCCAGGTAAGCCGCGTGCTCCCAGTGCTGCAGGGCGCAGCCGCCGCAGGTTCCGAAGTGGCGGCAGACGGGCTCGATCCGCTGGGCGCTGGCTTCGAGGATGGCCTCGACCTCGCGACGCTCGCCGCCGGGCGCCAGGCGCACGCGCTCCCCCGGCAGGGTGAAGGGCGCGAAGTAGGGGCCCGGCGCCATGCCGTCGCCCTCCCCGCCCACGGCCTCGATCACCACCTCCACAGCCGGGCTGGACGGCGGCGCAGGACGTCGGAAACCCGGTCGGGAACTTCGCATGGTCAAGCCCGTTTACGACGGGTCGGCCCGCCAGCCGGCTGCCCGTTTGCAGAGATGAACGAAGATGAACGGGCCGCTCAAGCCTTGTTCAGCTTGGCAGCAGCAATCTTATCCCGAAAGCGCGGCGGGGGCGCCGCCTACCACATCCAGGAGAGAACCATGAAGTCTATTCTCGTTCTCGCCGCGGTCGCGGCTATCGCCGCCCCGGCGTTCATCGCCCCCGAGTTCGCCTTCGCGCAGTCCTCGCGCAGCTACGGCGAGGGCGATCCGTGCCGCGCGCAACAGCGGCGCTCGGCCAACACCGGCACTGTCGTCGGCGGCGTGGGTGGGGCCCTGCTGGGTTCGGCCGTCGCCGGCCACGGCAACAAGACCGAAGGCGCCGTGCTGGGCGGGGTTGTCGGCGCGGTCGCCGGCCACCAGATCGCCAAGAGCCGCGTGAAGTGCACCAACTATCCGCGCCGGGTGTCCGAACGCCGCAATTGCCGGTGGGTCCAGGAGTACTATGGCGGCCGCAACCATGGTTTCGAAGTCTGCCGCGGGCGCGATGGCGTCTGGAGGCCGAGCGGACGGGCCTGACCTCCCGTCGTTCCAAAGTCTGATCTCAAGGAGAGACCGATGACCACCCGTTCCACATTCGCCAAGGGGGCTTTGTCGGCCGTCGCGGGCGTGATGGCGCTCACCGCGGCGACAGCGGTTCCGTCGTTCGCCGCGGCCCAGTCGTACGGCTACGGCTCAAGCTACGGTTCCGGCTACAGCTACGACCCCTGCAAGCGCGACAAGACCAACCGCGGCACGGTCGGCGCCCTGCTGGGCGGCGCGCTCGGCGCGGCCATCGGCTCCAATGCGGCCGCGCGCGGCGTGCGCACCGAAGGCGCCCTGCTGGGCGGCGCAGTGGGCGCGGTGGCCGGCGGGGTCGTGGGCAACAACTCGGCGGCCTGCAACTCGGGCTACGCCGCGCCGCGGTCCAGCTACTATGACAACAACCGCTACGATGGCCGCTACTACGACCGCTCGCGCGATCCGTCCTACGACCGCTACGGCTCTGCGGAGCCGAACGGCTACTACAGCAACAGCTACAGCCGCGAGGATGCGTACGACGTCTATGACCGCGCCGGCACGGGCTATCGCGTCGCCGACCGGCCCCTGGGCGCGGACGGCTGCACCCTGGCCGAAAGCCCGATCTACCTGCCCGACGGTCGCGTGCAGAAGCGCTTCGTCCGCGTCTGCCAGGACAGCAGCGGCCGCTATCAGGTCGTCGACTGACCGCTGAGGTCCGCCTCTGAACTTCGTGAAGCCGTCCGCGCGAGCGGGCGGCTTTTTCGTTGGCCGCCTACCCCCGCCGCGCCCAGAGCAGGAATTCGCGGTTCCCGTCGCCGCCCTCGATGGGACTGTCGGCGGTGGCCTGGACGGGCCAGCCGGACGCTTCGAGGAACGCACCGACATCGGCCAGGGCGCGGGTTCGCGCCGCCTCGTCCTTGACCAGGCCGCCCTTGCCGACCTGGTCCGGGCCGACCTCGAACTGGGGCTTCACCAGGACGATCAGGTCGGCGGACGTGGCGGCGAGCGCGAGCGCGGCCGGCAGCGCCTTGGCCAGGCCGATGAAGCTGACGTCGGTGACGATGAGGTCTGGCGCCTGCGGGACCTGGGCCGGCGTCAGTGACCGCGCGTCGGTGGCCTCCAGGCTGACGACGCGGGCGTCGGCGGCCAGGCTGGCGTGGAGCTGTCCGCGCCCCACGTCGACGGCGTAGACCCGCGCCGCGCCCCTCGCGAGGCAGACCTCCGTGAACCCGCCGGTCGAGGCGCCCACGTCCAGCACGGTCCGGTCGGCGACGGCGATGGGCCAGAGATTCAGCGCATGGACCAGCTTCAACGCCCCACGGCCGACCCAGGGATGGGCGGGCGTGGCCGTGAGTTCGGCGTCCTCGGCCAGCAGCTCCGAAGCCTTGGTCACGGGCCGGCCGCCGGCGGCGACGCCGCCCGCCTCGATGGCGGCGCGGGCGCGGGCGCGGCTCTCGAACAGGCCGCGTTCAACGAGCAGGACGTCGGCGCGCTTGCGGTTCATCCGCGCGTCTTACGCGGGCGTATCCTCGGGGGCGAACAGCTTCCTCAGCTCCGACTTGAGGATCTTGCCGTTGGCGTTGCGCGGCAGGGTCTCAGGCCAGAAACGGATGACGACCGGCACCTTGAAGGCGGCGATCCGCTCGGCCACATGGCGGCGCAGATCCTCGGCGGTGGCCTCGGCGCCCGGCTTCAGGGTGACCACCGCGGCGGGCTCCTCGCCGAGTTGCTTGTGCGGCATGCCGACCACCGCGGCGTCCATCACCGCCGGATGATCGTAGAGGGCGTTCTCCACCTCGACGCAGTAGATGTTCTCGCCGCCGCGAATCAGCATGTCCTTGGCCCGGTCGACGATGAAGCAGAAACCCTCCTCGTCGATCCGCGCCAGATCGCCGGTGCGCACCCAGCCGTCCTGGAACGTCTGGGCGGTGGCCTCGGGCTTGTTCCAGTAGCCCTTCACCACCATCGGGCCCTTGACCCATAGCTCGCCCAGTTCGCCCGCCCGGACCGGCGTCACGCCGTCGGCGGGGTCGATGATCTTGAGGTCCGCCACCGGGGTCGCCGGGCCGCAGCTCTCCGGGCGGTTGATGTAGTCCTCGGCGCCGTTGCTGGTCACCATCGCATTGGTCTCGGTCATGCCATAGCCGATGCCGGGCGCGGACGTGGGGAGCACCTCGCCGATGCGCTTGACCAGCTCGGGCGCAGCGGGCGCGCCGCCGTAGTTGATCGTCAGCAGCGAAGAGAGGTCGTAGTTGGCGCGCAGCGGGTGCTCGACGAGCTGCCACGCCATGGTCGGCACCCCGCCGGCGCCCTGGAGCTTCTCGCGCTCGATCAGCTCGAACGCCCGGATGACATCCCACTTGTGCATCAACGCCAGCTTGCCGCCGTAGAACAGCGTGGGATTGAGGACGCCCATCATGCCGGTGGCGTGGAAGAGCGGGACCGACAGCAGGGAGCCCTTCGGTGCATTGGGATCGGGCGCCGGGGGTTGTTCGCCGCGACGCAGGAAGTGCCGCGCGATCGAGGAAGCCGCGCTCGGTATGTTGGAATTGACCCCCCGGTGGGTGCCGAGCGCGCCCTTCGGCTTACCGGTGGTGCCGGACGTGTAGAAGATTGTCGCCCCGTCGTCGGGATGGATCTCGACCGCCGGCGGCTCGGCGTCGGGCAGGCTGGCCCAGCTGGCCGGGGCGCCGATCACGTCCTCCAGCTTGGTGACCAGCGGGTTGGCGACTTCGTCGATCTCGCGCGCCACATAGATGCGCTTCAGATCGGGGCAGTTGGGCAGGTGTTCGGCCAGGCGGGCGTAGCGCTCGGAGTCCATCAGCGCCACCTTGGCGCCGGAATCGGTGAGGCCGTATTCCAGCTCCGGCCCGGTCCACCAGGCGTTCAACGGCGTGACGATCGCGCCCAACACCGCGGCCGCGTAGAAGGCCACGACCCATTCGGGCAGGTTGCGCATGATCACGGCCACGCGGTCGCCCTTGACCACGCCCCGGGCGGCAAGGTCGTTGGCCAGGGCGGCCACGGCGCGGTGGAACGCCTCGTAGGTGACGCGCTCGTCCTCGTAGACGAGGAAGATGTTCTCGCCGCGGGCGCGGGAGGCTTCGAAGATCGTCCGCAAGGTCGCCGGTTGGTTCTTCCAGCTACGGACGCGGACCCCGGGGGCGACCTCCACCTCCTCCATCTCGAACGGCGCGCCCGGCGCGGTGAGCAGGGCGTGGGCCTGGGCGACGGACATTACGGGCCAGCCGGCTGGGAAGGAGGCCTCAGTCATAAGCGTTCTCCCGTTACTTCGCGCGCGGTCGAGCCGTGCGTTCGACAGGTGAACAAACATAACCCAGCGCGTGAAGCAAATTGGCCCGACGCCTGGGCCCGCGGGATCAGCCCACGCTTTCCAGGCGAGCGAGCGCGCCCTCGAGCTTGACCTTGGCGGCCTGCGCCTCGGCCAGGCGCTCGCGGTTCTCCTCGACCACCTCCTCCGGGGCGCGGGCGACGAAGTCGGCGTTGCCGAGCTTTTTCCCCGTCCTGTCGATGTCGGCGGCCAGCGAGCCGATCTCCTTGGTCAGGCGCGCGCGCTCGGCGGCCAGGTCGATATGGGAGGCGACCGGAAGCGACAGGGTGACCGTGCCGGCGATATAGGGCACGGCCCCCGGGCTCGGGGCGTCCAGATAGACGATGTCGTCCACCCGCAGCATGGTCGTGACCAGCGCCCGGTTGGCCTCGAAGACGCCCTGGACGGCGGCGTCGGCGCCCACGACCTCCAGCGCCGCCAGCCGGGCCGCGCCGGGCACATTGAGCTCGGACTTGACCGAGCGGCCCCCGCCGATGGCGGCGATCAGCAGCTCGATCTCGGCCTCGGCCGTCGCATCGACCAGGGTCAGCGGCAGGTCGGGCCAGGGGGCGGCGATCAGGAAGCCCTGGTGGTCGCGGGGCGCGCCCTCCCCGGCCGTCTGGGCCCACAGCTCCTCGGTGACGAAGGGGGTGACCGGGTGCAGCAGCTTGAGGATGACGTCCAGCACCCAGGCGTTGGTCGCCCGGGTCTCGTCGCGGGCGGCCTCGTCGGCGCCGTTGAGGATCGGCTTGGAGAGCTCGACGTACCAGTCGCAGTAGACGTTCCAGACGAAGCGATAGAGGGCGTTCGCCGCCTCGTCGAAGCGGCACCCCTCCAGCGCCCGGGTCACCGCCTGGGCGGTCTTGGCCGTCTCCCCCAGGATCCAGCGGTTGAGGACGGCCTTCGCCGCGGCGGGCTCGAAACCCGCCACCCGGGCCGCGCCGTTCATCTGGCCGAAGCGCGCGGCGTTCCACAGCTTGGTGCCGAAGTTGCGATAGCCCTCGATGCGTTCGCGCGACAGCTTGATGTCCCGGGCCTGGCCCGACATGGCGGTCATGGTGAAGCGCAGCGCGTCGGCCCCGTAGTCGTCCACCAGCTCCAGGGGGTCCATGACGTTGCCCTTGGACTTGGACATCTTCTTCCCCTCGGCGTCGCGCACCAGGGCGTTGATGAAGACCCGCTTGAAGGGCACGTCGCCCATGAAGTGCAGGCCCTGCATCATCATCCGGGCGACCCAGAAGAAGATGATGTCGAAGCCGGTGACCAGGGTGTGGGTCGGGTAGAACCGGGCGACGTCGCTGGTCTTCTCCGGCCAGCCCAGCGTCGAGAACGGCCACAGCGCCGAGGAGAACCAGGTGTCGAGGACGTCCTCGTCCTGCCGCAGCGGCTCTTCGCGGCCGTAGAATTCCAGCGCCTGGGCCCTGGCCTCGACCTCGGTCTCGGCGACGAAGATCTTGCCCTGCGGCCCGTACCAGGCCGGGATGCGGTGGCCCCACCAGATCTGGCGGGAGATGCACCAGGGCTGGATGTTCCGCATCCATTCGAAATAGGTCTTCTCCCAATGGCGGGGTTCGAAGACGGTGCGCCCCTCTTCCACCGCCTTGATGGCGGGCTGGGCCAGGACCTCGGCGTTCACGTACCACTGGTCGGTCAGATAGGGCTCGACCACCACGCCCGAGCGGTCGCCGTGCGGGACCATGTGGCGGGTGGGCTCGATCCCGCGCAGCAGACCCAGCGCCTCGAAGGCCTCGACCACCTTCTTGCGGGCGGCGAAGCGGTCCAGGCCGCGGTACTCGGCGGGCGCGCTGTCGTTGATGCGGGCCTGATCGTCGAAGATGTTGATCTGCGGCAGGTTGTGGCGCTTGCCGACCATGAAGTCGTTGAAGTCGTGGGCCGGGGTGACCTTCACCGCGCCGGAGCCCTTTTCCGGGTCGGCATATTCGTCGGCGATGATCGGCACGGGGCGGTCGACGATCGGCAGGCGCACGGCGCGGCCGACCAGGGCCTTGTAGCGCGCGTCGCTCGGATGAACCGCGACGGCGGCGTCGCCCAGCATGGTCTCCGGGCGCGTCGTGGCGACGACGATCTCGCCCGAGCCGTCCTCGAGCGGATAGGCGAAGTGCCAGAAGTGCCCGTCGGTCTCGCGCTGCTCGACCTCCAGTTCCGAGATGGCGGTCTGGAAGTGGGGGTCCCAGTTCACCAGCCGCTTGTCGCGGTAGATCAGGCCCTCCTGGTGCAGCTGGACGAACACCTTGCGCACGGCCGCCGACAGGCCCTCGTCCAGGGTGAAGCGCTCGCGGCTCCAGTCGCAGGAGGCGCCCAGGCGGCGCAGTTGGTTGACGATGGTCCCGCCCGACTGCGCCTTCCATTCCCAGATCTTCTCGACGAAGGCCTCGCGGCCCATCTCGCGGCGGCCGACATTGCCGGCGGCGGCGAGCTGGCGCTCGACCACCATCTGGGTGGCGATGCCGGCGTGGTCGGTGCCGGGCAGCCACAGGGCCGCCTTGCCGCGCATGCGCTCGAAGCGGACCAGCACGTCCTGCAGCGTATTGTTCAGCGCATGGCCGATGTGCAGCGAGCCGGTGACGTTGGGCGGCGGGATGACGATGGTGAACGGCTCGGCGGCCGGGTCGGCGGTGGGCGCAAAGGCGCCCGAGCTTTCCCACGCTTCATACAGGCGCGGCTCGGCGGTCTGGGGGTCGAAGTTTTTTTCAAGCATGCCGGGCGGTGAATACATGGCCGCCGGCGCCCGTGAAAGCGTGATCGGCAGGTTCCTTCTCCCGCCGCGGGAGAAGGGTGCGCGAGCCTACCTGACCCGGTTGCGGGCGATGCGTTCGACCTCGGCCTGGACGGTGGTCTCGACGATGCCGGGCAGGTTGTCGTCCAGCCACTGCTTGAGCAACGGGCGCAGGAGCTCGCGGACCACGTCCTCCAGGGTGCGATCGGAGGCGGGCATGCCGATGGTGGCCGACAGCTTGCCGAAGGCCGAAGCCGCGGCGGTGGCGGCGATGTCGCCGACCAGGGCCTCGCCCGCGGGCACGGGCGGCGGCGGCGGTTCGACCGCCGGCTCGTAGCCGGCCAGGGCTTCCGGCTCGGCGGCGGCTGCGGGGCTGTAGACATCGAGGTCGCCGACGCTGTCGACCCGCTCGGTCAGCTCCAGCACGTCGTCCTCGACCTCCGGTTCGGGCTCCGGCTCGGACTCGACCTCGGGAAGCGAAGGCGCCTCGGCGGCGGCCTCGACCTCTTCCGGGACCTCCGGCAGCTTTTCCTCGCCCTCGGGGGGCGCGTCATCCTCCGAGATGATGCGGCGAATGGAGGCGAGAATCTCCTCCATCGTCGGTTCTTGGGAGGTCTGGTCGGACATGGGAGCGCCGTCGCTGGAGGACTAGAGAATCCGTGGCCCAAGCCTAGAGGCCACGGGGTGATCCTGCAATTTCCGCCAAGCGGCGCAAGGGCGTATTCGCGCCATGCGCGAAACCCCGCTCGCCGGTCAGGGGGTGGCGGGCGCCGGCCCGCGCAGCGGGACCGCCGGCTCGCGCGGCTTTTCCTTGGTCTTGGGGGTCAGCACGGAATCGACCACGCCGATCGGCTCTTCCCAGGGCACCCAGCCCCAGGTGACCCGCAGCTTGCCGAAATTCGCCTTCGGATCGTAGAGCGGAACCGCCGGGGTGAGGTTGCGCGCCTCGAGGCGGCCCATGGCGGCCAGCACGCTGGCGGCGGCGACATATTCGTCGCGGCGGGCGCTGACCTGCGACAGTTCAGCGTTGCGCAGTTCCTGCTCGGCGTTCAGCACGTCGAGCGTCGTGCGCAGGCCCACCTGCTGCTCCTGGCGCGTGCCTTCGGCGGCGATCTTGGCGGCCCGCACCTGCTCGTTGGTCGAGCCGATATTGGCGCGGGCGGCGATCAGCTGGTTCCAGGCCTGGGTGACGCCCTGCAACACCGTGCGGCGCGCGGACTCGATATTGATGCGGTCGGTGTTGTTGCGCTCGACCTGGGCGCGGATGCGCGAACTGGTCAGGCCGCCGGAGAACAGGGGCACGGAGACCACCGCGGCGCCGGTGACGTTGCGGGCGTAGTCGGAGCCGACATAGGGGTCGAGCTCCCCGCGATAGCCGAGGGTGGCCTGGACCGAGACGTTGGGCATGCGCTCGGCGCGGGCGGCGGCGACGCGGGCCTTGCTCGCCTGCGCGGCGTATTGGGCCGCGCGGATCTGCGGGTTGTTGTCCTCGGCGGCGTCGAAGGCCTTGTCGACGTCGGTGGGCAGGATCGCCGCCAGCGACGGCTCGGGCGCGAGCTCGCCAGGGTTCTGGCCGACGGCCGCGGCGTAGTTGGCGCGGCTGATGGCCAGCTGGGCCTGGCCCGACGAGAACGCGGCCTGGGCCCCCGCGAGCCGGGCCTCGGACTGGGCCACGTCGGTGCGGGTGATCTCGCCGACCTCGAAGCGGGCGCGTGATTCGTCGAGCTGGCGCTGCAGGACCTGGAGGTTCTCCTGCCGGATGCGCAGCGCTTCCTGGTCGCGGCGGACGTCGACATAGGACTGGATGACATTCCCCAGCACGGTCGATTCGACCCGGCGCAGGTTCTCGCGCCCGGCCAGGATGTCGGCCTCGGCGGCGGACACGGCCGCCCCCACGCGGCCCCCCGTCCACAGCGGCTGGGTCAGGGTGAGCGTGGTCGAGCCGGCGTTGGCTTCCTGCGGGCCGAAGACCCGTTGGCCGAAGAAGCCGGTGGCCACACCGCCGGGGGTGCGGACCTCCTGATAGGTGGCCTGGGCGCTGAGACCGAGCGTCGGGCGCCAGCCGGTGCGGGCTTGGACGAAACTCTCGTCGAGGGCGCGCTGGGCCGAGCGTTGGGCCTGCAGGGTCGGATTGGTGTCGTAGGCCAGCGCGATGGCGTCCGCCAGGGTTTCAGCCCGAGCCGGCGCGGCGGCAAGTCCTACGATCAGTCCCGCGCTGCAGGCGGCGGCCAGAAGACCCCCGCGACGGCTAATGAGCATGCTTAATCCCCGAGAGACGCACGACAGTCCAGCGTCCTGAATATGACCGTCCAAAGGCGCTGCGGCCAGTGGGACTGCACTTAAGCTTTTTTCACCACATGGTTTCTAAGGTGTTTCACCTGCGCCTCAGAACGCGAAGCCATGTTGGGCTGCGAAGCCCTTGATCACGGGGGGCGTCGAGTCGAAGATCACCCGGCGGCCGACGCCGTCATGGGCCCTTACATACAGGCAGGCCTTGCCCACCGGGCCGTCCCGTTCGACCACCGCCAGGCGGCCGCCCAGGCAAAGCGCGTCCAGCCAGGGCGCCGGCGCCCTGGCCACGGCGCCCTCGACGACGATGATGGAATAGTCGCGGCCCGGCAGGACGTGCAGGTCCTCGCCGGCCGCCAGGTCCACCGCCGCGCCCATGTGCTCCAGCACGGCGGCGGCGTAGGGGGCCGAGATGGCCAGGGCGCGTTCGCCCGCCGTCACGTCCAGCGCCTGGATCAGCTTGGCCACGTCGCGCGGCCGCAGCAGCCAACGGCCGGCCGCGTACTCCGCCTCGGTGTCGGCATAGGCCAGATAGGCCTTGCCCTCCGGCATGAAGTCTTCGCGCAGGATGGCGCGCATGGCGTCGTGGATGCGCACGTCGGTGACGTCCTGGGTGCGCACCTGGCTGTCCACCATGTTCACGCGTGCGGCGGCGAAATCGGCCATGGACTCCTCGGGCGCAATGGGCGTGCGCGCTTATAGGTCGGGGCTTAACCTCAGCGCAATGCGGGCCTGCGAGAGAGATTGCCGCGGGCGGGGCGTTCTGTTAGCCAAGCGCCTCCCGAAGCGGCGCCCCTGTGCGCCGCTTCGGCGCCCCGGACGGCCTGGTGGCGGAGTGGTGACGCAGCGGACTGCAAATCCGCGCACCCGAGTTCGATTCTCGGCCAGGCCTCCAATCTTTTCAATGACATCGCGCCTCGCCCCTCGGGGCAGTTTGCAAAGCAGTTTGCAAACTCGTTCGCTACCTGTGCGCAAATCGTTCTGCGACGCGTTCCGCCGACGCGCTCGCGATGGCGTCCCGGTCGGCATAGCTGTCGAGCATCGCCAGATCCCGGAGCGAGTGCCCGGTGCACATGGCGACCTCGGTCGTCGGCCAGCCCGCCGCCAATTTCCGCGTCACGAATGTCCCTCGCAGGTCATGAAACGTGACGCCGGTGACGCCAGCCTTTCGGCAGGTCTTCCGCCAGGCCGACCGGAAGCCGTTGCCGTCTGGATTCCAAGGCAAGCCGGCGGCCGTGGTCAGCACGAGACCCGCGCCGGCGGTCGGACTCGCGTCCAGGCAGCGGCGCAGTTCC
>Ga0307513_10010656_pt1 | contig 11500 bp, 9 predicted proteins | sample 15_EM_MG_FD_202174 | JGI IMG/M metagenome (GOLD analysis project Ga0307513, IMG submission 202174) | Populus trichocarpa ectomycorrhiza microbial communities from riparian zone in the Pacific Northwest, United States - 15_EM | ecosystem: Host-associated > Plants > Roots > Unclassified | place... | reverse complement strand
GAAGCTGTTGCAATTTTGAAGTCGTCGCTTCAAAGTTTGATCAGACAAAATGAAGCGTGGGAATAAGAAGTGAAAGTGAAGCAACGGCTTCGAAGTCGCGGCTTCGTTTACTTTGAATTCCCCTATTATAACAACGCAATGAACAAAGGAAAAACGGGCAAGAACCTAAGGAGAGAGAATGCACCTCACTCTCTGCGTTATCCCAGAGCGAAGAGGGGCTGTGATAGACGAGGTGGGGGACTCCTCAGAACCCTCAGACAAATGCTCGGACATCGTTGGTGAGTGCGTTGATGATGGGTGATCCATGGCAGATGGTGACTTTTATCTTCTCTCTTTAGAGATCCAACGGTTTTTCAACCCCTTGTTGTCTGCCGAACGGAAATTACTCGTTATCGATTATCCGCCAACGGACATTAATAACACACGACTTGTTAAAGTACAGAAAAGTGACCAGACCGGGAATTGAACCCAGGACCTTCTGGACATATACCAGATGCTCTAACCAACTGAGCTATCCAGCCATACCAGTGCCAGTTACGTTCTCACTAATACCCTGCACCCTCGGAACATTATCCTTGCACGACTTATGTCAACCTTGTGACTGCATAGGTGAGGCTCAGGCCTGCTCAATTAGAAGCTTCCCATGGTCCTGAGTCACATGCCAGATTACAAATCTAACACGACTCTCAGGTGACGGTGCCCTTTTTTTTAAATCTAAACCTCGCTTCATCTAAACCTCGCTTCATCTAAACCTTGCTTCATCCTTGACTGGCAGGTTACTACAGTCGTGGACAGCCAAAGCCCACCAAAAATAACCGAAGTTATGCAGGGTCCCCGGAAGTCATCGGAATCAATAGCAATATGCGAAAGGAAGATGTCCACCAAAGTTCAGTTGGATTCAATGAGCCGTTGGCCCAGAAATTGCCATTTAAGGAAGTGTACCTGAAAATTTTGGCCAAACACCCAAATAAATTATGTAAAATCCCAAAAAATAGCACAATCGACTCCTTTTCTTCAGCACTATCTGATCCTACAGTATTGAAAACTTTTAACGAGCCATTCCCTTTAAATAAATTCAAAGATACTTGGAAATTTGTCATCCCTGATTTGTCTGGCATCAATCTGGCATTTCGCAAGCGTACGAAAATACTGATTTTGGCACTTTCATGTGGTCTTTAGCTATCAGGACAATACTTGGACATGTTATCATTCACAGTGGATCCAATTTGATAGAACTTTGTTAATATTTTCCCCCTCTAAACCTTCAAAAGTCCAAAAAATTTAACCCAAAAATTTGGCCATTTCCAAAAAGTCGTGGGAAAAACTTCGGAGATGTGTTTTTCGACGTCTTTTAGCAAGCTGAATGTGATCCTAAAATTTGGTAACGATTTATCGAGCCGTTCCTGCCCTACTTGATTTGTGGGCTTTGGTTGTCCACGACTGTATCAGCTTTCGGAATCCAACCTCTTTCTCCGGCCCTGGTCCCTGTTCGCATGGTGGTGCCTTGTGACAGGCCCTGATCTCTTTTCTCCTTTATGGTAAGGTTTACATGCTATACTTAAGGGTGGTGTACATAATGGTGACTGTCTTTTCCACTAGGGTGCAAACCCCCCATCAAAATGCGCAACTTTCACTCCCTGAAAAAAAAATGGTCCAAAGGTAAAGAGAACATTTTTCTTGTTCGAATTAGGCTCAAAAAAACATTTCGCTGACCAAAATGGACTTTCAGGGCTCCAGAAACACAGTCCCTAAGCCGCAATTGGTGTTCGACAGTTTCTTTCCACCTCGTACGCCTGACCTGTCCCACGACCTCCACCTCCCTCATTGATGTGGCCTTCCTTGCTGGCACCCACCCATTCCATGGCCTCCACTTCTCTTGTTGACGCTGGGCTTCCTCGCTCCCACCTGAAGCCTACTATGCCTACTATGCCTACAACCCCTCCCTTTGATTCGTATTCCCCCCCTCCTCCTACTCTCCCATGGAGAGCACCAGCATTGCAGCACCCCTCACACCTCCAACAGCTTTCAACAACTGATGGCCTGCTCTGGCAATCATGGACCCATCTGGCCACACTTTGAAGGTTCAAAAATCTTGTGGGTTAGGCATCAGGTGGCCTCGCCACAAGTTCATTCCACCATCTCTCGACAATGCAACAATAGACTATTCACATTCTATCTATCTCACATCAGGAAAAGGCCATCTAGCTCTGGCTGTCTTTAGATGCTTTAGCTGTCCTAGAGCATTCTGAGACATCCTGGGATGTCTTGGGATGTCTCAGGATGCCCTAGGACTGCTAAAGCATCTAAAGACAGCCAGAGCTAGGTGGCCTTTTCCTGATGCATCATCCACATCTGTACCATTTCCCATCAATGTCAGTCCAACAACTCAAGGATGGCTGCACTCTTTTAGATTACAACATCCAGAAATCAACCCTCCATCTCATCTCCAACCCAGCAACAATGCTGCCACCAACTATGCTGCTCCCACTCCTCCCCTCGTACTTCGCTACCAATGACGTTGCAATCAACGATGCAGATTTTCATAAAGACCCTCACTGGAAAGACAATCACCCTTTAGTTTGAGTCCTCTGATACCATCAATAATGTCAAGGCCAAGATCCAAGGTAATATTGTCCTCTTCCTCGCTACTGTGCCACACGCTGATCATCATTTCCAGCATTCCTCCCGACCAACAGCGCCTCATCTTCACCAGCAGCTTGAAGATGGTCAAACTCTCTTGGATTACAACATCCAGAAGGAGTCGACCCTTCACCTTGTCCTTCGCCTTCACAGAGGTATGCAAATTTTCATCAAGACCTTGACCAGAAAGATGATCACCCTCGAGGTAGAATCGTCTGACACCATCAACAATGTCAAGGCCAAGATCCAGGACAAGGAGGGCATTCTCCCGACCAGCAACGCTTGATTTTCACTGGAAAGCAACTCGAAGACAGCTGCACTCTCTCTGATTATAACATTCAGAAGGAATCGACCCTCCACCTCATTCTTCACCTTCGTGGGGGTGCGCAAATTTTCGTCAAGACCCTCACCAGCAAAACCATTACGCTCGAGGTCGAATCTGCCGATGCCATTGACAATGTGAAGGCCAAGATCCAGGGCAAGGAGGGCATCTCTCCCGACCAGCAATGATTTTCACCGGAAAGCAAGTCAAAGACAGCCACACCCTCTCTGATTACCATATTCAGGAGGAATCGACCCTCCACTCCATCCTTCGCCTTCGTGGGGGTGTGCAAATTTTTGTCAAGACCCTCATCAATGAAACCATTACACTTGAGGTCGAATGATCTTCCAATGCCATCAACAATGTGAAGGCCAGAGGTTGAGTCATTGGACAGCGGAGGTCGAGTCGTTGGACACTGGAGGTTAAGTCATTGGACACTGGAGGTCAAGTCATTGGACGCTGGAGGTCAAGTCGTCGAACGCCGCAGGTTGAGTCATTGGACACCAGAAGTTGAGTCGTCGAACGCTGGAGGTTGAGTCATTAGACACCATTGACGATGTGAAGGCGAATGTAGTATGTTGTAGTAATTTCTCAAACCTCAATTTCAAACAGCTTTGTGATGTAGATTCTTTCACATGATATGAGAATTGAGTGAATTGAAAAGGTCATATATTATTACAAAGTGATCAATAAATTTTAACACGAGCATGTAGCAAACTTGAAGAGGGATAACTGGGCAGTCAATTCTAATAGCAGGGATAATCAACTAGCAGTAGATGTCTGAGAGAAAAATGGACGATAAACTCTTCAAAGGTGGGTTGGACCATGAATGAAATGGCCATCCATGGTCATGCCATGGACGTTGGGGTACCAGACGTTGCAGAAACAAACAGAAAACTGGGTTTGGCCACATCCATCCTTGGGGCAAGGCCATGTCTTGATCCTGTCGGCATTTTCAAATCGTGAGATCGGGCAATGGTTGAAGGGTAATTCATGGCTCCGCCTTCGGATTCATGTGGCGGCTGAAGTCCAAGTTTCAAATATAATGCATTAGCATCATGCAGGGAAAGGATGTAAAACGGGACAAACATGGGTTGTCAATGTAATGCGGATGCTGAGGAGGCTGTCCAACAGGGTACAGGCAATGCAAATGGAGAGGGTGACAACAGTGTGCAAGGCACCAAAGAATGGGGCGATGGCCAATGTCAAGGGTTGGAACCAGGATAGGCCTATGACAGGCCACGCACCAGAGCCTCTCTGCGGGAGGTTCAAGGCTTCGAACATTGTCTCCGACGTAAGCAGGAAGAGAAAAGTATACTTGTAGATTTGTCAGAGGTGATATTAATATCTGAAGCCTGAAATAAGACTTACATCCATTGTGGGTGGACTCATCCAAGATGTCCAGCCAGTCTTCATTGTCTGAATCATAGTCATCAGATTCATTAGCTGGGCTCAACTCTGGCTGGTTGGGTGGCTCAGCAGGTGGATCTTGAGGAGAAGGTGGGGGATGTGCTGTGGCAGGATAAGGGTGGGGGCGCTCATTGGGGGCAGCAGACGACTCGTGAGGCATGGTTGGTTAAAGGAAGACAAGTCAGAGCTGTCTCAGAGGGTTCAGGGAAGAATAAATACCTTTTTTTTTTTTTTTTTTTTTTTGAAACATGTCGGACTCGGTTTTACAATGTTAAAAAAAGACAATGAGGGGGATGAAATGAATAAACTGAGGTATCTTGATCAATCAAACATGCGACACGTTGGAACCTCCCCTAAGCTTATCACATGTTTGGGCCTTTGTTGGGTGGCTGAAGATGCGTCCCATTTCCCTTTCCAACCACTAATGGTGGCCACCTTATTCTCTGGGAGCTTGGCCTGGTGGTTGAATTCCCACCTGGCTCCCTCATACTCATCCCTTCTGCCATGCTGACACATTCTAACACCCCAGTTGCCAAAGATGTTTGTGCCTCCTTCACCCAATATTGTCCTGGCGGTCTTTTCTGGTTTGTCAACTATGGATTTCATAAAGAAGGCAACAAGACCCTGCTTTGTACGAGGAGATCCGCCGCCTTCGGCCTGAACGATGGAAGATAGGCCTGACCGATTTTTCCCCCTCTTCATAAACCTTGGTAAGCCTTTTTCATTTAACTGTTCTTTATCTGAAGACATTTAATTTACTTCCAGGGCTCTTCCAGGGCATAGTCTTTTGTTACATAGCCTCTTTACATGGAATGCTGGTTCATTTAGTCATTGCATTTTACTGCCCCCTTTTTTTTCTAGACAGTTCTGTTTTTTTTTCCCTAGACAGCAAGGGGGCACCAGCCCAAGAATCCCGGACGTGGCCCCGGTTAGTTAGTCCAGCCATGAAAAAAATTATTATTCACCCCTCTGTTTTGGTAAAAAATTGGGCTCTGGAAAACATTTTGAGTACTGTAACAAGGATAAATATTGCAGAAATTATTGGCCAGCTCTCTATGAACCTCTGAGTGTTGCCACCAGTGTTGGAGTGGGGCAATTAAGTGTAAGCAACCTGGATGTGAAACTCGATGGGTATGTTCTACAGTTCTGCATTACTGAGATGAAAGTGATGACTTACAATGTTACACAGTATCACCTTCACTGTGTAGCCCTTGAACAGGATCCAATGAAGTGGGTTTGCGAGGCTTGCGACACGCAGGCAAAAGTGCGCACGGAAGCGATGTCATATTACCATATTAGGAATTGTGCCTGATTACGTAGTTAGTTAGTCCACCTGAAAAGGACTTAGCAAAAAAATTGACCCTGTATATTTTTTTCCGATGCCAGTGCCCCCTTGCTAGACAGTTTTACTAGCCCAGTAGCAAAACCAACCCCGAGTGAGCCCAACTGGCACTGGTTGCCTAATTTGGAAGGCCGGACTTCTGGAACACATTCTCCAACGATTTGGCACCTGCTCCTGCTCCCCCTGGGGCACCAAAACATCCCAGATGGGTGTATAATATTAGTGTTTGAAAGTCCAGTCCGGTCCAGTTATTAGGCGCTCGTGGCACTAACCGAGACCGAGACTGTTAGCATTTTTTCAAAACCTCAAAAAAACTGGACTGAACCGATGGTAACTGGTTAGCATCGGTTTTTATCGGTTAGGTAACCGGTTACAACCGGTTACAGTTAGGACCAGTTACTAACTGGTCCTAACCGGTTTTTCGTGTGTAAAATACTCAATAGTAAATAAATTATATACATTATATACCTTTGAGGTTTTCTGGGGCTACCTATGCCTGAAAACAGACTCTAACAACATGAAAACTGAACCAATAGACAAGATGAGACCTGATATTGAAAGGGGTGCTCGTTAGCTTTCAAATGAGGGCCTGAAAACTGAGAAAGATAGAAATATGACTGAGAACGAACCTCTAATATACCTCCCCTCATCCACCTTCTAAATGGACTCTAGCAACATGAAAACCGAACCAATCAACAAGATGAGACCTGATATTGAGAGGGGTTCTCATTAGCTTTCGAATGAGGGCCTGAACACTGAGAAAGCTAGAAAAATGACTTGGCTTGAAGGCCACTGCATGGCATGGCAACATGAGTCTTTTTTTTTCTGGTGGGAATATCCAATCTTTGCAAGTATGATAAATAGAAAAAATATATTTGAGTAGCTAGGATTTAATTAGAATTATTACACCCATTTGCGCACCTCAGCAGGGGTGGGATGGGATGGATTGTGTCGGGGTAGTTTGGATGTCGAAGTTCTATTAATAGATCACATCATCTGTTCACACTCAAATGTGCTGCTGAGCTTGGTTTTTCATAGCAAAAAAAAGGTATTATGGTATGTACAATGTATATACATGCAATATAATATTTTATATGGGTCTAAGCAGATGAGAATAGGTGGATGGCATAGGGACGGGTTCAGATGACAACTTCCCAATTAGGCAGGTACTCACTTGGGGCTCGATTTTGCTGCTGTGCTCAGTTTTCACAGCAAAAAAAAAAAGCATTAGTAGATACAGTATATGTACATGCATCCTACTATTTTTCTATGACTCAAGGGAAGCAGAAATGGTGAATGATGTTGTTATCTTATCTTAGATAACGATGGTCCTTTCCCTTTCACTATGTAGATTATAATAGATTCTCAAGGTAGTGTTTGAAGGTCCAGTCTCAAGACTGGAAAGAGACTGAGACTGGACCAGACCAAGACTGGAAAAGACCAGGACCGGACAAGACCAAGACCAGAAAAGACTGCAAAGAGACTGGTTTTGATAGACCGGTCTTCGTGGTTAAGACCGGTTTGAACCAGTAGACTTATACCCCCAATAAACACCTTTAATTTGAGCCTATACTCATCAAAATTGGTTGAAATCTGACAATGTTATGGTCAAAACTATAAAATATCGGACAAAAAGAGTAGATGTGATGGAAATAAATCATATCTTACTCAATTCTTCACCGTTTTCAATGTTACAGGGCTCATATTGAAGGTAATATGTCAGTCAACAATCCTACTAACAAATAAATGTAAAAAATGTAGTATATTAACCGTGCAATAAATTTCCGGTCCAGACCGGTCTAAGACTGCAAAAAACCAATCAAGACTGGTCTACATCGGTTTTGTGCAGTCTTTTGTGGTCTCTGAACCAATGTGGACCAGTCCCGGTCTCGGTCTACTGCCCTGGGGGTCAAAAGACTGGACCAGACTGGACCTTCAAACACTATCTCAAGGTGCCCCCCTTGGGTATGTATTTAGTAGTACAGAGAAGAAACATCTAATATAACTACTTCCCCGCTTTGTTGCTGCTCCTCCTCGTGGTTGCTTCCCCCCTTGTTGTTTTGCCACTCCTCCTGCTTGTCGTTTCGTTGCTCCTCCTGCTTTCCATTTTGCCCCTCCTACTGCTTGTCGTTTTGCCCCTCCTCACTGTTTAGTTCCTCCCCCTCACCATTTAGTTCCCCCTCGTGGTTTCCCCCCTTGTCATCATCATTGTGTCATTCCTCCTGCTTGGTGTTTTCCCCCTCATCGTTTCGTTGCACCTTCTCATTGTTTTGCCACTCCTCCTTGTTGTTTCGTTCCTCCCGCTCATCCATTTCCCCATGCTCCTCCCTTCCTCCTTCTTGTCGTTTCGTTCCTCTTGCTCATCATTTCATGCCACCTCCTCCTCGTGTCCATTATCCTCCTTGGCGATTCCTTCTTCCTCCTCCTCATTGTTGATCCATCCCTCCTTCCTCCTCATTGTTGATTCCTCCATCCTCGTCATCATCTATTTGCCCTTTGTCACTGTCTATTCTCCTCATGGTTTGCATAGTTGGGGTGGGGCTTCCGATGTCGTGTTGTTGCTCCCTACGCCGGTGTTGGTCTCTCCTTGTTTTGATGTAGTTCATGTCACATATTATGCCTGCATTGGGGGCTCAACTTCCATTAGTAACACTATTCGTTACAACAGAGATGGGATGAGAGATGTCAGTGGGGGGGAATAGGTGAGGGAATGGTGAAGACGAACCACAATTTTCATCATGGTTTGTCATCGTGATGTACTGCACGGGCCTCCCACTCCCTGGGTCCCCCCTTCATGTTTATCCATCCCCAGTTCCTCCCATTGAGCAAGTATGACACTCCATGCGAGATCCTATATGTTAATTAAAATATGGAAAGAATATTAAAAGAATATTGGATTTTTTTCTTCAGTATTTGTTAAAAAAATATTTGAAGAATATTCAAAAAACATGCAAATATTGTGAAATATTGAAAAAACATTCAAAAAATATACAAATATTTGCATATTTTTTGAATGTTCTTTCAATATCTTTTTAAAAAACATTGAAGAAAAAAATCTAGTATTTTATAAATGTTCTTTCAATATTTTAAATAAAATATGAGATCTTGCACCCTGTGTGAGGCTGCCCACATCCCTTTGGAAAGGAGAGGGGCAGCTGCAGCTGCATCCTCGCTTCTGAGGGAGCTGAGGCATGTTGTTGGGCCCACATCCCTCTGTTGAGGGGAGGGGCTCCTGACCTAGGTTGGCACATGAGTTAGAGGAGGCGAAGGCGGTGGTGAGGGTGAAGGTGGTGGTAGAGAATGAATGAACATCAACTATGATGTGGTTGATATGAGTTTCAAACTCCGCTCAATATAAGCGCTAGCTTGTGCGATAATGAAATAAAACATTGTATTATTTTTATAAGCATTCTAAAAATGTCCGACTTAAGGTTCAGAGAAAAAATACTTAAAATTGAACATGTTATTGAGGAAACATTCCAAAATGGTAGTAACTACCATTCTTTTCACCAATTGCAATTTGCTATTATAATCTCTGTATTTTGTAGAAAATATATTATAGGATGATTTTAATAAACTAATAAAAGAAATTCCCGTTACCTTTTGTGTCTTAGGGTGCCCTCATTTTCAGCTTTTGGCAGGCTTTTTCATTTTCTCTGAGGCCATGCGAAAGGGGGAGCGGGTGGGGAGCATATATATGGACCACGGTGCCAAATTTGAAAATTATGTCCCAATTAGGCAAGCGGTGAGTTGGACTCGCTCGGGGTCGGTTTTACTGCTGGGCTCGTTGGGCTCGGTTCTTCATATTTTAAAATATGTACATTGCTAGTTACACTGTATTTACACATAATATGATGTTTTTTATACATTGGGGGAAGCAGGAATGGGTGGATGTGAGTGGATGGGTTTGGATGACATTGTTATCTTATTTTAGATAACTGTGTGGTTTAATTATCTTGCTGTCCTTCACCTTTCTTGGGATCGCACATGTGAGGATAAAAAAAAAAGTATTATTCTCAAGGAGGGACTTGCTCTCCTTGAGTATGTATCTACATGCTACATTAAAAACATTCTAAAAAAGAGAGAAAACACAGCAGCTCTGCCCCATTTTGTCGTTGGGCTCTGCGGTTATGCCCCCCGCTTCATGCTATGCTCCGCCGCATTGTTGGGCTTCACGAGAGCCCCGCCTCATCGTCATGTTCGATTTCCGGGGTTATGTATGACCTGGGTGTGGTTCGAGGTGCAGGGCGAGTGTAAGGGCAACCGCGGGCTGAGCGACCGGTATGACCGTGATAAGCGCAGACTAGCAGGGGATCCAAAGTTTAGTGTATTATGCAATAATATACTATGTAATCTACGCACCTAGCAGGGGATCCAAAGAGGAAAGGATAGGGATCCCGTGCTAGAGAAGCCATATATAAAGGAGACACAATGGTGTGCAGAATGACGCAATATAGAAATAAAAAGTAAAAGTGGAATGATAAATAAAAGGGTCCTCAGGGTCTAAGGGTCCAGAGGTGAGGGGGCACATACAGACCGGTGGTTATGGTTGACCGGTTGGCGCCGGTCGGTGTTGGGGTGGTGAGTCAGTTGACTGGAATGAGCGAAGGATGGCAATGGTGAGATGTGGGGGGAGACGGTGGGGCTGTACATGGGTGTTGGTGGGCATCAAGGCAAGATAGCCGGTGGGTAGGCTCGGCTGGCTGGCATGGGTCGGTGGGTGGATTGGGTGTTCCCCTTACAATTACCCCCCCTTCAGAATTGCATCGACCCGATGCAATGGTCACTGGTGGAATGGGGCGGAAGGGGATGGAGCCAAAGGTCAAAGCGTGGATGCGGCAGGGAGCAGCTGGGTTCCTTGTATGAAAATCATTAACTGCGTCGGCGGCATTACCGAGATTATCCCAGTACTCCCAGGTGTTGTTTTCCACACCGTAGCCTTCCCATTTGACTAAGTACTGCAGCTTCCGGCGGAACATGCGGCTGTTGAGGATTTCTTCTACCACATACTCCTCCTCACCATCAATAAGCTCCGGCGGTGGCAGTGGCGGTGCGTGTCTACCGGTGATGGGGTCAGTAGGCGCCAGTGTCAACTTGATCACATTGAACACTGGATGGAGGCGACTCATGGAAGGGGGTAGCAGGAGGCAGTAAGCGTTAGAACCAACTCGGCATACAACTGGGTAGGGGCCAAGGTGGCGGTGCGACAGCTTCTTAGATGGCTGGGTGATATGAATATCACCTGCATCTAGGAAAACCTTGTCTCCAGGGCTGAACACCAGTGCTGGGGTTCAGCGCCGGTTGTAATACCTTGCCATGTCGTCTTTGGACTTGTTGAGCACCGACTTGGCTTCCTCCAGTGTGGCCTTCATCCGGTCTGCGAACTCGTTCACAGCTTCAACCCTGGAACGGGGTTGGTGTGGTTCGGAGCCCATCCGGGGGTGGTGACTGGTGTCCAAGAAGAACGGGGTCTGCTGAGTTGAGAGGTGGACATGGTTGTTGTATGCGAACTCAGCGAGGGGGATAAGGGAGTTCCAGTTATCCTGGCATTCGTTCACGAACAGCCGGATGTACTGTTCCAATTCCTGGTTGACCTGTTCTGTCTGGCCATCTGTCTGCGGGTGGTAGGCTGTGGATGCACCTGTATATGCCACTATTATATATCAATACTAGGGTCTTACCCAAGTCACTTCATAAATGCATATGGGACAAACCCCACCACCCAAAAAAACAAAGTATTGCTGTGGTGCCGGGATTGGTTAGGATTAGTAATAGGGTCTTTTGGG
>Ga0307513_10010653_pt1 | contig 11501 bp, 9 predicted proteins | sample 15_EM_MG_FD_202174 | JGI IMG/M metagenome (GOLD analysis project Ga0307513, IMG submission 202174) | Populus trichocarpa ectomycorrhiza microbial communities from riparian zone in the Pacific Northwest, United States - 15_EM | ecosystem: Host-associated > Plants > Roots > Unclassified | place... | reverse complement strand
GACTACCTCGCCCACCGCGACCGACTCCTCACCGCCGAACACGTCACCGTCATCGGATCGGGACAGACCGGCGCCGAGATCTTCCTCGACCTCCTCCGCCACCGCCCCCCAGGACGCGAGAAGATCCACTGGCTCGGCCGCACCGAGGCCTTCGCCCCCATGGAGTACTCCAAACTCGGCCTCGAACACTTCACCCCCGACCACACCCGCTACTTCCACGCCCTCCCCGAACCCGTCCGCGACCGCCTCGTCGCCGCCCAATGGCAACTCCACAAAGGCATCGGCGCCGACACCATCGCCGCCATCCACGACGAGCTCTACCACCGCACCCTCCACGGCGGCTGGCCAGAAGCCGTCCTCACCCCCGGCGTCCACGTCCGCACCGCCGGCCGCGTCGCCACCACCAAAGTCGAACTCCACCTCGAACACACCCAACAAGGCACCCGCACCCGCCTCACCACCGACGCCGTCGTCCTCGCCACCGGCTACCGCGACCGCCCCCTCGACCGCATCCTCGCCGGCCTCGACCCCTACCTCCGCCGCGACAACGCCGGCCGCCCCCGCATCGACGACCAGTACAGACTCGTCCTCGACCCCGCCATCACCGGCTCCGGAAGCCACGTCTACGTCCAGAACGCCGAACTCCACACCCACGGCGTCGGCACCCCCGACCTCGGCCTCGTCGCCTGGCGCAGTGCCACCATCCTCAACTCCCTCACCGGCCGGGCCCCTTACCCCCTCCCGACCAGAACCGCCTTCACCACCTTCGGCCTCGAACAACCACTGCCCCAGGTCCCCACCCCCCGCCAGAGCCAGGAACGAGGAAAGGGCCAGCACCAAGTGCTGACCCCTCTCGTGGACGGAATCTGAGGCAACCGCGCCACAGAAGCCGCTGACTAGAACACAGGCGTACCGTCGCGCGTCAACTTCCAGTCCACCGACGCGAACTCCGCCGGATCCAGCACACCCTTCGCCGTCACCCACTCGGAGATCCGCGTCCGGATCTCCGTCGACTCCGACCACAACTCCTGCGCCGACGCCACATGCGGGAACGCCCCACCACCATTGGCCCGGTAGTTGTTCACCGCGAACACGAACTGCTGAGCGTCATCCAGCGCGGCACCGTTGTAAGCCAGGTTCTTGATCCGCGAACCCGCCGCCTGCGCGATGTCGATGTCGTACGTCAACCCCGACACATAGTCGTAGTTGTAGTCCGGTCGCCCACCCGCGTTCGTCAACTTCTCGACATCGACCGTCACATCCGCGGCCGTCTGCACGAAGTACTGCGCCGAGTACTCCAGATACGCCCGCACCTGCGCACCCGTCAGCAACTTCGCGACCAGCGTGTTGTCGTACACATACAGACTCGACAGATCCCGGATCGTCACCTCACCGGCCGGGATCTCCGACGTCCGCGAGAACGGCGACGCCTGCGCGATCACCGGCAACGACGCATACGACGTCCCCACCAGCGCCGCCTTCACGACGTCCTCCTGGACCTTCGTGATCAGATCGATGATCGGAGCGTCCTTGTACCGCGCGTCCACCGTCGTCAACGTGTCCGTCGCCGTCCCGACCACCTGATTGACGTACGCCACGACGACGTCGTGCTCGTCCTTCAGCAGCTTCGTGATCCTCGGGTCGTCCGCGACCGTCTTCGAGTCACGCACCGTCGCCGCCACCGACTCGACGGCCCACTTCCCCTTCGTGAACACCAGCTCGATGTCGAACAGCGACAACCGCTCCGCATACGCCAGCGGCTCCGACAGCACCACCGTCTTCCCCGTCGCCGTGTTCGTCACCTTCAGCTCGGCGATCTCCGTGTGCGCGTGCCCGACCAGGATCGCGTCGATCCCCGGCACCTGCTGCGCCACCAACGCCGCCGAGTTCTCGACGTACGGCAGCTGATCACCGTACGAAGAAGTCCCCGAAGACCCGGAGTGCGCCGACACCACCACAACATCCGCGCCCATCGAACGCAGCTTCGGCACCCACTTCGCCGCCTGCTCCTCCAGACCCGGGAACGTCAGCTTCCCCTGCACATACGCCTTGTCCCAGATCGCGATACCCGGGTTCGTCAGCCCCAGCACAGCCACCTTGACCGGCGGAGCACCCTGCACCCGGAACGTCTTCATGAAGTACGGAGGAAACGCCGGCTTCAGCGTCTTCGCGTCCAGCGCGTTCGCACCCAGCAGCGGGAAACGGCACTGCGACTCGAACTTCCGCAGCGTCTCGATGCCGTAGTTGAACTCGTGGTTGCCCAGCGCCACCGCGTCGTACCCGATGGCGTTCATCGCCTGCGCCATCGGGTGAACGGGTCCGCCCTTGGCGGTGATCGGGTCCACCTTCGCGTAGTAGTACGTCAGCGGCGTGCCCTGAATCGTGTCGCCCGCGTCGAGCAGCAGCGTGTTGCGACGCCCCTTCTCCTTACGGACCTGCTCCACCAGCGTCGAGATCCGGGCCAGCCCCTGCGCGTTGCCCTTCGCGTCGGAGTACTCCGCGTTCTTGAAGTAGTCCCAGTTGAAGATGTGCCCGTGCAGGTCCGTCGTGCCCATCACGGTCAGGGAGTACCGCTTCACCGGCTTCGCGGGCCTCGCGGGCTTCTTCGCCTCTGCGGCCTGCGCGGCCGGAGCCACGACAGCGCTGGTCAGAGCAACCCCCGCCCCGGTCACAGCGGACTTCGTCAGGAACTTCCGGCGGTTCAACGGCATGTTTCGGGCTCCTCGGGGAATGGTCAACGACGCGCGTAGATTCTGACCCGAGCACGACCGGCCGCAACAGCCCCCGAAGGTTTCGATCTGATGACCGGCAGGGACGGGAACACGGCCCGCACCCCCACCATGAGTGACAGAGTGGGACGTATGACCTCCACCCCGGAGCACCCCACCGCCGTCCCCTACGGCACCCCCGACGCCCCCCGCATAGCCGTCCGAGGCGAAGCCCACCTCGAAGTCGACCCCGAAATCGCCCGCATCGGCATCACCGTCAGCGCACGGGGCACCGACCGCCGCACAGCCCTCGACGACCTGACCCGCCGCAACGCCACCGTCCTCGACCTGGTGAAAACATACGGCGAGGCAGTAGAACGCCTGGAAACAGGAGCCTTCTCCATCGCTCCGGAACTCACCAAACACGGCAGAGGGGAACGAGTCCGCGCGTATCACGGGCGCGTGCACCTCACCGCCGAACTCACCGACTTCACGGCGCTGGGCGAACTCACCAGCCGCCTCGCCGACCTCGACCTCACCCGCGTCGACGGCCCCTGGTGGGCCCTGCGCCCCGACTCCCCGGCCCACCGCGACGCCCGCCGCCAAGCAGTACGAGAAGCGGTACAACGAGCCCGCGAGTACGCCGAGGCATTGGGGACCTCACTGGCGGCGCTCGTGGAGCTGGCCGACGTGGGCGCGGAAGCCGCACAGCCCATGGGGTACGAGGCCCAGTCACGCTCCCTGCGCCGCGCCGCCTTCGCCGGAGCCGAGGTCGCGGACGAAGCGGCACCCCTCGACCTCGAACCGCAACGGCAACAGGTGTACGCCCAGGTGAACGCCCGCTTCACCATGGTGCCGCCGCAGCTGTAAACAGGCTGTTGAAATACTCAGGTGAAACGCTCATCGGATGCTCATCAGAGCAACCCTGCGCACAATTCAACAGTTGTCAATAACCCTTCACGCAAAGGTTGTTGAGTAGTCATGCAGGGCCAATTCCCTACCCACCGGTAAGGCCTACGCTCGAAACATGCGCCGAGCAAAAATCGTCTGTACTTTGGGCCCCGCCACCGACTCGTACGACCAGATCAAGGCACTGGTCGACGCCGGAATGGACGTCGCCCGCTTCAACCTCAGCCACGGCACCTACGCCGACCACGAGGTGCGTTACCAGCACGTCCGCAAGGCAGCCGACGAAACCGGCCGCAGCATCGGCCTCCTCGCCGACCTTCAAGGCCCGAAGATCCGACTCGGCCGCTTCGCCGAAGGCCCCGTACTCCTTGAACGCGGAGACACCTTCACCATCACCGTCGAAGAGGGCGTCGAAGGAGACCGCCAGACCTGCGGGACGACCTACGCGGGCCTCGCCGCCGACGTCACCCCCGGCGAACGCATCCTCGTCGACGACGGCAAGGTCTGCCTCGAAGTCACCGCCGTCGACGGACCCCGTGTCCACACCAGGGTCGTCGAAGGCGGAGTGATCTCCGACCACAAGGGCCTCAACCTCCCCGGCGTAGCGGTGTCCGTCCCCGCCCTCTCCGACAAGGACGAGGCAGACCTGCGCTGGGCGCTGCGCACCGGCTTCGACGTCATCGCGCTGTCCTTCGTCCGCAGCGGACGGGACATCGACGACGTCCACCGGATCATGGACGAGGAACACCGCCGCCTCCCGGTCATCGCGAAGGTGGAGAAGCCGCAGGCGGTCGAGGCGATCGACGACATCGTTGCCGCCTTCGACGGCATCATGGTGGCGCGCGGTGACCTGGGCGTCGAGATGCCGCTGGAGCAGGTCCCGATCGTCCAGAAGCGAGCGATCAAGCTGGCGAAGCGCAACGCCAAGCCGGTGATCGTGGCGACGCAGATGCTGGACTCGATGATCGAGAACTCGCGTCCGACGAGGGCGGAGGCGTCGGATGTCGCGAACGCGGTGATCGACGGCACGGACGCGGTGATGCTGTCCGGCGAGACGAGCGTGGGCAAGTACGCGATCGAGACGGTCCGGACGATGGCGAAGATCGTGGAGGCGGCCGAGGAGGACATCCTGGCCAAGGGCCTCCCGCCCCTGACGGACCGCAACAAGCCCCGTACGCAGGGCGGTGCGGTGGCGCGTGCGGCGGCGGAGATGGGCGACTTCCTCGGCGCGAAGTTCCTGGTGGCGTTCACGCAGAGCGGCGACACGGTGAAGCGGTTGTCGCGCTACAGGTCCCCGATCCCGCTGCTGGCCTTCACTCCCGACCCGGCGACGCGCTCGCAACTGACACTGACGTGGGGAGTGGAGACGTTCCTGGGCCCGCACGTCGACTCCACGGACGCGATGGTGGACCAGGTGGACGAACTCCTACTGAAGTACGGACGCTGCCAGAAGGGCGACGTGGTGGTCATCACGGCCGGCTCCCCGCCCGGAGTCTCGGGGTCGACGAACCTGGTGCGGGTACACCACATCGGCGAGGACGACAGCCCCAAGTAGGCGTTGGCTGGAAGGGCCCCTCCGGGTGGAGGGGCCCTTTTCGGTTCAGTGCTTGGGGCCTACGTGGGTGTCCATGAGGGCTACGGAGGCTTTGCGGGCGACGGAGACGTTCTGCGCGTTCGCTTGTTTCCAGTCGACGCCGACTTTGTCGAGGGTGTCGGTGTAGAGCTGTCTGATGTCGGGGGAGAGGTTCGTGAAGAAGTACCGGGGGTATTCGTAGCGCTTGAGTTCACCAGCGATGACCTTCTCGGTCCAGTTGGTGATTCGGCAGCCGTCGGAGTGGACGAGGCCCCGGATGAACTCCCATGGGTGCGAGTCGACAATCTCCTGCTGCCAGTCGTCGAGGACGATCCGGCGTTCATGCTTCTTGCCGGGCCCGTGCTGAGGGAAGAAGCAGGGCCAGTGAGCGCTGTAGCCGACCACGGAAACGTAGCCCTCGGCTTGAACTCGGTACGCGCGCTTTCCCGGGTTGAGCGCTTGTACGGCGGCTTCGCACGCGTCGATCAGACCGGGCCACGCGTCCGCGCACGCGATGCGCAAGTAGTGCCCCGTGCGGGAATGGGCGCTGATGCATCCGTCGCCGAGATACAGGCCGAGAAGGTAGGAGTAGGCGGCTGTGTCTTCGGGATGACTCGGGGCCGACTGGCATCGGGCGCACGGGATCACCTGCATACGCGGCAAGGGGTCAATTCGCGTCTGCCAGGCGCGGATCGCGGCCCGGGATATCCCGGTCTCTTTGCTGACGGAGTTCAGGCTGCGTCCCTGACCCACCAGCACCAGGGCTCGCTTGCGAGTGCCAATGTCGTACATGTGGACACCCTGTGGGAGTGATCACGGCGACACGCAGCAAAAAGCGGATGTTCACCAGAACGGGAACATCCGCTTCTTGAGGGAAACCTTTGAATCGAAGGAAAAGTGCCCCGGGTCGGACTCGAACCGACACTGTATGGGTTTTGAATCCATTGCCTGCTGCCAATTGGGCTACCGGGGCCCAGTGAATCGAAGGTTTGCCTCGACCCGCTGCCCGACTACCTTACCGCAGCTAGGTACGCTCTTGTCAGCAGCACCCCGCCCTGATCAAGGAGCCCCCGTGACCGCCCCCGAGTCGCCCCAGCCCGCAGACGCGCCCGACGACGACAAGTCGCACGTGCCTCCGCTGACGACCCGTGTCGTCATTGCCGAGGACGAGGCGCTCATTCGGCTCGATCTCAAGGAGATGCTCGAAGAAGAGGGCTACACCGTCGTCGGTGAGGCCGGTGACGGTGAGGAGGCCGTGGAGCTTGCCCGTGAGCACCGGCCCGATCTCGTCATCCTCGATGTGAAGATGCCCAAGCTCGACGGCATCTCGGCGGCCGAGAAGATCGCCGAGGAGTCCATCGCCCCGGTACTGATGCTCACCGCCTTCTCGCAGCGCGACCTCGTGGAGCGGGCCCGGGACGCCGGAGCGATGGCGTATCTGGTGAAGCCGTTCAGCAAGAGCGATGTCGTGCCGGCGATCGAGATGGCCGTCTCGCGGTTCAGCGAGCTGCGTCAGCTGGAGAACGAGATCGCGGACCTCACGCAGAGGCTGGAGACCCGCAAGCTCGTCGACCGTGCCAAGTCGGTGCTTCAGACGGAGTACGGACTCACCGAGCCCGCCGCGTTCCGGTGGATCCAGAAGACGTCGATGGACCGGCGGATGTCCATGCAGCAGGTCGCCGAGGCGGTCATCGCTGACGCCGAGGAGAAGAAGGCCGCCAAGGGCTGACGGCCAAGGACGCTCCACGTACGAGGAGGCCCGCATCCCCAGCCGGGGGTGCGGGCCTCCTCGTACATCGAGTCGGAGTACTCAGTCCTCGCCGAGGTACGCCTTGCGTACCGACTCGTCGTGGATGAGGTCCTGGCCGGTGCCGGAGAGGACGATGTTGCCGACCTCCATGACATGGCCCTGGTCGGCCAGCGACAGCGCCGCCTGGGCGTTCTGCTCGACCAGGAGGATGGTCGTACCCGTGGACTTCAGCTCGGAGATCGTCGCCATGATCTTCTGCATCATGATCGGGGAGAGGCCCATGGAGGGCTCGTCGAGCATGAGGAGCTTGGGCTGGGACATCAGGGCGCGGCCCATGGCGAGCATCTGCTGTTCGCCGCCCGAGAGGGTTCCCGCGGCCTGCTTCCTGCGTTCTCCCAGGATGGGGAAGAGGTCGTAGGCGCGCTGGATGTCCTTTTCGATGCCTTCCTTGTCCTTGCGGAGGAAGGCGCCGAGCTGGAGGTTCTCGGCGATCGTCAGGCGCGGGAAGATGTGCCGGCCCTCGGGGGAGTGGGCGAGGCCGAGGGAGACGATCTTGTGGGCGGCGACGCCGTTGAGAGGCTTGCCGTCGAACAGGATCTTGCCGGAGGTCGGCTGCAGGAGGCCCGACAGGGTGCGCAGGGTCGTCGTCTTGCCGGCGCCGTTGGTGCCGATGAGGGTGACGACCTGGCCTGCTTCGACGCTGAAGGAGATGCCCTTGACGGCTTCGATCTTGCCGTACGAGACCCTGAGGTCCTCGACTTCGAGGAGTGCGGTCACTGGCCTTCTCCCTTCGTGCTGGTGGTGCTCGCCGCGTCGGCGGCGGCTTCGGCGGCCTCGACCTCGGCGGCTTCCGCCTGGCCGGGGTCGCCTTCGAAGGGTTCGCCGAGGTAGGCGGCGATGACGCGTTCGTCGGCCTGGACGACTTCGGAGGTGCCTTCGACGAGCTTTTCGCCCTGGACGAGGACGGCGACGCGGTCGGACAGGTTGAAGACGAAGCGCATGTCGTGCTCGATGAGGAGGACGGCGATGCCCTTGTCGCGGATGGCGAAGACGAGGTCCTCGGTCGCCCGCGTCTCCTGGGGGTTCATACCGGCCGTCGGCTCGTCGAGGAGGAGCAGGCCCGGCTCCGACGCCATCGCGCGGGCGATTTCCAGCTTGCGCTGTTCGCCGTACGGGAGATTGCGGGAGAGGTGATCCCGCTTGTGGGCGAGGCCGATGAACTCCAGGAGTTCCATGGCCCGTTCCTCGCTGGCCTTCTCCGCCTTCTTGAAGCCGGGGCCGCGCAGGAGGGCGGACCAGAGGCCTTCCTTGGTGCGGGTGTGGCGGCCGACGAGGACGTTCTCCAGGACCGTCATGTTGGCGAACAGACGGATGTTCTGGAACGTACGTGCGATGCCTGCCTGGGTGACCAGGTGGGGCTTCGGGGGGAGGACGGTGCCCTTGTAGGAGACCGTGCCCTCCGTGGGGACGTACAGGCCCGTGAGGCAGTTGAAGAACGTGGTCTTGCCGGCGCCGTTGGGGCCGATGAGGCCGACGATCTCGCCGCTGTTGACCGTGAAGTCGACGGAGCGGACGGCGGTGAGGCCGCCGAAGCGCATGGTGACGTTGCGCGCTTCGAGTACGGGGGTGGGTGTGGATGTGGTCATGGTGGTTACGCCCCCGCCTTGGTGACGGCCGGATCGTCGGCGAGTGTTTCTGTGTCGGGTACGTCGAGCTGGCCGGTCTCGTGGAATTCGAGCTGGTTGCGGCGGTTGGCGATGATGCCCTCGGGGCGGAAGCGCATGAGGATGATCAGGGCGATGCCGAACGCGAGCAGCGACTTGTCCTGGAGGAAGACGAGCTTCTCGGGCAGGAGGTAGAGCAGGGCCGCGCCGAGGAGCGGGCCCGCGACCGTGCCCATGCCGCCGAGGACCACCGCGGCCAGGAGGAACGCCGAGTTGGGGGGCGTCGAGCCGGCGAACTGGTACGGGGTGGGGACCACGCTGTAGGTGACGTGGGCGCTGACGGTGCCGGCGAGGCCGGCGAGGGACGCGCCGAGGGCGAAGGCGATGAGCTTGACGCGGAAGCCGTTGATGCCCATGGCGGTGGCGGCGGTCTCGTCCTCGCGGATGGCGATCCAGGATCGGCCGATGCGCGAGTCGGCGGCGCGGGTGTAGACGAGAACCACGATCGCCATGATCAGGACCATGAGGAGGTAGTAGTTCGCGAACCGGCCGAGGGTGAATCCGCCGATGTCGTGGGCTTCGCCGAACTTGAACCCGAAGAAGTCGAGGTCGGGGATGGACGGGATGCCGTTGGGCCCGTTGGTGATGTCGGGGCCCGAGACGCCGTCCATGTTGTTGACGGCGATGCGGAAGATCTCTCCGAAGCCGAGGGTGACGATGGCGAGGTAGTCGCCGCGCAGTCGCAGGGTGGGGGCGCCGATGAGGACGCCGAAGATGAGCGATGCGGCGGCGCCGGAGAGGGCGGCGGCCCAGAAGGGGAACTGGACGCCGGAGAAGCGGGAGAACTCGGAGCCGGAGACGAGGGCGGCGGTGTAGGCGCCGACGCCGAGGAAGGCGACGTATCCGAGGTCGAGGAGGCCCGCGAGGCCGACGACGATGTTGAGGCCCAGGGCGACGGTCCCGAAGATCAGGATGTTGACGCCGATGTTGGCGTAGTGGTCGTCGGTCTGGGTGAAGGGGAACGCGATCGCGGCGGCGAAGCCCATGGCGAGCGTGAAGCCGCGGTGGTGGGCGACGAGCCGGGAGAAGCGGTCGGTGAGGCCGGCGGAGTGCAGGGCCCACATGGCGAAGACGACGAGGATGAGGTAGCCGATGAACAGCTCGCCGTACTCGGTGTCGATGCCGTAGGTGAAGACGCCGAGGCCGACGGCGGTGACGACGGTGATGACCGCGCGCTCGACCCAGGGGGCGAGGGCTCCCGGTGCGGGGATGCGGTCGGGCTTGCCGATGTAGGCGGCCAGGCCCTTGAAGGTGGCGATGACGATGCGGGTGTTGGAGGGGATGCCGCCCTTGCGCAGGCCCGCGGCGAAGGCCGCCTTGGCGTTGTGGGTCTCGTCTGCTCCGGCGGGGAGGGCGAAGGCGCCGATGACCGCGAGGAGGGAGGCGACGGCGGCGACGTACGCGCCCGGTTCGAGGTTGACGAGGCCGTCGAGGTTGACGGCGATCGCGATGACGGTGAACCAGGTGGTGCCGAAGGCGCCCAGGGCGGTGAGGACGGTGGGGCCGTTGTTGCCGGCGGGCAGGAGCCAGCCGAGGCCGCGGATGCCGTAACCGGAGAGGGCGAAGAGGGTGATGAGGAGGCCACCGGTGAAGGTGAGCCACTGGAGGCCGCCGGGGTAGCCGGTGATGGTGAGGTCGCCGGGGAACTCGGAGGTCCAGGTCCAGGCGAGGAAGGCGGAGGCCGCGGTGGCGATGCCGCCGACGAGGGTGAGGGCGCGGGCCGCCGCTGCGGGCAGGGGGATGAGACCCGGCTCGGGGGCGGTCGTCGTCTTGGTGAGGTCGGTCATCGTGATCACGCCCTGTCCGCGACGCGTTCGCCGAGCAGGCCTTGTGGCCTGACGAGCAGGACGATGATGAGGAGACAGAAGGCCCAGACGTTGGCCCAGCCCTGGCCGCCGAGCTGCTGCATGCCGGGGATGCCGTCGATGTAGGCGGAGGCGAGGGTCTCGGCGACGCCGAGGACGATGCCGCCGAGCATGGCGCCGTAGATGTTGCCGATGCCGCCGAGGACGGCCGCGGTGAAGGCCTTGAGGCCCATCAGGAAGCCCATGCGGTAGTCGACGTTGCCGTACTTGAGGCCGTACGCGACCGCTGCGACGGCGGCGAAGAAGCCGCCGATGGCGAAGGCTATGACGATGATGCGGTTGGTGTCGATGCCCATGAGCTGCGCGGTGTCGGGGTCCTGCGCGGTCGCCTGCATGGCGCGGCCGGTGCGGCTGCGGCGGACGAAGAACGCGAGGCCGGACATGCAGACGATGGCGGCGACGATGAGGAAGATGTCGGCGTCCTTGATGGTGACGGAGCCGATGTCGTGGGTGGCGTCGAGGCCGGGGAAGGCGCGGGCCCGGTCGGCGTCGGGGTAGAAGTTGCGGACGACCTCCTGGAGGGCCAGGGAGAGGCCGATGGCCGTGATGAGCGGTGCCAGTCGTGGTGCTCCGCGTAGTGGCCGGTAGGCGAACCGTTCCGCTCCGACGGCGATGAGGATCGCGACCAGGGCGCCGCCGATCAGCATCAGTGGCACGGCGATGATCATCGCCGTGTTGTCGGGGAGGACGTAGAAGTAGACCGTGAGGGCGCCGAAGGCCCCGGTCATGAAGATCTCGCCGTGCGCGAAGTTGATGAGCTGGACGATGCCGTACACCATCGTGTAACCGATGGCGATCAGCCCGTACATCGAGCCGAGGAGCAGCCCGTTGGCCAGCTGCTGCGGCAGGGTGTTCACCGCGTGGCCTCCATGTCGCTGGTGGTCGTGTGCACTGGTGCGTGCCTGGTGGGGGTGGGGGTGTGACAACGGGCCGCGCGGTGGGGGTCCTCCTGCCGCGCGGCCCGTGGTGCGT
>Ga0307513_10010652_pt1 | contig 11501 bp, 11 predicted proteins | sample 15_EM_MG_FD_202174 | JGI IMG/M metagenome (GOLD analysis project Ga0307513, IMG submission 202174) | Populus trichocarpa ectomycorrhiza microbial communities from riparian zone in the Pacific Northwest, United States - 15_EM | ecosystem: Host-associated > Plants > Roots > Unclassified | place... | reverse complement strand
GCTCATCTCGAAGTTCCTTTTTCTTGATCGTCATCCCCGGCCTTGTGCCGGGGATCCAGACGGACCGATCGCTCAGACAGATCTCCGGCGCCGGCGCTTCTGGATGGCCGGGACAAGCCCGGCCATGACGGACAAACAGGGGTTTAGACCGGTTTCACCAGGACGATCTTCTTCTTGCCGGCGGCCAGCTTCACGACGCCGTCGATCAGGTCGGCGGTCGTCACGAGGCGATTGGCGTCGGGTTCGGCCTTGTCGTTCAGCCGAAGCCCGCCGCCCTGCGCCAGGCGTCTGGCCTCGCCGCGCGAGCCCGCCAGGCCGGCGTCGGCCGCCAGCGTTGCGAGCACAATGCCGGCCTCCAGATCAGCCTGCGCGACCTCGACGGTCGGCAGGTCATCGGAAACCTTGCCCTGCACGAACGCGGCGTCGGCCGCCGCTGCGGCTCTGGCGGCCTCCTCCGGCCCGTGCAGAAGCGTCGTGGCCGCGTTGGCCAGCACCTTCTTGGCCTCGTTGATCTCCGCGCCCGGTAGGGCTTCCAGCCTGGCGATCTCGTCGAGCGGCAGGTCTGTGAAGAGGCGCATGAACCGGCCGACGTCGGGGTCCTCGGTGTTCCGCCAGAACTGCCAGTAGTCGTAAGGGCTGCGCATGTCAGCGTTGAGCCAGACGGCTCCGCCCATCGTCTTGCCCATCTTCTGGCCGGAGGCGGTCGAGAGCAGCGGCGTGGTCAGGCCGAAGGCCGGCTTCTGGTCGACGCGTCGGATCAGCTCGACGCCGTTGAGGATGTTCCCCCACTGGTCCGAGCCCCCCATCTGCAGCAGGCAACCCATGCGCCGCTCCAGCTCCAGGAAGTCCACCGACTGCATCAGCATGTAGTTGAACTCGAGGAAGGTCATCGGCTGCTCGCGCTCGAGCCGCGTCTTGACGCTGTCGAAGGCCAGCATGCGGTTGATCGTGAAATGCACGCCGTAATCGCGCAGGAACTGGACGTAGCCGAATTCGTCCAGCCACAGGGCGTTGTCGACCATCACCGCGTCGGTCGGCCCGTCGCCAAAGGTCAGGAACTTCGCAAACACGGTCTTGATGGACTCGATGTTGCTCTGGATCTGCTCGGCGGTGAGCAGAGGTCGAGCCTGGTCCTTGTCGGTGGGATCGCCGACTTTGGTCGTGCCGCCGCCCATGAGCACGATGGGCTTGTGGCCGGCCTGCTGGAAGCGGCGCAGCATCATGATCTGGATCAGGCTGCCGACGTGCAGGCTAGGGGCTGTGGCGTCGAATCCGATGTAGGCGGTCACCGGGCCGGCCAGCGCCGCGGCGTCCAGCTCCACCGGATGGGTGATCTGGTGAAGGAAGCCCCTGGCCTGCATGGTCTGCAGGAACTCGGACTTGAACGGCTGGTCGGACATCGGGGGAATCTCAGGACTTCGGTCGCCGGGCTCTAGCACGGGCGCATCGGTCAATTCGAGGGACATGGTCGGCTCCTTGGGATGAAGGAGGCCGGCGCGCTCTGGGTCTTGGGGATAGCGCCGGCCAATTGGCGGGCGCGAGGGATCGGCCGCCTGCTGCTAGGGCAGGCGGTAATAGCGGCCGAAGAGGGCGGCTTGAGCGATCATGGCGGCTAGCTACGGCGCGCGACCCATGGCAGTCAAGCCGCATGCGCGTGCTGGGATTCATGACCGGGACGTCTCTGGACGCCGTCGACATGGCTGTCCTGGAGACCGATGGAGAGACCATTTCCGCCTTCGGGCCGGCGGGCGAGCGCAAGCTCACCGATACGACGCGCGATGTCATGCTGGAGGCCACGAAACAGGCGCTGGCCTGGCCGCGGGGCGCGCCGGAGCCCGACATCTTCGCCGAGGCCGCCCGCGTGGGCGCCGAAGAACACCTCGCCGCCGCCGAGGAATTCCTCGCCGCCAACAGCTTGGCGTGGGCCGATATCGACCTCATCGGCATGCACGGCCAGACCGTGCTGCACGAGCGGCCCACGGACGGCGTTGTCGGCCGCACCGTTCAACTGGGCGACGCGGCGCTGCTGGCCCGTCAGGCCGGCGTGCCGGTGGCCTACGACTTCCGCACGGCCGACGTCGCGGCGGGCGGGGAGGGCGCGCCGCTGGCGCCGATCTACCACCTGGCGCGCGCCCAGGCCTCGGGCCTCAAGGCCCCGCTGGCGGTGCTCAATATCGGCGGCGTCGCCAACGTCACCTTCTGGACCGGCGGCGACCAGATCGCGGCCTTCGACACCGGTCCGGGCAACGGCATGATCGACCTGCTGGTGCAGGCCAGGGGCGCCGGCCGCTTCGACGACAAGGGACGTTTCGCGAGCGTCGGACGGGTGCGGGAGGACGTGCTGAGCGCTCTGCTCTCCCATCCGTATTTCCAGGCGCCGCCGCCGAAGTCGCTCGACCGCTTCGACTTCTCGCTGGAGCCCCTGGCCAAGGTCGAGCTTGAGGACGCCGCGGCGACCCTGGTGGCGTTCATGGCCGAAGGCGTACGCCTGGGCTTCGAGATGATGGGCGCGATGCCCACCGAGGTCATCGTGTGCGGCGGCGGACGTCACAACCCGGAGATCATGAAGGCCCTGGCGGCGCGCCTGCCATGCGCGGTTACGACCGCCGAAGACCATGGCTGGCGCGGCGATTCCATCGAGGCCGAAGCCTTCGCCTATCTGGCCGCCCGCACCGCCCGCGGTCTGCCGATCAGTTATCCAAAGACGACGGGCGTGCCGCAGCCGATGGCGGGCGGCAAGATCGTACAGCCGTAAATTTCTGCTGGCCAAGGCCGTCGGGGCGTTTTACGCATGTAATCCATGATCGATGGATACATGCCCATCTCGCTGCGCCAGCGCCTGCGCCACTCGAGCTGGTGGCACACGCTGGGCATCGTCGCGCTGATGCTCGCGTTCGCCAGCATTCCGCTGACCGTGGCCTACGGCGCTCTGGCCGACCACCAAGCCCTGACGCAGGAATGGGCGATCCCCGGGCCGCCATGTCCCGCGCCCGCCGAGCCGATGCGGTTCAACCGCAAGCCGCTGGAATTTGACTACCGCGGCGTCCACTTCACACGGCGCTACGGTGGAGTGAACTGCGTGGTGGTGCCGGACGGCGGCATCTTCAGCAAAGGCGGCCACACCGCCTGCCAGTTCACCAGCCCGGCCCAGGTGACCGTGACCATGGGCGGGCGCACCATCCTCTACGAGCCGGGCATCGGCCATCCCGCGACGGTCACCCTGCGAGGCGGCCAACCCAGCTGCGTGGTGGGCGGGTGGTTCCGCTGAGGCTGGCTAGTCCTTAGCGCGCTCGTGGTAGGAGAAGTCCTCGGTCAGGACCACGACCCGGGTCCCGGCGGCGATATAGGGCGGCACCATGATCCGCGCGCCGTTCGTGAGGATCGCGGGTTTGTAGGACGACGAGGCCGTCTGGTTCTTCACCGCCGGTTCGGTCTCGGTGATCTCCAGGGTCAGCAGGCGCGGCAGTTCGAGCGCGATCGGCACGCCGTCGTGGGTCGAGAGCATCACCGTCATGCCGTCCTGCAGCCAGGCGGCGGCCTCGCCCACGATCTCGGGGCTGCACACCACCTGGTCGTAGTTCTCGGGGTTCATGAAGTGGAAGCCCTCGCCGTCCTGGTAGAGGAAGGTGAAGTTACGATCGTCCACGAAGGCGCGCTCGACCTGTTCCGTGGTCCGCCAACGTTCCGAGACCTTCACGCCGTCGGAGATGCGGCGCATGTTCAGCTGGGTCACCGGCGTGCCCTTGCCGGGATGGATGTTCTCGGCGGTCAGGACGACGTAGAGCTTGCCTTCCATATCGACGACGGCGCCCTTGCGGAGCGAGCTGGCGGCTACTTTCAAGCGGATATTCCTCGATGATTTGCGGTCGCGCTGTCAGCCCGCGCGATTCCGCTAAGCAATTTGTTGTCGCGCCCCTATAGCGATTGGCGGCGAAATCGCCACCCCCCTGCCTGACGCACCCATTGCAAGACGACCAGCCTTCCCCCTGGTGGAGCCCGACGCGGCGTCCCGACCGAGCTCCGTTCCTGGCGGCGCGGGGCCGTATTCGCAGCGCCGTGCGCGGCTGGTTCGAGGCCCAGGGCTTCACCGAGGTCGAAACGCCGGCCCTGCAGGTCTCGCCGGGCAACGAGGCGCACCTGCATGCGTTCGCCACCGAGGCGATCGGGAAGTCTGGGGAGAGCACGCCCTTTTTCCTGCACACCTCGCCGGAGTTCACCGCCAAGAAGCTGCTGGCGTCCGGGGAGCGGCGGATCTTCGAGATGGCCAGGGTGTGGCGCAACCGCGAACGCGGGGCTCTGCATCATCCGGAATTCACCATGCTGGAGTGGTATCGCGCCGAGCAGCCCTACGCTGTGATCATGGCCGACTGCGCGGCGCTGCTGGCGCTGGCGGCGGAGGCGGCCGGCGCGAAGGCCCTGACCTACCGCGGACGCACCGCCGATCCCTTTGGCGAACCGCAGCGGCTGACCGTCGCGGAGGCCTTCGAACGGTTCGCGCACATAGACCTGCTGGCGACCCTGGCCGCCGACGGCGCGACCGACCGCGGCGCACTGGCGGCGGCCGCGCGCGGACAGGGGATCCGGGTCGCGCCGGACGATGGGTGGGCCGACATCTTCAGCCGGGTGCTGGTGGGGAAGATCGAGCCCAGGCTCGGCATTGGGCGCGCCACGATCCTCTGCGAATATCCGACCGCCGAGGCGGCGCTCGCCCGGCCCACGGACCACGACCCGCGCGTGGCCGAGCGCTTCGAGCTCTACGCCTGCGGCGTCGAACTCGCCAACTGCTTCGGCGAGCTCACCGATCCGGCCGAGCAACGCCGCCGGTTCGAGGCCGAGATGGCCGAGAAGGCCCGCATCTATGGCGAACGCTATCCGCTGGACGAGGATTTCCTGGCCGCGCTGGCCCACATGCCGGAGGCCAGCGGCGGCGCTCTGGGCTTCGACCGCCTGGTGATGCTGGCGACGGGCGCCAGCCGGATCGATGACGTCCTGTGGGCGCCCGTCGCCGAAACGCCGTGATGCAGTCCGGTCGGCTTCACCAACATATGTGAATTCGAGGCAGGGCGGCGCCGGCCAAGCCGTATAGGGTCTGCCCCACGCGTTTCGCGTTTGGGGGGAAGACCGCATGCTCCGCACCATGGCCGCCGCCGCTATCGGCTTCGTCCTGCTGGCTTCGCCCGCCGCCGCTCAGGTCGTCCCGTTCGCGCCTGCGTTCCACACCCAGGAGATCACCACCAACGGCACGACGATCCACCTGCGGGTCGGCGGCAAAGGCCCGGCGGTCACCCTGCTGCACGGGTATGGCGAAACCGGCGACATGTGGGGCGCGCTCGCCAACGACCTGGTGAAGGATCACACGGTCGTGGTGCCCGACCTGCGCGGCATGGGCCTCTCCACCAAGCCCGCCGGCGGGTTCGACAAGAAGAACCAGGGCAAGGACATCTCCGGCGTGCTCGACGCGCTGAAGGTGGAGAAGACCGACCTCGTCACCCACGATATCGGCAACATGGTCGGCTTCGCCTTCGCCGCCGAGAACCGCGACCGGGTGACCAAGTTCGTCCTGATCGACGCGCCGCTGCCGGGCGTGGGACCCTGGGAGGAGCTCCTCAAGAACCCGCTGCTGTGGCACTTCCGGTTCGGCGGGCCGGACATGGAGCGCCTGGTCGCCGGCCGCGAGCGTATCTACCTCGACCGCTTCTGGAACGAGTTCTCGGCCACGCCGGCGCGCTTCACCGAAGCCACGCGCGAGCATTACGCCAAGCTCTACGCCCAGCCGGGGGCCATGCACTCGGGTTTCGAGCAGTTTCACGCCTTCGACCAGGACGCCATCGACAACAAGGCCTTCCTGGCCGAGGGCAAGCTCGCCATGCCGGTCCTGGCGCTGGGCGGCGAGAAGTCGTTCTACCTGACCATGGCCGAGGTGATGCGGGCGGCGGCTACGAACGTCACCCCCGGTGTCGTGCCCGACAGCGGCCACTGGATCATGGAAGAGAACCCCACGGCGACCATCGCGCTCGTTCGGACCTTCCTCGACGCCAAGCCCTGACGGTGGCCTCGCGCCAAGGGCTCGGCTAGCGTCAGGCCATGGCGACCATACTGGCGATCCACGCCCACCCCGACGACGTCGAGCATCTGTGCGCGGGCACGCTGAGCCTGTTGGCGGCCCAGGGGCACGTGCTGAAGATCGTCACGGCCACCGCCGGCGAGTGCGGCTCGTCCGGCCCTGACCTCGCCGAGACCGCCGCCACTCGCAAAGCCGAGGCCGCCGCGGCCGCCGCAATGCTCGGCGCGGCGTACCGCTGCGCCGACCTGCCGGACCTCGGGGTGTTCAACGACGATGCGTGCCGGCGGCGGATCACCGAGATGGTCCGGTGGGCTGCGCCCGACGTGGTCATCACGGCGTCGCCGGTCGACTACCACCCCGACCACGAAGCGGTGAGCCTGCTGGTCCGCGACGCCTGTTTCGCCGCCTCCGTCCCGCACTACGCGACCGGGCCCGCCCGGCCGATGACCACAATCCCGCACCTCTATTTCATGGCCCCGATCGGCGGCCGCGATCGCGAGGGCCGCTGGGTGGCCGACGATTTCGGGGTGGATGTCTCGATCGCGTTCGAGACCAAGGGCCGGATGCTGCTGGCCCACGAGAGCCAGCACGCCTGGGTCGAACGCCAGCACGGCATCTCCGATCATCTGGCGTCGATGGAGGCGTTCTCGCGACGCAAGGGGAAGGACTTCGGCGCCGAGCACGCCGAGGGCTTCCGCCAGTACCGCAATACGCCCTATCCGCGGACGCCGCGGCTTCAGGAGCTGATCGGCGCGGCGCTGCGCACGCCGACTGACGCGGTTCGGGCTTCGTCGTAGCGCGCCCACATTGGCCGGCAGTCCAGCACTTCGCCGGTCGCCATGGCCTCGTCGATGGCCATGACCGTCAGCCCGGCCTCCATCGACTCGAACGGGGTGACCGGGAAGACGGCGCGGCCTTCCAGGGCGGCCAGCAGGTCCGTCGCCATCGCCTGGTCGGCGCCGTTGTGGGCGTCTGCGGTCAGGCCGCCGTAGTCGATCCGCTCGGGCTTGGCGCGGGAAAGGGCGCGGCGGACCATCAGGCGGTTACGCACCAGGTCGGCGATCAGCGTGCCTTCGGTCCCGGCGACGTACCAGCGCCGTTCCGCCAGCGCCACGTGGCTATTGGCGTGGAACGAGAGCCGCACCTGCTTGTCGTATTCCAGGATGGCGGTCTGGTGGTCGGTGACGTCCATGTCCGACTGGAAGGCGTCGTTGGCGCCCATCCAGCCCGCATCGCGCAGGGCGTAGGCCGCTTCGCCGTTGTCCCAGGTGCGCGGCGCGCTCGCCGCCCGCTCGGCGGTGAAGATCCGCCGCCCGCCGAAGCTCGCCACGCGGGCAGGCCGTCCGCCGGCGATCCGCCCGAAGATATCGAAATCGTGGCAGACCTTGTCGAGGAAGTAGGAGCCGCCCCATTCCGCTCGGCGTCGCCAGTTGCGCGCCAGGTAGCCGCCGTGCTCCGGCGGCAGGTGTTCGGTGGCGTCGATGGAGACGATCTCGCCCATTTCGCCGCTGTCCACCCGCGCGAACACCTCGCGCACGATGGGCATGGAGCGCATCACCAGGCCGATGAACAGGGGCGGGCTGCGGCCCTCCGCGAGCCGGTGGGCGAGCGCCAGGGTCTCGGTCGCCGTCCGCACGATCGGCTTCTCGGCGAACACCGGAAAGCCGGCGTCGAGGGCGGTGTTGATATGCTCGAAATGCAAGTGGTTCGGCGTGCCCACCATCAGCAGGTCGTAGGGTCCCGCGGCGATCAGTTCGGCCGGGTTCGCGAACGCCCGCCCGGGCGCGATGCCCGCCGCCGCTAGGATCGGCGCGCCCACGGGAGCCGGGTCCACATGGCCCGCCACGTCGAGCTTCCAGCCCACCTCCTGCATGGCCGCCAGCACGTGGGCGATCCGCTGGCCAAGCCCGATGACGCCGATCCGATAGGTCTTCATGCGGCCACCTCATCACGCCCGCGGCGGCGCGCCAAGTTGCCAGGCGCGGCCCTTCCGGCCCATAAGCCGCCGTTCAACGCCATGACCCTCGCCAAGACCCTCCGCACCCCCAAGGCCCTGGCCGACGCCGGCCTGATCGCCGCCGAGCGCCTGCCGGCGCTCGAGCGGGTGGCGGCGCAGTATGCGGTGGCGATCACGCCTGCCATGGCCGACCTGATCGACGCGGCCGATCCCGACGACCCGCTAGCGCGCCAGTTCGTCCCCACCGACGCCGAACTGCATGTCCTGCCGGAAGAATCCGCCGATCCGGTGGGCGACTTCGCCCATTCGCCGGTCGAGGGGATCGTCCACCGCTATCCCGATCGCTGCCTGCTCAAGGTCAATCACGCCTGCGCGGTCTATTGCCGGTTCTGCTTCCGGCGCGAGATGGTCGGACCCGAAGGTCTGCGCCCGCTGTCGCCCGAGGCCCTGGACGCCGCCATGGCCCATATCGCCGAGCGTCGCGACATCTGGGAGGTCATCGTCACTGGCGGCGACCCCTTCATCCTGTCGCCGCGGCGTCTGCGCGACGTGATGGCCAGGCTTGGGCGGATCGATCACGTCAAGGTCGTCCGCTTCCACACCCGCGTGCCGGCCGTCGAGCCGCAGACCGTCACCGGTGAACTGGTGGCGGCGCTGCAGGCGCCCGGCAAGGCGGTCTATGTGGCGCTCCACGCCAACCACGCCCGCGAGTTCACGCCCGCCGCCCGCGCGGCCTGCGCCAGGATCGTCGACGCCGGCATTCCCATGCTCGGCCAGACCGTCCTGCTGCGCGGCGTCAACGACGATCCGGAGATCCTGACCGCGCTGATGCGCGCCTTCGTCGAGACGCGGATCAAACCCTACTACCTGCACCACGGCGACCTCGCGCCTGGCACCAGTCACCTGCGGACCACGCTCGAAGAAGGCCAGGCGCTGATGCGCGCGATGCGTGGCGCGGTCTCCGGTCTCTGTCAGCCGACCTACATCCTCGACATCCCCGGCGGCCACGGAAAGGTCCCAGTTGGGCCGGACTACCTGTCCGATGACGGCGTGCAGGATCCCGCGGGCCGCCGCCACGCCTATCCGCCAAAGGAGGCCTGATGGCCTGGACGCGTCGCTTCGAGGAGGCCGAGCCGCAGAGGATCAACAAGTGGCTGGGCCAGTCGGGCGTCTGTTCGCGCCGCGAGGCCGAGGGCCTGATCGAGCGCGGCCTGGTCTCGATCGACGGCGAGGTGGTCAAGGACGCCGGCCGCAAGATCCAGCCGGGACAGACGCTGGTGCTGTCGGACGGGGAGGGCGCGGCGCCGCTCAGCGTCGTGCTGCACAAACCCATGGGCGTCGTCTCGGCCCAACCGGAACAGGGCCAGATCCCGGCCGTACGTCTGCTGACCAAGGCCGACCTGATCGGCGACAGCCCCACGATCCCCGACCGCGACACCCGCCTCGCGCCGCTGGGCCGCCTGGACATGGACAGTCGCGGCCTCCTGATCCTCTCCGACGACGGCGTCCTGGCCAAGGCGATCATCGGCCCGGAGTCGGATCTCGAAAAAGAGTACCTGGTCCGCGTCACCGGCAAGATCACGCCGGAGAAGATCGCACGGCTCTGCCACGGCCTCTCGATGGACGGCCGGCAATTGAAGCCCGCCAAGGTCAGCGTCGTCGAGGGCCAGCAGCTGCGGTTCATTCTGAAGGAAGGCCGCAACCGGCAGATCCGGCGGATGTGCGAACTGGTCGGCATGCACGTCATGGACCTGGTCCGCGTCCGCATCGGTTCGCTGAACCTGGGCGATCTGCCCGAGGGCAAATGGCGGGTGCTGGGCGCCGACGAACGCGCCGCGCTGATCGGCGGCTAGCCGCTCGGCAAGAGCAGTTGGAAGACCGCACCCTGCGGCGCGCCCGCCCGGTGTTCCAGCCGCCCGCCATGCGCCAGGGCGATCTGCCGGGCCAGCGTCAGTCCGATCCCCGATCCGCCCGGCTTGGTGGTGAAGAACGGCACGAACACCCCTTCCGGATCGCCGGCCGGCAAGCCCGGTCCGTTGTCGGCGATCGTCAGGGCCGTCAGCTCCTCCTCCAGGCTGCACGACAGGTGCACCCGCGCCCCGGGGCGCCCGCGGACAGCGTCCACTGCGTTCTTCAGAAGGTTGATCGCCGCCTGTTCCAGCAGGTCCGGGTCGGCGTTGAGCTTGAGCCATGTGGGATGCACGGCGCTGGTGTAGCCGATGGCGTCTTTGCCGATCATCGCGGCGGCCAGCCGGTCGAGGCGGCTCACCAGTTCAGTGGCCAGCGTCAGCTCTTTCACCGCCGCCGGGGCGTCGGTCAGGCGGCGGTAGCGTTCGACGAAATGCATCAGCCCGTGGCTGCGGCGCGAGATCACCTCTGCGGCTTCGATGATCCTGGCGTCGTCGGTGTCGGACCGCTCGGTGCGCAGGTCCCTAGCGATGCTCTCCGACAGGGAGCAGATCGGCGTCAGTGAGTTCATCATCTCGTGGGCCAGGACGCCCACGAGGTCCTGCCAGGCCTTGATCTCCACGGCGTCCAGATCGCCGGCGATGCTTTGCAGGGCGATCAGGCGCCGCGCGCCGCCGCCAGTGCTGAAACCGGAGACCTGGGCCAGCATGGCGCGCTGATCGGCGAGGCGCACGACCTCCCGCCCCCCGACCGGCAAGGTCAGCAGCCGCAGCACCGTGGCCGGACTGAAGGCTTGCACCCCGGCGATCGGCCCGGGCTCGGCGCCGAGTGCGGTCCGCGCGGCGCGGTTGGCGGCGGTGATCACGCCCTTGTTGTCCACGACCAGCAAGGCGGCGCTGACCGTGTCGGCCAGGGCTTCCAGGAAGTCCGTGCGTTGCTGACGTTCCGCCCGGGTCGCCGCCAGCCGGTCGAGCGCGCCTTGGATCGCCGCACCCAGATCGGTGAGGCCTGGGGGCGTGGTCGGCCGCTCATAGCCCTCGGCGGTAAGCCCGTCGACGAACTGCGCCAGCACACGGTCGGCCGCGCGTGTGCTGCGGAAGAGGTCGAGGGCCACCAGCAGGAGGGCCAGCAGCAGCACCAGCGCGGTGGCGTAGAGCCCGCGCTGGAGCGTCAGCAGCATTCCAAACGCGAAGCCGCTGATCGCCATGGCCCGCAGCGCCGCGCCGAGGGCGAAGCCGGCCGCGCCGGACGGCCGGCTAAAGGCCATGTCGTTCCATCCTGCGGTAGAGGGCGGGGCGGGTGAGTCCCAGCGCCGCCGCCGCGTGGCTGACGTTGCCGTCGTAGACGGAAAGCGCGCGCACGATGGCCCGTCGCTCCAGGTCGTCGAGGTTCAGGGCCGCGCCGGACGCCCGCCGCTGGGCGGTCAGCTCGGCCGCCGCCCGCATCGCCGCGACCAGGGCTTCGTTGCGCCAGGGCTTCAACACGAAGTCCGCGGCGCCACGCTTCAGCGCCTCGACCGCTAGCGCCACGCCGCCGTAGGTGGTCATCAGCACCACCGAGAGCGCGGGATCG
>Ga0307513_10010651_pt1 | contig 11501 bp, 13 predicted proteins | sample 15_EM_MG_FD_202174 | JGI IMG/M metagenome (GOLD analysis project Ga0307513, IMG submission 202174) | Populus trichocarpa ectomycorrhiza microbial communities from riparian zone in the Pacific Northwest, United States - 15_EM | ecosystem: Host-associated > Plants > Roots > Unclassified | place... | reverse complement strand
ACCCCCCCCCCCCCCCACCCCCCCCCCCCCCCCCCCCCCCCCCCCCCCCCCCCCCCCCCCCCCCCCCCCCCCCCCCCCCCCCCCCCCCCCCCCCCCCCCCCCCCCCACAGATGGGATGATTTCCCATCATGATTTTTGTCCACGTTAGACAACCATAGGCCTACTCTAGCTGGTTTACTCACCCTCGGACTTATCGCAGAGAAACGGTAACGATCGCATCTTCCTAATTGTCCCGGAAGTTCAAGGCTACATGCAGGGGTGAACAAGTGGAGTCGAATCTCAACATGGTTCAAAGCCGCATCATCAAGTCCGAATGGAGGCATGAAACACGATTTGTTTCAGTAAACGAATGACTTGCGAGAGGCAGAATATACGTACCACACCAGGCCCCGTATATTCGTGCTCGTGAGGCGTGGCTAAGGCTGTATCACATGGGATGTCGTCCTTTAGCATAACGTACAAGTTCGCCTTTACTGGTCCAATTGAGCGTCTCGACTTGCTATAGCGGGCCGGCGCGAGGGAAAGCCAGGCGATGGAAACCGCAACGAAGAAGAATCGTGGTTTGAAACGCATTGCATTGTAATACACTTCAAAGGCAGGATCAAGGGTAAGAAGGTTGGTGAAAGCTGCCTTTAGGCAGTGGCAAGCGTTTGCAAATAAGTCGGGTACTACCCCTCTCAGAAGAAATAAGCCGGTCCAGAGGTAGCCAACAGGTTCTCAGGGAAGTCAGTCAAGTACACAAGAGTTGACAATGTACCCTGATTCTGCAACGGACAGGAGAATCCGCGGCTGCTCGGGGCTGAACCTAGCTCAAGCGAGATAGCTTTACAACAAGAAGTTAAGATCACCGGGGCTTGGAGTTACATAGCAAGTGGTTTGCGTTTTGCGACGCGAAAATGTCTGACTCGGACTGAGAGACCACCTCATTGGCAACTATGGGTATCATCGATTATTGATCAAGAGTTACACATGCCGGGAGGCTCTCCTTTGACAGTGTCATGTTGTGCCCTGGCTCATAAATTGTGTGTATGTTTGGCACTGTCAAGAGTGTTGTCTCCGTGTGGGTCCAACGAGAAGCTAAAGGAGTGAAGGACACGACACGAGACTTCGTGCAGTTCCTATTTGCTAGAAGGGGGCTATCAAATGCCGGCTTTGGGGTGATCGTAAGCGAGCACCGCCTTTGATTGTATTCTTTGTTGAATGGTGTCTGAAGTCTCCAGCGTCGATTCAGCAAGAGACCCCGAAGACTTCCCAATCGCCTCGCCTTACACGCGATGCAGGAGTCTTCCTTTCAAAAATCGTTAATGGCATCAATGTCCCTACGACCGACTTCCTCTTGGTCTCGACTCCGACCTTGACTCCGACCCCGACTTCAACCTTTGAGCAGGACCTCCTCCACACCCAGGCCATCCGCCGCTGCCCGGCCAACCGGAACCACCATCTATGACCCCAACGAGACAGAACGTGACGAGTCAAACACAAAGGATAAGCGGTTCACCAAACGGAACGATCGAATCATCAAGGTCGACGAGCGCGACGTGACGGCCGTTTTTGTTCCCTTCCTTTTGGTCGATGGCCTACCTGATGCTTTTCTTGACGGGGCGTGCGTCGAAGACCCGCGCGGTGAGTTGCCCGCTGCCTCACAACATATCCGCCTGGATACTCACTCCTGCACGGAATTCACAACACCAAGCGTGAAGACGTCACTTTCATGGCCTTCCAGGTCTGGGTGATGGGCATGACAATTATTGCCCTCTTGAACGAGTCGATCCCACACCTAATTGCCGCGTTCTTCACCCACGACTTGGTCCGGCTTCCAGGTATACAGTACCTACCACTTCAGGCAGGACTTTCAACAGACTGCCAGCAAGGCCGAGAGCTGCATGTGATCTAGTCCAGGGGAACCCGGTATCGTCCGCCGTGAACTTAGCCTGATACATTCATCGTCTTGCATGGCAATCTATGACAGAACATCGGTTGTAAAGTTCTAGTGTGCCATATGTACCATATTGAATAGTGTAAGGCGATATTTGGATCGTAGGTGTCCGTTCGCTGGAACGCTCCTGTTCCTTGACCCGCGGACCTCGGAACGTAGGTTTGACGGCGATAATACACGGATAGTCTGATCCCAGGGCTCTTTCGTACGGAAGAACGTTGCAACAGTTAACCGAATAGTAGGAGAGCTCCTTTCTCCCCCACCTCTTCTCAACCATGACCACAGTAAACGGCCGCTACCCCGATGCGGAAGTCATCGTGACTGTACGCTATTCCGTTACTTTCCCATTACCTGCGCCAAATTGAATCCTCCGCGCGCGCGTGCGCGCTCCTGCACAAAAAAATAGTTCTCAGATGGCTGGTCGTACAGCAAAACCCGCATGACAAAATTCCAAGCGGAAGGTGGGTTGTCCTCAGTCCCCCCGCTCTCGAAACCTCCAAAGGACAAGGATGCGGTCGTCCCTAAGAAAGAAGATGTGCAGCTCATTGTGAGTCGTCGATGGCTTGACATGCGTTGATGGGCGGTACTATTCTCAAAATAATACTGTGCCATGCAGATGTCAGAATTCGAAGTTAGCAAGCCTGTCGCGGAGAAGGTGTTGGTACAGGCGAAGGGCAATTTGAAGAAGGCGCTTGAGATTTTGATTGGTGTACCACAGGAAGAAGAGGTGAAGGAAGAAGCTAAGGAGGAGTCTTAGGGAGAGCCGCAATGGCCGTGCACTCTCACTCTCAGGCAGAGTGGGGTCCGCCTTCTTGGGCAACGTAAAAACCGTGTGTAGATTACCCGGATGAGTGCAACTTCGCTTCGCCTGAGGAATCGCCTCATACAGAGGGTTGTATTTCCCGATCTAAACCGTCCTGGTCTCCCAAGCTTAGGTCAAACCTATAATCACTGCAAATTAAATGTTTATTTTTAAACACCGGCAATTTCTAATGCTTCTAAGAGACTAGGTAGGCCATAAGTGCTGTGCTACAACATGGTTCCAGCGCAACAAACGATGATGAGATGAAAGGGGACGTGCAAGGCCTGGGGATAACACCCATAACGGGTACAAGGCACTTAAAGATGTAGAGAGAAACATGGACGCTGGTCCTGACATGCCTACCCGGCAAGTGGTCTAAACATACTGCCATACTGCGGGGCATTGGGGGGTATTGATACTTTTTCTATGAGATCGATACTGTAGAGGGCTCTACCATGCTCTCGTCTTGAACTCCTCCTGTGTCATATCGACCATGAAGAATCCAGTCGCAAAGCGCGGGTTTTTTGGTGGCTCGAGAAGGACATTGCTTCTCTTCGGTTTCGGCTTTGTTTTCATCTCTAGCTCTCCTCCTGAGTCGACCGAGGATGCTACGGCAGGTGGCCGAGTGATCGGGGTGGTGCCCATAGCATTTGAGATGGAATCAAACGGACGCAATGGGCGAGAGACAGGAAAGGATGGGTTACGACGAGGAGGGAGAGCGGTGGGCATCGTGATTGGAGTGGCGAGGGCATGCGCAGATTGGGTCTTCGAGATTGTGGAGCCGCGCGCTTGCCTAGTCGGGAAAGGCGTAAACATGGGAGTCGGAGGGGAGTCGGGGTCGGTGTTGGAGCCATTAGAGTCGCGATCCGACGTGTCGTCATGGAAGCGGAATGCAGAGGACGATGAGGCGAAGGAGGAGCCAGAGGAGAGCGGGGACTGGGTATCTGGCGGGGTTACCGGGGATAAAGTCGACGAGGAATCGCTGCTGGTGCTCGTGCAGCGAAGCCTGCTCCTCCTCGAGGGCTCATACGACGAACTAGGCGGCTTTACAGAGGTATTGAGGGGGGGGAGGCGCGAGGTCACTGCAGGAGCGAACACGCGGGGGCATTGAGCGTTCTGGAAAATATTGAGAGAAGAGAAGAAGAGACTTACTGGTTGGTGAATGTGAAGTGTGAGACCCGATTAGATACTGCTGAAACGGGTGGAAGAGAGCTTGGGGGCGGTGTGGCCGATGTGAGGACGGGGAGGACGTGGAGGGGGAGAACGAAGAGCGGGGGGACAAGTGATAGATGGTTTGGTTATTTATCCAAGTTCTGAGTACCAGCCGGGCGAGGCTTTGCCTGTGAGCTCTGGGGTAACGGTTCAAACAACCCCAAAGGTTTCAAACCGACTTCGACCGAAAAACGCGGCGCCTCCCTGCGGACCACGTTGACCACGCCATACACGACCGTTCATCATCACTTTCATACATCTGACTACTAACTAAGCACACTGCTGCAGTCGACGACCAGTCCAGCTCTCCGCGTCAATCAGCCATCTGCAGTTATGGGGAGGGGAGATGGGGCAGCAACCGCCTGGGGAGCACACCCATGTGCGTGTGCGTCATGTGCGTGGCAATAAGCAGCCTCCCGCTCGGTCGATTGCGGGGTCCTCAGGGTGTGTTCGCCGTGCCTTGTGGGAGATTGGCAGACACGGTGGACACGGCGGGGCCGCATTACTCGTACATTGGATCGTACACTTGTCAACGGGGTCTCTGAATAGACAGTCGATTAGATTACGAGGTGATTTAGCCGCCCCCCGTGCATAGGCTGTGGGCGGAAATAACGTTTAGCGACCGAACACCGGTCACTCAACGTCTTGGATCATTGCACGTTCGAGGATAAATTTGCCTTCTTTATATTTCTGTTGGTCGCTGTATGCTTTGTCCTGGACGATCGTGAGTGGCACGCAAAGCCGCGGGTCTGGGAACCGGTCGAAGCTCACATATTTCCATCCGACTTGGGTCTTGCACTTCAGACAGAAGACGTCTCGCACGATGTGCAGTCCAGTCGTCATCTGCCGTTCCATGGGCTCTCCCTCGGTGATGTTGACGCTGGAATCCCCGATAAATCGTCAGTCAACACGATAAAGAAGAGAAGCGTTGCCAGGGAAGCAACTCTAGGGACGTACACGATATCGAAGAGATAAGCGCGACCGTGCTGGCCTTGGAATGCCTGCAATCGTGGAGTATATCGTCAGTTACGCCCTGTATACGCCCGTTTATACACAATGCTATCGCGGGACTGAGTTTCGTGAGGGTCCTCACCCTTGAGATCATTGACTCGATAGTGGAGAAGTGGGCAGCGCACGACTTGCAGCCGTAGACCCTCTCCCCGTAGAGGTATTCCATATGCGTCTTGCCCATCTTGCTGATGATCTCGTCAACGGAAGTTGCTGGGCAACAAGGTGGACCAGGTAGCACACTAAGCTGGGTGGTGGCCGCTGGCCTTCTTTGGCTGCCTCACTCTCGCGTCGTCATCCTCCTAGCTCGGTATCTATTTCCCAAAAAATGCCAGACGACGTCCAGCACAATGTACCACCAGAACCTATTGCAGTTGCAACCGCAGACGACTGCAAATCCCAAATCCCGCTCATTGACTGTCACTTTGACGCTCTGTTGGCGAAACAACGCGCTCGGGATGTATTACACAACAACCGCCTCCATCCCACTGGAACGTCATTAACCCGCTCGAGCCCTCCACGTTGTACCGCTCCGTACACGGCGACAACTCCGCGCCGCAGAGCACGACACCGAGACCGGCAGGCAATCACAAACGCTTTATTACGGAGCGCGGTTACGGATTTAGAAGACGAGCTAATACTCCATATCAAGAAGCAGTGCAGGTCGGGGAGTGGTGCAGCAAAGTCCGCCTCGGATGTCCGTGCGGAACAACGGACGTATACCCACGATATATCTCCGAGTGTTCCAAAGGGCAACATAGTCGTTCCACTCATGGACCTCGTCGTCAATAGACGGAAGGGCATACTGAAAAGTGAGGACAATGATTTAATATAGTCTGCGTTAGTAACGCTAATATACCGTGTATCTAGCTCTGTTAGAAGAGTATGATTTGGTATCTCGACCCAGGGACAGAGCAACCATCACCCTAGACTACGAAGACGTTGACTTTCTTGATTGTTGGGAGCCTTCGACGCGTGATGATGATACGGACGAGTGGGAGGCTGTTGGAGAACCACTGGAACCCGTATTAACTTACGCAGAGGTGGTATAATCACTTGGGTTTGTACCGTTGTATTAGTATGACCTCCACCTTAGACTACTACTACTTAGGCATCGACGTTCCTCTCCCATTTTGGGCCTCATATATGGTATATATCATCCATTATGAATCCACTTACTTGCATCTAGAAAAATCGCATGAGTATGGATTTCCGAATGAGGAAAGTGGGAGGAATCATTGTGAGTGATGCATTGACAACAATAGGGATGCGAAAAGCACCCTTTTCAGCGTCTGATTAATTCGGATATTTAATCATCTGTGAAGACGTGAAGAAGGCTTACAGGCTCTCGTATCATCATGAGCAAACCACTCCGTTGTTCAGATTACCTGCAGAGAAAGTAGGTAAGTTGACATGTTAAGAAATAGGACAAGGTAGGGATCAGTATTAGCATGGTCTAGTCTTCAATCCATCCGTGGGACGGTCGGTGCTTGACTTCTAGATAGAGATTGCATCCTTATATATGCTTGGAGGAGTCAATCTTACCTTTTCATCGCTGGTGTACTATAATGGCTGTGGGCGTGAACACTTGAATTAGCTGGGGCTTCCTTTCGTGAATGGCACGACCGTAATCACTAAACCTGTGAAAAAAGTGCATGGTAAGCACGACGTTCAAATTGTAGGTCAACGGGGTCGGAGGGTCAGAAATTTGGGTATAGAAAATTTGAGCTTCATCAACCCGCAGGTTTCGATGTAGCGATTCATTAAAACTCATCTCCGAACACGGTCAGAAGGGTCACATACCAACTTCACTTCACCTAGCAGCACTCTGCAGCCGGCTGAGGACCTGATGTTTGGACGGAGGAAATGCGCAGGTCCGAGATGAGTGTTTGGTCACAAGCACGAAATGCCTCACAAAAACAGAGAGTAAAGATGTGGCACAGCTGGATTCATTGGTACTAGCAATCAGCATAGAGGGTTGTGGGTACGTCTTGCCTATTCGAATGGTTCGTCCACAAACACGATCGAACTGAACAGCCTATCAAATGCATCTTCATCCCCCGCAACCGCCTTGTACCAATCATGCACTCCACCACCATCGTCCTTGGAGTCGGTCTCGGTAGGTGGCCTTGGATTCCTCGGTCCCTCGGAGTACGTCGCCGCTGTTTCGACTTCAGGAGCAGGATCTGGAGAGGTTACCTCGACAAGATGAGCATCAAATTCAACCGGGTGGTCTTCCTGATAGTCCCGCGGGATCTCCTGGGGCCCAGAGCTGGGTGAACGTTCCAGTCCGACTGGTTCATGATCATTGCTATCCGAGAAGAACAGCCTTTCGCTAGAGGAGCTGGATTTGAGGGTAGATGCTGCACGCGGTGCTTCTGGTCCGTTGCTTCTCACTCCGATCTCAGCCAATGATCCCTTGGACATAGACTGCCTTGAGGATGAGAAAGGGTGGTTGCGCTCGATGGCAGGGGGGAAACGTTGGTTCGACTTGTTGTCAGTAGGGTCTTCGATTTTCGCTTTCTTCCTTGGTTTTGAGTCATCTTGATCGGAGGAAGGAGCCCGCTTGGTTGCCTTAGGTCTCAAGAAGAAAGAGGGATCCAGTTCTGCGTCGTCAGAGTCTACGTTCGTAGATAGGAATGGCTTGGGGGTAAGCTTTGTGGCTGTTTTTGGCGTGATGTTTACAACGTAGGGTTCGGGGGATGCGCGTGTCAAGTTCGTATTTGGGTTATTGGTAGGCTTTGATGGTCGATTAGTGATGTTAAGGCGCTTAGCAGGATCCAGTTTGCTCTGCATGCTGGTCCGCTGGTGGAGTGATTCGAGATCAGAGAGGATTTGGCTTGCCTTTAGAGCAGGAAAGATTCGGCCCACGCCCTTTGTTGCTTTCGAGGCACTTGAAGAAGCTGCATGTTTCAAGTTCGCTCCCTTGCGCTTATTCTTTACTCCCTCTTTGCAGCTAGAGAAGGTCAGCCTCCACCTCCCACAGCAACAGAGAGACCAACCATAAGTGTGCGCACCTCGTCTTGTCTTTACAGAAATGGTTGCATCTAAATCGGGTGTAAAATATCAGCATTAAAACCTCTTTAGGTGCTTACTCCCTGTCATGCGCAACTGGTAGCGTTTCCGTTGTAAATTTCTTCACGGTTTGCCGGGGTGCAATGGGAGGCGTGTGCCGAGGGACCCCTGTTGTGACATGTTAGCTAACATGGCTGAGGCTCCTCCACCACTTACCCGTCAAATCCTCTTCCTCCTCGGTATCAATCTCCCAAATACTTGGGTCCTCGCCCAAATCCAACCTCTCTTCTTGGGTAGGTTCCGCGGTTGGTCGAGTATCAGGCACTGGGAAGGTCGACCTGTCGATTCCAGGCTTATAGGACCTTTCCACTGCCATCCCAGCAATGTTCTCCTGCAAAAATGTCAGCATTTGTACACCCGCACAGATTGGACTGACACAGCTGATTGAAACTGTAATGCTTTGGCTTGGCTTAGACAGCTTCGCGGTGATGATAAACTGCTTCTCTCCCTTGAGAAGGGCGCGGATTCTGTCCACCAATGGCGTCAGTAAATGGTCATCTTCAACCTGGACAATCTTACCCGATGCGGCGATAATCCACGTATTCGAGATCAGAAGTTACCGTTAGCAAGGATGCCATGCCTACATCGGGTATTTTCTTTTTGGATTTGTGGCTAGAGGACCCGCAATGAGCAGAGCAGGTGACTTGCAGGGTGACTTCTATAAGTTGCGTGCGATCTTCTGATGAAGAAACATCAATCTCTTGAATTTGCAACTCAAACCGAGGGAGTGCGTCAACGGAGGCCTTGATTGAAGAACCGAATGGGCTTTTGCGATTCAGCAGCTAGATACGGTGTGAGTCTTCAGTTCCTGGGAAAAGAGCAAGCTAACCAATTCGAGCTTATGGGGGTCGGCTCGGCTTAAGGCATACAATGTTGTAATATTGTGTTGTGTAAGCACCTAGAGATTATTCACGTTCCCTTGTTGACCGAGTTTCACTCATAGGTACCTTGATCCTGAGGGTTGCTTTATCAGTGGTTTTGTATCTCTCTGGAATGATTGACGCACGATTTCTCCCCAAGGCTTTCAATTTGTCTCAGAACGACTGGGCGATCCTCCCATGCTTTAGCGTTGATACATCGCAACCTAAGAATGTCAGTAGATGGGTGCAATGGAGCTTAAAGAGTATATGGCATACAATTCGAGGGAATTCTTAAGCAATGATCCAGTCCTCCTATTGATGGCACTCTCTGCAACAGCGCGAATGACTCTAAGCGCTTGACGATATATCGAGGCCGCTTCAAGTGCGAGGACGCTATCTCCTGTTTTGTACTCGGGGTTCGAAAGAGAGATGCCTCCAAGAATTATCTGATTGCAATATGAGATATAGCTGGTTAAAGTGAAGGAGCGAACCTGAAGCAGGATGAAGACCTTGTCGGCCGGTTGCTGTACTTTCTTGAGGGGAAAGCGAATTTCCGGGTGGTTGCAGACCTTATTCAAGACCTAGCACTACTCTCAGTCAAGACATTCGCTGATTGATGGAAGACTTACATTTTTTTCCCCAGCGCGAAGTCGGAATTCCTTGACCTCCGCCACTCTACACAGGGCCTCCAACTCAGGGGCAGTTAGTGTCTAGTTAGTGTCTAGTGACATGGCAGGAGAGTATGATGACACATACGATTTCGCGCTTCGAAGCCTTCTCTGAGAGGGCAAGAATAGTGTCCATCGACGCCTGCTTGATGTAAAGCCTGCTCATTTGTGAACCATAGTCAGTTGGCGACAGGTTCGAGTCTTCGATCAAGATGAGCTGGCTCTTCTCTAGACTCTGCAATGCTTGAGTGACCATTGCGTCGAACCGACTCTCCCACGTCTCGCTCCCATTCTTGGCGATCCCATAGTGTGTTGGATTCTTCTGGATACGATGAAAGAGGAAAGTGTTACGTAGCCAAAGCTTTGCGGTGTCGGTGTTCGTGATACTGCCTAAGCAAATCTCGCTGTTGAGGTGTTCATTTATGGACTGGTGCAGTGACGACTCGAGGGTGGTGATTGACGTCAGCTGCGTGTACTTTTGTCGTTGTAGTGTGTTGCACATAACCAAGGCCACACCTTCCTTGTCTGATGAATGCATTAGTATCGGCGATCCCCGCTGCAAAGAGGAAGCTTGCCAAATTGAGGTCTACCCTATTTGACCGTCAGTTTGGGTCATTCGACCGAGGTGATTAACGTACCGCTCGGCCCATCATTTGCATGATATCAAGATCTGAATATTCCCGCCACTCTCCATTGTCCCAAGCCTCTACGCCTTTTATTATTACTGTGTGAGCGGGCAGATTGACGCCAACTGCTAGCGTAGAAGTGGCGAAGAGGCATTTGAGAGTGCCATGAAGGAATAAGTTCTCTGTGAGCTGCCGGTCTTCCAGCATCAGACCGGCATGATGGATCCCAACTCCAACGCGTGCAAGTACTAGAACCCGCTCAGCCATTAGGCCACAAGTGAGCATGAATGGACTGACCAGGAAGACGACTGTCTTGGAAACTTCCGGATGTACTGGAAAGCGATCAGCAGAATCATAGGAACTAGCCAGAACATACATAGAGGTACAATTCCAAGGAAGGCGCCCTCCCTGAGATTTGGCTTGTTCATATTCTTTACAGATTCGTTGAGCGGTGATAAGCACATCTGTGCGCAATAGTTAAGTTATAACCCCCACACACGGTACAAAGTTCACCTTTCCGGGTGGGGCAGAAGACGAGGACAGGTTTCCCTTGAGCATGTTGTTGAAGTAGACCGAATAGTTTCGCTTGCAATGTTCCTTGGAATTGAAACGCGTTGAGATCGCCTCGAGGATAAGCATAAACGGAACGGCTGAGCTTGCAAGGTCGGAACTCTTCGCCAAACTGCAAGGACAGTGGTAACTTTGAGAGGGGTGATACGAAGCAAGGGGCGAACCTGCTTGACAACGGCTGGGCGACGCCCATCCCCACCACCAATCCAGTTTGCGATATCCGCGATATTAGGGGCAGTTGCTGATACAAGAATAAACCGCGATTCGGCTCGAAGCTTAGTTCGGGTTAAGCAAACTTCCAACGTGCTGCCTCGGTTGTCATTCAACAGGTGGACCTCATCGATAGCCATTCTAAGCGGTTCAATTAGCCTCGCGTCAGACAGCAAAGCATGTTGTCACTCGCAGTTTAATCGTAGAGAACATGTCCTCATAATCTCCCCTAGTACTAGTTAGGAAACCAAAATACAAAGCTGCAGGAGGATCTCACCAATTTCTAGACAAAGAGTCCCACTTCTCAGGCTACCCCTGAGTGAGCAACGTCTCAACGAAGAAAGGAATGGCCATACGGTCGTGAGACTGCTAACACGTTGGTACAAAGAAAATCAGATCAAGTACAGCACTCACATGATTCTTGAGTCCTTCGCGTCATTCCAAGCGCCTTTTCCGTGTGTCGAAGTATCACCTGTTAGCTCTGTACCTACAGACAGATATGAATGACAGGAGCTGGTAATCTCCTTGGACCCA
>Ga0307513_10010650_pt1 | contig 11502 bp, 9 predicted proteins | sample 15_EM_MG_FD_202174 | JGI IMG/M metagenome (GOLD analysis project Ga0307513, IMG submission 202174) | Populus trichocarpa ectomycorrhiza microbial communities from riparian zone in the Pacific Northwest, United States - 15_EM | ecosystem: Host-associated > Plants > Roots > Unclassified | place... | reverse complement strand
CGACGACGTCCATGGCTTCAAAATGATTCGCGAATAGGCTGTAGGATTTCAGCCATCCGGGATACTTCTTCACAAGGTACTTGACCGCCTTGAGTTGATCAATCCGATACCCGTAGACGAAGAGATCTGGAGAGATGTCTGTAGCTAACCTAAAGAACCAAATCTCATAATCAACAAGACTTGAACGGTTAATGGGCGGGACATACTTCATCTTTCTTTGTGAAGGTTTGTGGCAAGCGGTGACTCGAGTTTCAAACCCCTCTCAATAACGATTCTCAAAAGGGGAAGTGGGGATGGGCAACCACGCCAACGCGATCGTCATTGTTTACATTTGTTTGTCTCCACCAGGGAACCCCATCCCAATAGTATCCAGGATTATAAATTGTACGTGTCGGATATTGTAAATAAAGTGCACAGGGTGGATAGATTTGTCGTTACAGCACACGGCCAGGGGGTTTGCATTGATAAAAACATAAGGTAAGTGGCCATGGACAAATGTCAGTAATAAAGGCTGAGGCAACGGATGCGAGTCAGTAACAAGGCAGGCGGACAAAAATCGGTGACACTTCAATGGTCATCGCGGCGGTAAATCAATTTGCAAGCGAAACGGGTGCCGTTCACGAGAAGTTCCGCCTCTGATTGGATGTTACAGTATCGGGCTGCGGGACCCCTGACGCTACTTACTGTACTCGCACGACCAAAGCGGTATCAAAACTTACCTAATCAATTCAGTTTTGGCTGTAACGATGACTGATGACCACCGCTTCGAAAGTGGTCACGATAGCGGGAAAACCACTCCGTGCGGTCGTGAGTATCGGCCGGAGTGTCCGCGAGGATGATAAGATGGTCAAAGTTGTTGCTGAGTGGTGTGTTCCAGTCTGGCGCATACCGTATCCATCCCTCACGCCAGCTTGCGGGCGATTCCCCGTAGACGGACCAGAAGGCCATGAAAGCGGCGTCATACGCGCAGGACCAGTCTTCCTTCGTCCACGTACATCCAGCATTATACAGTGGGGACCGCTGACCCCAACCCTGCGAGTAGGCTGTGGGAGCGGGAGTCCTTATGGGAAAAGTATTACACCTACGGAGTCTTTCCTTCAAAGTGTCAAAAACACTCCGTGGTAAAGTGTAAAATCTCCCCGGGGCCTGGCTGGGGGGCTAGGGGTATTACCCCTCAAGGAGCCCGGAGAACAGGTGGGGCCCGTGTGACACGACCCCGGGAATGGCCCCGGGAGAATGATCAGGCGCATTCCCCCGTAGTGGCGCCGCTACCCTTGGGGTCCCCCGCCATCAGACGATGCAATCGTGGGAACCCCCCGCCATCACACGTCCCTCAACCGCTTCCTCACGCACTTCCACCCATCAAAATATTCCCGGGAGGAGGTGTGCCTGTGGGAATCCCCTCCCCGGTCCCCGGGCTTGCCCCCACTCCCGGGCCTGCTCCCGGGTTCACTCCCGCCCGCCGCTGCTCCCGGGTTCGTTCCCGCCCACCCCTGCTCCCGGCACTCCGGCACCTGGCCTGGCGCACCCCTACTACACTGCGTAGATTATTATATTATATGCGCTTGGATACACGCGTTTTCGCACGGATTCGGATTAGGCGGTCCGCAAAAGCGCGAATAAAAATCGGATAAAAATGCCAGGGCCTGCGCATCAACCCATAAACCAGATACCGTGAAAACGGTACGCTTCTGTGCGGAGACGAAGCCAGAATGTCCGTTTTTCGAGAGGGACATGGACAGCGCGTCGCGGGTTGATCGGGTTCTTCCCCGCCGAAAAAAATGCTCGCCAGCACCGCAAATCGCGTGGATTGGCCTATTTCCAACTGTGGAGTGCTACCTGGGGTGGACATATCTAATTTCCGTCTTGTCCGGAGTGGCAAAAGTGGGTTTGTCGTACATTCTCCCAGAGCGTCGCGCAGGGTCATTCGGTTTTGAGCTGATCGTAGCAATTCATTGGGTGGGTACTTGAGAGTGCGCCGTTTGGTTCTTGAGGCATTGAGTCCACTCGAGTGTGTCCGGAACTTGGCCGACTTGCGTGACACTCTCATGGGACTCTGTTGGTTATGTGGACGATCGCAAATTTTCCCAAGTCCGCATATGCCCTTGCCGCCTGGGCGAAAATTTCTAAGTCCACAAGTAACACGCAACAAGTTCGAATTTCTCACGATCGCTCAGCGCTCATCCCGTGCATTTAAACCAAGAAAATTGATGTATTGAGACTTTTCGTCCTACGACAAGAATGGTGATATACTTCAAGCTACTATACGTTTAATCATCATCACCGGAGTCCTCACCCCAGGAATCATACTCTATGGAGTAGTCATTATACCTTCCCCTCGATAATCCGATACATGATATTGTTCATGCTGAGGTCCCGGTGCAGAATCCCAGCAACCTCGTAGAGCCACCGGTGAACTACGTCAACGTGAGCGTATGGTAACCGAAAAGCAAACGAAAACCACCTACCACAGGCGACGTCCACTAGGACCTGCGCGATATCCTTTGCGTCTGTCAGAGTCTTCAGGGGATACAGCCGTTCCTGAATGATGATCCGCAGGGTTCGTCGTTCGTACTTGTACTCTCCACCCACAAACTCCGCATTGTCGAACAATTTTGCGACCTTCTCGTGAGTTGAATCTGGATCGAAAACGACGTCTTGAGCGAAGAGAACCCCCGGGAGGTGCTTCAGCGCCCATTCATTCTTGGCCGTGCTCTTTGCCTTCTTGATCGCCTCGTTGAGAAATGCGTGTTCCGGAACCCTTTCAGACCCGGGCCAGCTGATTTTGACAACGAGGTCAATGTCTGCCCACCTCGGAGACGTTGCGTGGAGCACCGTCGTCGCTCTTCCCGCCAGCGATGGCTCGTGAGAAATCACTTCTCCGTATGTGACCGTGAACGGCCCCGTGTTCTCGTCTCCTCCAAACTCCAGCCTCCTTCCTTCCTGTATCCGTACCGTGTCCCGCGCCGGCTCAGAGGTGGGCAGGTCTCCATTGTCCCGGAAGAGCCCCCCGTCGTGGAGATTGTGAAGGATCCCGCTGTCACCGAGAGAAAGCCGGCTGAAGGCGATCACGATCGCGATGAACTTGTCCAACCCGTCCGGGTCGCTCGGTGAGAAATTGATTGCGGAAGTCACCAGGATCGCCGAGTGATTTGCATGGTAGAACTGGATGCGCTCGCGATCGACCAGTCCGATGGTCGCATGCGAACGAAATGCGGGGACAGAAAATTGTTCCATGAGATATCGTCCCACTTGAAGGGATGCATCCTTCTGACCCCTCGTTTCGTGTGTCTGAGGCTTCCTGGGTTTCCTTTCTACAACTCTACTGCTGCCGCCACCAGGAGTCGAGCCGTAGTTCGCCTTCTGCGCCTTTCCGATTGGTTTAAACTCATCATCCGCAGGCCGCTTTCGCGATAGAGAAGGGTCTGGAGCCGACACAGTTCCTTCGGCCGTGGCTAGGCCGGTCACCCAAGGGCTATCCTCGACCCGCAGCGGCGGATAAGCATGAGGTCCCTGTGGGTCTTGTCCTGTTCCTCGCAAAACATCAGACACCACCAGAGCCCAGAGAGGTTGCTATGGACCTACCTTCCACCTTCAGCCTCGGCATGTGCGACCCATCGACCAACGCGTTATCACACGACTTCACTTCTAGCACCTGCAGCGGTTGCGTCCAGCTCAGGTTCGGCTCCTTGAGCTCCTGTTCTGCCTTCTCTCCGGGACCGATGTTATGGAGAAGATCACGGTGGAAGGCTACAACGTCCGGTGTGAGATCGTTCATCACCCCACCGAAAATCTTTTTGGGGTCATTCCTCAGGTAACGTTGAGGGGTTCGCGCCTTGACCGACTTGTCCGCAAATGACTCGGAGAGGTCGAGAATGGCATTTCCCATCTCCACCAGGGGTTTGTAGATCTGGCGCTCCAGGATGCCCTTGGTTCCACACTTGCGCGTGTATTCCCAGTGAGGTGACGAAAATTTCTTGCTGTGCTTGATGTGGTTGATGGCAGGACCCCATAGTTTCTTCCAGTTATCGGGGACGTGCAGGACGTTCTTCATGAAAACGTCTATGTTGACAAAGACTCGATGGCGTTCCAAGTCCTGAGCGATGTACTGTTCGTATTTGGTGGTGCCGTACTTTTTGGCTTGGTCCGTATCGGGTTCTAGCTTGTACACAGTGGACGTCCCATGGGACATTGGAGTTTGGTTAGGAACCGGGGCCGAACGAGTGGCATCGCGCTTGCGCTCTGGAGTCTTGAACACAAACTGGGTAGAACGAGGAAGGAAGGAGTCAGGCTGATCAGGATTAGCGGGTGGTATTGGGGGAGGATGTGAGCAGTTGGAAAGTACCCCCCCATCGCGGCAAGAGAGGTTATATAGCACGGCGAGTTGATAGAAGTCGACCAGGGCCATGGTCCGGAAAATGCCTGAGGGCCACGTAGATTAAGACAAGGTGGTGGCGAAACGGGGGTGAGCGATTTGACCGTGAACCGTGGGACGCGTCTGAGTTTGTCACGGCTCGATCGCGCGGTGGTCGGGAACAAAGGAACTCAACATTCATTGTCCAAACAGGCTCAAACAACACCGGAGAATGCAAACGCAAAATGAGCTGGGTAGCGTTCGAAGTATCAGCCTAGGTCGTGCTTTTACTCAACTCAGGGATACTTTTCTGTGGCATGATTTTGTCGGGCGGCGGATTGAGTAGGGCTGGTTGTGTTGATCCATGGCTCCGAGTTCAGGTTATGGGCCATCGGCGCCATGTGGTCGGCGTCTATTTTTATCGCTTCAAGTACCACAATCGCACTTACTTATCCGATGGGAACGGGACACAAAAGTTCACCACCTCGAGTCAGTTCGGGGGTTGATGCATGATGACCTTACCGTTAGAATTTACTAGCCAGGGTTTCAAATACGGGGTCTCCGGCATTATGGGACGGTTTAGTGGGAATTGTGATTCGATAAAAGGTATCCATTATCATACGCCGTGCCGTGCTCCCACCGTCTGCACGGCGGTCCTTTTTATATGAGCCATGTACGCCGTGATGGGGGCCCCTGCGGTCGTCCACCCAACCCCACCCTTTTCTGATACCCTCCCACCTCTCGATTATCCTTAATGTGAAGCACCCGCAAGCTCGCTATTACACTACGCCCTGTCCCCCAGAGTTGCCTCATCTCAACCAACGATTAGACTCTAAAATCCGCTTCGGGGTGAAGAGAATATACACTTACGATCTCATGGAAAATTAGTGGGACAGCAATCTCAACAGACGTATCTTTGTGACGAAGAAGAGTCATCACAGAGGGGGAAAAGGGAGGCATGGGATAGCCTGGAGTAAATAAACGTTGATCTTCCCGGTATTAGGATGGCCATAATCGCGCGGCTATATCCCATTAAGACACCGGCACCATCTAAGCTCATGGGAAGAACGTTCCATGGGCCTGCAAAGAACACATTCATAATTCAATGGTGACAGAGTCGGACTCGGATCGCTGGACGCAAAAGTCTCATGACCGCTGCCGCATCCGCAACCCTTCGGACGCTAAACCGGTCGGGGCTCGAACACGGTGAGAAATTGTACGAATTCGGTTATCAATGTTCTCCATTATCACAAATCATATACATACGACAAATAATCATGCATGAGAATGATTTCCCAAAGTACTGGACTGTGGGAGCCAACACAGAGTCTACAGTTGATGGAGGCGTGCCAGAAGCCAGAAACGCGAATTGGAAAAGTGAGTATTGCTTTACACAGGTGGAGACACTAGCTGTGGGAATACACCCTACGCCTCACGCGGGTTACCGGGTGGTGACTCTCCTGGGAGGCCGGGTTGGACGTATTCTGCCTACACATGATCTTCAATCAACGGGGAGAGCGCCTGTGGACGTCAGGTCGGACCTGATTCTCGGCATCAGAAGGGGTTTCGGGGGTAAATAATGACAAGAATTCACCTCCCGCCATCCCGAGCATCAGCATCGCAGCCTCTGCTCGTTCCTCTGGTGAAAGATCGCCATCCGACACTCGCTGCAGAACCATCTCCATTTCGGAAAAGGTGAGTCCGTTGATTGTATCCGGTTCGTCATCTTCCTCAGAGTCGTCTTCCTCAGAGTCGTCCTCCTCAGAGTCCTGGAAATGGTCTTCGAAGCCCGAGTCGACGTGGTCTTCCTCAGCGCTTTTGTAATCAAGATCCTCAGCATCTTCTCCATGGGGATCGTCACTATCTCCATGGGATCCACCAGGTGAGGGTGGTGTGGGGACGTTGGGACGCTGTACCAATGTGAGGATGGGTACAGGGGGAGTTGACGATGAAAATTTGTCCGAGAGCTGAACCTCACGGGGGACGAAGAATATGGCGGCAATTGCAGCCTTAACAGCACCAATATATTTTTCGAGAACAGGATGGAGGTGGCGTCGGTTCGCAACACCTTGGAGCTTCGAGTTGGCATTAACCAACAGGGAGAAGACGGAGAGAGCGTCCTTGGGTTCACGGCGGGAGACGTAACCAAACGGCCCGCACCTTTGCTCAGATGAATCTATGAGGTAGGGGCTATCAGGTTCAGAATAGTAGGAAACCCATGAGGATTTATCGGACACAGGAGGGGGAGTTTGACCAGGAACTCGGAGTTCACGGTTGGTGTTGATCGAGATGGGACGATTGTCGGGAAGGAAAAGGCCAGGGTGAAGGACCAGAAGGATATATTCCCGGATGACAAAGGGGTACGCCGTCACCTGGGAGAAACGAGCATAAGATTTCAAGTCATTCGGAGAACCAACGATCGACATACATCCAGGTTACGCGGGGCGTTCGGATCAGATTTGGCTCGTTTGGCCCATTCACGGTTGCTATCAACCAGCTTTTCCACGATCTCGTTGATTTGGTCGAATGGGACGGTAATTCAGAAGGAACCATACTTGTCAAGATCCCCATGCCACTGGGATTCTACTTGAATGTTTGTATGTATGTTTGCTTGGATACCCGGCGGAAGAATACTCACTGGCAACACAGTTCGGCAAGCTGTCCAGGGAAAATTCCTCAACTCCAAACTGTTGCCGGGTAAGGATGTGTTCCTAGAGGAGAACTGTTAAGTCACCTAGCGCGTCAAGATTAAAAAACTGCTCACCACAGCCCTTTTCATCGGGCCTTTTATGTTTTCATTGGATTTTCTCATGCGAATTGCGTTCACAAGGCGACACGCCCGCAGCTGAATGGAGGCAGCGCCAGTCACTAAACAACGTTGGTCACGTAACAGCACCTGATTCGCGAGGGTGCGCTGAGTAGCGCTAAGTGTCGACGACTTGACTGTGGATGGCGGCGCGGTGTGGGTCCCATTATAGCCGAGTAGAGGGTTAGGGGGATAGTTTTTGGATACAGCTGGGATGTCGACCATTTGTTCGCCCTTAACGATGAATGACATGGCGGTTCACGATAGAGTTAAGCTCTGAACATGCAGACAGGGGATATCCATAAATCTGGGTGATCGAGTTTCCTTGGGGAACAGGCGGGGCTGCGTTATCTACTTACACAAACTACATCGAGCTTACACCGTTCAGAATCTGCCACCACAGGAGCGTACTGTCGCAGATACCTCTGCTCACATCCCGGCCATCCTCTTCATCTTCTTCGTCCTACTCGTCCTCATCCTCATCCTCATTATCCTCATCCTCATTATCCTCACCCACCCCACCCCCACCCCCATCCTCCTCATCCTCGCTTATCGAACAGTAATCGAAAGGACAATCATCGTCCAGGAGCATGTCCGAGAAGATAAATTCTCTGACTAATTTCCCTATATCCCTCATCACATTTTTACAGATGTGGGTGCGTCCTCCGGAGAGAGTGAGTGAAATTTCCTGGCCGCCAGAAGTTTGGTGTGTGAGGAAGAGTAACAGGGGTCTCCAATCGTCATCGTTTAAAGCGACGCCATGCAGATGTAGGCACCGTAATAATGGGAGAGGTTTCGTGTTTTCAAGTGGTCCATCCCGATCCGGCTGCAGGAACTCGTCGGACAGCACCACGTTGACAAGGTGTAGTTCTTGGATATTCGGCATGGCGGGAACTATTTCTCTGAGGGCATCCATGCTCAGGTCCCCTCCAAAGTGTACCACGCGTTCTCGCGGAGTGTGCGCAACAAAATCGATGCACAATTTATCAATGACGCAGGGAGGAAGTTCTTGCAGGAGTGTCGCGGTAAACGTCGCGAACGTGACCCTCTGAGTTCGACCTTCGGCGTTGCTGATGGTGCTGGCCTGAATTGATACCATGTCATCAAAGGAACTGACGAAAAGCCCCAGTCCACCTCGAGACTTCTCGTCGCATCTGAGGTATTCCTGCACGTACGGTCCGAGGGTCCGCGTAACGTCCTCTACCGTGCAACGAAACAAGTTTAGCTTCATCTCGTCCATCGTTGCGGGGTGTTCCAATCGGCGCAGTAACTGGAAGGTGGGATGGAGGCCGCCGGTCAGGGAGAGCTTCTTCAATTGATGCAGCGGTACTCTGGATGTGGATCCATCCTCGTTATCACGAGGAATAGCTCTGAAGAGTGTAAGATTTTGAAGGCGAGGGTTCGAGGCGAGGATTGTGAGCAATTGGGGTGTTGTTGGAACGCGATCGATCCCCTCAATTTTGAGGGATAGGGTGGTCAGGGCTGCGGTATGTAACCCGAGGACGTCCCAGGACGAGATTTTGACTCCCGCTGAGAGTTGGAGGGACCACAATTTGGGGAAGCGGTAGCGAGCAAAGAACTCGGATGCATCCACGTGTCGTAGGTAGATCGACTCGATACTGCTGCACCGAACACCTTCGTCATCGGGGGTTAATGAGGAGAGGATGGAGGTCAGGACGGATGCCCGGTGGGTTCGCAGGTGAACGGATCGTATAGTATCGCGTGCGGCACGATCCCGGACCGCGTCTCGTAGGGGTCCATCAAAGGGGATATTCGAGCTACCCATATGATACCCACTCAGCACAAGATCGAGGGGAGCACCAGTCCCAGAACGCTTATACCGTCGCGACCACTGTTTCAGAGTGTTACCCCAGAAACTCCAGAGCTCCGGAGTGCGAGAGGCGACTTCGAACCAATGGTGGCAAACGAGGAGGAAGTTGTAAGACCCCTTCCGCAACCCATCAAAGAAGAAGGACCCTCCATTTGGAATGACGTTACAGCGAAAGATGAACCCAAGTATTTCGGGGGGTACGCGCACGGATATGTTGAGTAGCGAGTTTCGAGCTCGTTTGAGCTGGATTATGTCGCCAGTGCCTTGTTCGATTTGCCTCTCGAGATCACGTATGGAGTCTATGTTGATCTCGTGTCCCATGCTGTCCGGCACGTGGGTTAGTTGCGCCGACTGCCTCAGAATGCAACAACTCACATCGTAGACAGCGCTTTCGCGTGGCTTGAGGAGCCTTGCGGCTGATTGCCGTGGGGATGGGACGGTAGGGGCATTCTCTTGGTCTAGATGGTGGTGGTGATGGTGGCGGCGGCAGCGGTGGGACGACTTGGGGTGATCGGGCGAACGTTGACGAAAGCGGATACTAAGGCGTTACATATATATGTATCGTGGACGTAAATGTACAAGAACATTGGGTATTACTGAGTGACTATCCGTAAGACCACAAGCATACATATCTGCCCCAAAAGGGTCCTATTAGCCGAGGTTGAGGCCTTGAAGGATCGGGGGTCGGGGCGGCACCAGGGCACGACCGGGTTGAGGTAGGTGGGGTTGTCGTCCCTCCCGGCCCCAGTAATTTGGAAGGTTGGTTAATTTTCAAGAGACACAGTCGTAGCAATGCAATCCAGGACGCGCGATTTGTGGACGATATTCATGTCTCGAAGAAGCGGACGGGGTCCTGAAGATTCCCTTATAAGTCCAAGGATATTCATATACATATTTGCCCTACGGATAGTCACTCACTGTAGGCATCGTTACTGCAGTCTCTGGCAGATAAGTGAGAATTGTCTCTGGGGGAAGCAACCGGAGATTCATCCACGTATCATCGAGCGGCGTACCTACTGCCAAGTCAGCGTATAACAAAGTCCGAACAAAAGGGTGCGCGTACGTGAGACCTATCCTTCAGCCAGCACACTCGCGACGGTGTACTCGCCGTCATGACTGACAGAAACGTTCAGGTTCACCTTCACGGGATGCTCGAATGTAAGGTTCGGTTTACCACCTTCCGCCGGCGCTTTAAAAACCGTGAGATCCTTCCACGTCGGTTTGTACAGTGGGAAGAGGGCCTTATACGCGGCTTCCTTGATGGCCCACCGGACTGTGAGGAACCTAAACCACTCCGCACCCACGATCACATCCAAGTCTCTCTCTGTGGTAGACACCGGGACAGAGGAGATTGGCGGAGATAACTTTTCCCATTCGCGCAGTTCGCTCGGGCTGAGGATTCGAGTCGCGAGTTTCGTAGGGCTCCGTCGGGCGACCAGAGACGCAAGCCTGGGGGTATGGATGATGTCGATCCCAATGCCGATTATCCCCATTCCCATAAGACCCAAGTCCTATAGTCTCCTTGGTGTCGCGTGGGTGGGGGTACTGTGGTCGAGTGGATGAGAGTTTGGTATTCCGTGGTTTGGCCTCGAATTTGAACGGATTGACGACAAGGGTCAAAACCATCAATTAGACGCGTGATACCGGCGCTTGACGCGGCGAGGACTCGCCCCGTTGACGCCCACCACGCACATGCGGAACCAAAATGAAAGCTCGATTACAAAGGACTAGGAGATACAACAGCGGCGATAATTAGGTAATGGGACATTAGTACGAGGAAGATATAGGACACCTGTAACCAATAATATGTAGGAACCGGGTCCAACGAGGGGAAGCCAGACCAGACGTTGCCCGTCACCATGACAGGAGCTTCGTGAGAGACGTCAAGCATCACGGGGGTGTGAACAAGAAATGAAAACGTGATAGACATGAGGAAAGACGAAAAGACAGTAACCCAAATATACACCGGGAGGTTTGAGGAGGAGACGCTCTACGTCTCTCCTGAGCGGACTTTCTGATCCTTACTTCCTTTCGCTCTTCTTGAAGAGAGCGCCAAGACCTCGAGACTTCTTGGGGACAGAAACAAGAGCGAAGTGGTTGACGGAGCCATCTGAATCGGATGGCTTACTCAAAGGAGGATGAGGAGCAGGAGCAGAGGTGTCCCTCGACCAACGAGAGTTCGCGACGATGGGGTCGGGCCTGAAGGAATTCTCCAAGAATAACCTTCTACCTTCGTCCTCAGGTTCCACGTTCACGGCCAACTTGGTGGCAGGACCGAGAGGGACGATTTTTAAGGGAGGGGGAACAGGTTTCCTTTGCTTCCTTGGAACACTACGGCTTCTGCTCCTTTGACGTCTCGCTAACCCGGATGTGGAGCTACCACTAACGACAAATCGAGTGACGCGTCCAGGGCTGCGAGGGTAAGAGGAAGTGTGAGAATACGTGGAAGGGGTCGAGGGGGTCGGGGGAACTGCCACCACATCCTTTAGGAAACAGGGTTGGAGGAGGTGC
>Ga0307513_10010649_pt1 | contig 11504 bp, 12 predicted proteins | sample 15_EM_MG_FD_202174 | JGI IMG/M metagenome (GOLD analysis project Ga0307513, IMG submission 202174) | Populus trichocarpa ectomycorrhiza microbial communities from riparian zone in the Pacific Northwest, United States - 15_EM | ecosystem: Host-associated > Plants > Roots > Unclassified | place... | reverse complement strand
AGAGTTCCCAAAAAGGAAGCATAAAAAAGCGAAATTTACCATTAGACCAAAAGACCTTTAAATATTTACCACACTAATTGAATATTTGAAAAGAAGGGTCCATGCTCCAGACATGGCACCAGAGCCGTTTCGGCCGCTTTCCAGTTCCAAGATCCCTTTTTTCGGGAGGGGTTTTTTTCGACATTCTACACGCCAAAACGACGTAATACCACTTCAGGAGTGGTAAGAGGAAGCTGGAGAAATCGAAGAAGTCCGAGAACGGAACCTCAGTGGCGGATACCCACATGGTTGGGCCACGTTTTCCAAACGTTTTCTTCCCTTTGGTCGTTGAGAGATTCCACTTATCGCTAACCATCTATTCTTTCAGTAGATATTCGCCGTAATCTAACTTAATTTCAACGCGAGCGGCGACGATTGGCAATGGGACTTGAGCCGGCGAATTTGGCACCGGTGGACACGGATTGGGAAGTGCGTGGCCCAGTGTGACTGCGTGGCGGAGAGCTCGGACGATTTTTTGTTTTTAAAGGTGTGCTGTGTGGTCTTGATCTTGATACTTCTTTTGCTTCATACTTGGTACAGGATGAAACTATCGTTCTTCTCCAAATACTCGGCCTGGAGAACTTCTTCCTTGTATGTATTCTCATTGGTGTGGCTTCGGGAACTTTTTTCCAGCCCCATCTTGCACTGGGCTACTGCGAAGGCGTCATCGTTCGATTCTCTGGTTTGGATATCAAGTTACTCGGTCGCCTCAAGAAACCTGTCATGACCAAAGCGCGAAAAGTGATGGAAAGTAGCCAACGCCATCCAGTATGAGCACCCCGACAGGTACCGAACCTCCCAGTCCAGCCCCCTTCCCACAGCGCTGCGAGAGCCAAGAACCGAGGCAGTCGTCGTCCTCGCGGAGGGCATCCTCACCCTTATCTCCTTCTCGTACTCTTGCGAGGCCTGGTCCGGACCTCAAGGCCTCACCCGCCACGTTCCCCTCCACAAGATCGTAATGACCTGACCTCGCCTCTTTCATATCCAGTCATCTCTTTCTCTTCTCCATCTGCAACGAGGGCCCAGGACTCGGACGAAGAATGCGGAGAATTTGGGTTAAGCTCGATGCATACGCCGCCGATGACCTATTCGTCCACTTCCACTCTCAGATTCTGTCGTTACGCGTTTTCCCACTCCACGCTGAATCTCAGGATCGTTCCAGCCCTCGCACTACCGCATTCCCAGTGTGCATCGAATCATCCGCGCCAACTTCGACTGCTGGTTCCGAACCCCCTACCAGACCCTCCTCACCGCCCGACAATTCGAGCTCGACCGACAAAGCCCATAAATACACCTCGAACGCTTAGGCACCGCTCCAACTTGGCCCTGAAGCGAAGATGTTTTTTTCCCGAATCGAATACTTCGCCGCTCAGGATCAATAAGCGGATACCCACGTCGCCTTCCAGGGGCATATCGCAGATCTCGCCTTATTTCCCTCCATTGTTGTCGACTGTTGCGTCTTCCTCTTCACGATATCCATCTTTCACGAACGACTCGTATCAGAGTGAACCACACCAGCCCACGGCCTCCTTCAGCCGCAACTTCAAAAACCTCTCACTCCTTCGCGTCACCCTCCTCGTCCTTGTATGACCGGCGTTCATCGGCGGCTGACGCTCAAGTCGGGATTGGCATTTCGCTATTACAAGATCTCGCAAATGGGATGGATACCTCGGACGAAGATGAAGACGATGACGATGACTTTCGACGGAGGCTCAGGTATTCGAGATGGACTAGCCAGCAGGGAACGACACTCGAGGCTGGGAAGCCTTCCCCCATTCCATTCACCGTATCCCCTCAATCATCCCCTCCAATGCCCTCCTCTCTCCAACCATCTCCCCCATATCACCTTCGTTCATCAGTATTCACGAACGCGAAATTCGTCCATCGTTAGCTTCATACGCAGAGTCGACAGGATCCTGGGAGGGCGCATCGGATATCTACGACGATTATCTGTATTCGAGGTTCTCGATGGCGAGCAAGATGTCAATGTCTTCCCGCTTCTCTGTCAACGCGGCGTCTGGGGTTGGGGTTGCGCCAACCCCACAAGTACAGGGATCACGACCGAGTGTCGATTCAAGTGATAGCAGACCGTGCCTGGATTCAACGCGTTCGAGAAGGGGGGATTCGTTCCAGTCAAGAACAGATTCATCGAGGTCAAGGCAGCATTTACTACACCCGTTACCGCAGGTGCTAGAGGGAGATGGTATACCAGAGCAGGACAAGCAGAATGGGGACTCGCACGAATTCAACTGCACGCTTTCGATGTTCCTGTCGTTCAAGGGCGGTTTTTCTAAGATAACGAAATATCTAGGACCACCAACTGGATTCCACAGCGTAAGCAGTGCAATCTACGTCCACGTTTGTTAATGGTAGTCGCCCTTGCTTTTGTTTTTTTCATCGTGGCATTGGAGGGAAATGGGTGTCCTACTGTGGTAGAGCAACCCATATGCGACAAATATTGACTATCTATCGTTTTTTTTTTCTCTCGGTGTTTTCTTAATTGAGATGACTCTGGCCTACTGCCTCGTAGATAGAGGGATGTCGAATAATCCTGAGGCCACGTTAGCTGTGCTTGGCGTGATCTTGAGCGTGGTGACGGAGAAGCCTGGGGGAGGCAGCTATTCTATCTGGGCAGCTTAAGGAAGGATGCTTGCCGATCGGGATAAAAACAAGTATTCTCTTGGCCGTTAGTGCTTTAGCATTGGAAGCTCCAATCGTTCTTCCACATGAATTTTTAACTCGATTGAGGACCCAACCTCTCTAAGCACGGATGAGTTTGACATGAGATTCAGGCACCTCTGGGCAGGCAAATTCGTAATCTCTCCTAGCAGATTGCGATATATGTGAAGTGCATAGGGTCGATAACCTATTGAGTAAAAGGAATCTCAGCAACTTTTAAGAGCGAGTAAACGGCTGAATCAGTATGTACCTATTGAGTAAAAGGAACCTACGGTACATGAGTAAAGGTACATAAAATGATAGGGAAACTACAAACAGTGCCACCCACGAGAAGAAAATAAGCTAGGATATTAAGAATTAACAGCTTCGATTGATACCAGTATTCACATTGGCAAGACGCAAGTTGGTTAATGTGGCACACTACCGTAATATTGCTAGTATGGCACTCACTCAAGGAGGACCACGGTGATACGCTTAGCTCGCAGATATGCTACCAAACCCAGTTAGCTTCTCTTCATCGCTGGAAAAAAGGGACAACGTCAGTCGAACATCAGGTATTTATTCCGCTTGTTGACCGCCCTGAGGATGTCTTCGTTTTTTTGCGAGCAGACGGCTTCACCTTAATGTTAAGATCTGGGAGTATATTGCCTACGTTGCGGCTTCCGCCGTTCGGGATAAAATATTAAAATATTTTGATATAGCCAGCATCAGACCGCGGCTCTTGCTTGGCTCTTACCTCAAAATCTCAATCAAATCCGAAGAAACCATGCACAGAAAAAATTATACAATTCCATGGAACAACGACAGTGCTTAATGGCATATGACTAGCTTACCAGCTTATTTGACCCTCTAATTTTTGCTTAAGATTTCCCGTAATTCTTCCTTTCTTTACGTCTTTTTGCCGTCGTTCAAACAACTTGAACGTGCCTTGGATGTCGACCTCCCCTCTAAATAGTCTCACCACAACAGTGAATGCCTTGAGTCGTTTATACCGCCCTTATGAAATTCTCTGTCGCCATGATCTGTAGACTGAAACGAATAAATGAACCGTACAGTCAGGAATCAGGATTGTCCACTTGGTTATAAGGCTCGTGAACCAGTCGGGAAAATCCTCTTTCTCTCTGTGCATTTATATCGCATATACTACCAAGGGACCAGTTTATTTACGCCTCCCATGTGCCCCACCGCTTTCCTCGATGGGGCCGATAAAAAAATCTTCAGAGGTGCGACAAAGAAAATCACAAATATAGTACATTCGAAACAAATCCTCAGAGGCAAACTTGGCCACTTGTCGGTGGGGTGCCCGATGATGATGTTCTTTCCATATTTGCTATGGCCAATCCGCCCTACAAAGGGCTGGTGAGGGACAGACAATCGAGCGCGTGATGCATTACCTGCTGCTTGGGGTTGTCAGTGATACCGGCAGGACAAATGGCGAGACGGATGGAGTCGAGCTTACCGAGCCCGTCTGGGACGGAAGCAAGGACGATACAGTAGATGTCGGGATGAAGCTGAGGAGGAGTGGTAGCAACAGTGGTCATACTGGTCTGGGCTGAAGGGGCTGCTGGACACACGGTCACTTTTTTTGAGTCCCCATGTTCGGGATTCAAAAACCGTTCTTGGAGAGTTCATATATAAATCCAGTAGCATCCCCTTTCCCAGTGTTACCTTTGGATATCGAGGGTACGCATTTTAGTACAGTATCCGCGATAAGTGTGAAGGAAATGAAATTTGGACATGAATGAGTTCAAATATTCTGCGGGGTCATGCACTGGTGCCTTCAATCAAGAATACAACTTCCATTCGCCCTGATTTCATGGGGGAACATTCCATCAGACTGTTGTACTACCATACGCAAAGGACTATTTACTCTATTTTTCATCACTTCAATCCGTAACCACGAGTGATAAATATTTTGGGACAAACGAACATCCAGCATGTAAACTTATAGTTGCAGAATACAAATTTTTCAATGCACAAAATTCCCCTTCTGGCTGTTTCCCAGGGACACCCCGTCGCCATTTCCATTAGAGATCGAGCAACGCTAACGAAAATGGGATGCAGTCGATGTATTCTGTATGGCAAGATAGCAGTGGCCATACTCCCCTATGGTTTGGCCAGGCATGTACTAGACTACCAGTATGCAGTTCTTGTCACGTCCAGATTGATGCCACCGCTTGTCCATCCCCTCTCTAGTAATTAATAGAAAAATGATGGATTTGATCATAGGTACGTGACTGCGCCCGAGAAAATCCCTTTTACGTTTAATTTGTGCTAGTTACATGCGGATGCAATTCTACAATCCGCTTCGACAACGCACTGGTTAGGATAAACTCCTGAAAAAGTTGATCTAGCCCTCCTGTCATTCCAACAATTGCAAATTTCTCCAAACCGGACTTGTACCGGATCCAAGCGATGGGTCTCTCGAACGTTTGGTCCTCCATTTTCCCGGTCTTGCTTCCATGCATAGGGGACTCCGACCTCACTTCGTAAAGCGTTTCCATTTGCTTCAGTCTCTTCGACGTGCCCTTCCACACAAATCTCTGATTCCCATACGTGAACCGATGCGGTGCCCAATTCGGTGCCCAATTCTTCCTTCGATCAGGCATGTCAGCTCTCGTCGTCCCCACCGTAGTGGTCTCCCGCTCATTGCCGCGTTGCTCCCCCCCACGTCGACCCTGTTGCAAACGTTGTGATATTCTGTCGCGCGTGAGAGCGTGCACTGTTTTATGGGCTCCTGTGCTGGTTTCAAGCAATATAAACTGTACAATGTCTGCGACTTGGTGGCGTCCTTAACGTGCAGATAAAAATACACCCCATTGTTCCTGAACATCATTTGTTCATGTACGTGGAATACGACATCCGGGACGTCATTGGGGAGCATGGGGGTGAAGTAAGGACACTGGTAATTATCGAGTTCAAGGTCTTGGAACGTCGGTGAGTTCATAAGAGAATTCCACACTCTAGATTCGACCTACATTGTTTTGTTTAGAGGTCCGAAAGATATTTTAATAATCCACATCCATATCGCTTAAAAGGGAGAATACCTTACCAAAGACAACACAATATTTCCAGGTGGCGGATTCGCCATCTTCAAGCGCGCCGTTACCATCGACGGCAATGGTGGAACGAGCGGAGGACCCCTACCTTCTGCCGCATTTCTCAGAACTTCCCTCCTCTCCTTTGACGCTCGAAGACACAATTTATCAAGTCTCCTCTCAACCGACTTCTTCGTCCCATGTGCAATTGTCCGCAACAACAGATTTCCGCCACGCGTGTGCAGATTGTACACATCCTTGTATTGTCTCGCCCGCTCTGCGTCATGTGCCCTTCGGATGAGCTCAAGCGCTTCGGATCGGTCTTCGCAGATGTTGCCAGTGTATGGAGGTGGGGTATAAACCATGGTATGTATTTCAGCTTGAACGCAATAGCCACACGGGTTGGGTCAGCGTGTGACGGAAGTTAGCCTCTGTAATGATCCAGGGAAATTGGGATAGATACGGTTGTCCGGCACTGCTTCCGGCATGTTCCATATTTTAGCCGAGACGTTACACCAATCAGGTCCCTGTTTACTTATCTCGCCTACGCCTCTCGAGTATAGTTATTCTTGACGCATGAACAGATATTCAGGAAGAAGTTAGAAAGTCGTCGTTTTTCTTCCAGAGAGAAGTGATCCTTTCGGTATGATCTATTGAATATTATGTCGTTACAGTGGGGAATTAACGATTTCCAATGTGCGCGGCTCTTTGCTTGATTCCCATAACGGGGCATAGGTGGTAAATTCTCCCCGGCAGGAGTGTAGATCTCTCAAGCTTGTTGCAGTGGTGACTGTGATTGCGACTAGTGATGCGTGATAATCGGGGGGCACCATAGTGAACTTGTGACTTTCGAAGGGCGATCGCGAGCGGACTAAGAGTTTGTGGAGGACCTTGTTCAAGAGTTATCGTCGATGCCTTGAATGTACAGAAAAAAATTGAAACGCTCACATTCCCTTTGATAATTCCAATCGCTGAATAGAAGTACGATTGACAACATTGGTATCGATCGATACAAGTACAAGAAATTCCAATGATATATCCACCTCCCATCTACTAATTCCATAACGTTGCTTATAAAATAAATTGTCGGTTCAAATCCAAATCCAGGTGTGAGAACAGGAAATAATTATGTGAACACGAGAACATCCCCCAGAACAAATTGACATACCACAGGATGCGTCCCCGAAAGTTGTGCCTTTTGCCCATATTAGGGTATAAAGATGTGACTGCAATGATTCAGAAGTTTCATCAACGCATCAGAGAAAGGGTGAAGTAGGGGGAGAGAGCGGGAAAGAAGAGAGAAAACTCACCTGAGATGCTGCAAGAGCTCGTCGTACGTTTGATGTTGGTTTGATGGGGATTCTTTTCTGAAAATATAGGTCGGTATTCAATATTTTTGAATAACAACAGAAAAGAGGACGTACCTAAACTCTGTATAAAGACCCCCCAAGATATTTCAGGTTACATTAAAATTCGAGTTCCAAGTTGGTTCCAAGAAATAAAGATAGAGTAAAGGCCATGAGGATGGGGCTCATCACCATCGGCTCTTCTCTCTGGAGTTTGGTCAGCACTCAGCCAGCAATCCAGCTTTCACGCTCCATATATCTAGTCTACTTGAATGCATCAGCACTAGGACAATACATGGGATCTTTCGAACCTCGGCCAAAGAGCGGCCCGTGATGAGCTACATCCATTTGTGCGCTTACTATCTCACTACGTTTAACGGCTCTAAGCTAATTTTGTGCTTACAGTAATAGAATTAGCGAGGTGGTTATGTTATCTTACAGAAATTGTCCTCCGTTCTTGCAAACGCCTGTTTTCATTGGCACATTAGAATAAAATAGCAACGCCACAACGGGCAATTCATAAACCTAATTCGAGAGTGTCTAACTACATATCTCGAAAGATGATCCATAACTTATGATGCCGGGACTCTGAGATGCGACTGATGGTCGCTAGAGACCAAATAAACAAGCTCGACATAAAAATCAAGTCGGCTGCAAGGCACTGTAGCGCGCGGAAGATTTTTACAAGTTCGGCAATCAAAAAGGAAGCATCGCAGGACATTTTATTACTTTACTAGCACTGAAATTAAGGTCTATCGTAAGCCCCTCAAGTTCTCCCCCTTTTTCTTTATTCTTGCAAGTGGGGTTACTTACCCTGTTCCGGTTGTGTTCCGGTCATCTGAGGGGGTTTAAGTGAAGGCTACGACAACCTGGGGGAGTCGCTGGTTGAGCGGATGTCAACTTCTGATTAATCCTCTTTCTTTTTCTTTCCTTTCATTCTTAAAATACCCAGTAAAATGAACGGAAAACCTTCAAATCTTCATCAGCGATGGTGACGAGTGATCCCATGGCCCACGATGGTGTTTTTTTCTTGTTATTGGGCGATATTTTATATGTAATGGGATCATGTGACTTTCTGCCAAAACTCACCCTCGAATCAAGAACTTATGTACAGTCGAAAATCCTCACACAAAAACTAAAATCTATCCCGTGGGCTTCCGGAGCTTTGTACTCAGAGGTAAAGTTCAAGGTACAACTTGTTGAAAAACTACCAACTTCTTTCTACTCCTTACGCTTGCCAACTGGTTCAAAAGACCATTTCTCCGGATCCTTGGCGCTGAGTACAAGCTATAAAAGAGTTAATCCCCCATCCTCTCACATGTTAAAACGAGACATACCGCGATGTCGGGAGGTTCACTTATAGTTTTTACTGATAGGGAAACCTTGATACCAAGGTCTGAATCGGCAACAACAATCCAAAATCTGCGTGAGAGGAGGGGCTTCAAACTCGACAGGCGAGAAAGATGGTGCTTTAGACTGACAACGGTGAATCAGGCACAGGTTTGAAGTGCCATTCATTCGGGGGGGAATCAGATTCTTGCAACTTGATCAGGCTACCTTCCTCGAGAGGACCTTCATAAGTAAGGAAGGGGGATGGCCACTTGTCGGAGGGGCGCCTGATGATGAAGTTCTTTCCATCTTTACTAGGGTAAATCTGCCACTACAAGGGGCTGGTGAGGGACAGACAATCGAGCTCATAATACAAGTGATGCATTACCTCCTGCTGGACGTCGCCGCCCATGATACTGACTGGCTTAATGGTGATATTTCCTTCATGATAAGTGAGACGGATGGAGCCGAGCACGCCGTGTTGGACGGAATCAATAACGATACCATAGACGCCGGGAGGACGTTGAGGAGGAGTGGTAGTAACACTAGTCATATTGGTCTGAGCTGAAGGGACCGCTGGAAACAGGGTCACTTTTATTGACTGAGTCCCATGTTCGAGATTCAAAAGCCGATCTTGGAGAGTCCATATAAATTCAGTGACATCCATTTTCGCAAGTGATAACCCTGCTTTGGATATTGAGGGTGACATATTTTAGTACAACATCCGTGATAAGAAGTGGGAAAGGAATGAAATTTGGATGTAGACGATTGGAAAATTTCCGGATATACGCTTTTGTTTTTAAGAAACAGCCATAAAAAGTAAGGATAGCCCCACTATGATATCATCAAAACTTGATAAGTGGAGTCTGTAGGCACGGAGAACAGAGCACACCGAGTGATATTATCAACTAAATTGCATGGGACCCGTGGAGTGATGGGAGTGCTCATTGGCAGCAGGCATCATCCGATTGTTCATTACAAATAAAAGCCCACTGCATCTCGGAAATATAAAATGTCTGCGATTTTACAAATAGATGTCAACGAAGAGAGGATCTTTACAATGCGTTTTTGAACGAGTGGAGATTGCTGAGCCTTCACTGACGCAATGGCGTTCAGGAGTTCTATGCCTGGCTTACAGCTATTATCTGCAAATGCTAGATCCCTTTAAAAAATGTGCGTGTGCGCTCGGGCACAAATTACACCGTGGCTAATTCCGCAGCCAATATGATGTGCAGTCATATCCAACGTGCCGTGGGGCTGTGGAGTCCGGGGGACTAGAGTCATTATGGACTGAGTATTAGTCTTGTAGCGGGTACATAAGTGGTCAAGGACGAAAAGTGGGGCTTGGGGCCACGCCATCATACGCCAAAATTTCATAACGATCTACACCGTTTTCAGATAACTGTGACACTGAGCACCTTAGAATCCAGCCTTGGAAGAACTGTCTGGAAGGACAGAACCTAATTTCACATGGAACCCCCGAGCGCCGCCCGGGCCTTTGCTTCGGTAAGGTTCAGCCATATCTAATTTACATTGTGAAGGCCCCAATGATTCGGAGACGAAGAAGTGTCTTCGAATTACATCAGTTTGGGAAAGCAGAGAAAATCCGCGCTAAAACCAGTGAACCACACGGCCACACCGGCGACAAGGCATTAGTCGGAATCTTGTAGGAATCTGGTATTTGTCCAATATTTATTTGTAAAAATTGCCATAGAACTTGTACTGATGCATACTGGCGCTCCTTGTAGTACCAGTGAGGTTGGAAATTTTCTATACTGTAAGCGCCTCCTCATGGTTCATGCGGCCGAGAGAGTCCAGCTTCCCGGCATTTCGCGCGGGAAAGTGTTATGTAAACGTCTAGGTAAGCAAGCTTCAACGTTCAAACCCTGCATCGTCTTCGCTGCTCTTTTTCACCATCGTCGAGTGCCCCTCCCCTCTTACGAGTGATGTGGGCCCACCCCTCTCGATGAAGGAATATGCCAAGGAAAGGAGAATAGGGATGAGAGAGATTCTGTGGTGCGTCATTCATTTTTGCCTTGCTCCTACTGACAACTTCAAGCACAGCGGTGTGGTGAACCATTTGAGGACACAAGGACGCCAGTTACGATCTCTCATGCACAACCTTGAGAAAGACAGCGTGAACCCGTCGACGGCTATAACGCGAACCCTAGTATCACCCTACCAACGTACCGATATCAATGGGAACTCGGTGATGTCCCAGCAGCGAGGAAGAGGGCCCATCGGTGACGAGGATACCCTTGAAGGTGACGACAGCCTTTGAACGATAGGAAGAGGTTCAGCGGCTTCAGTTTTAATGACTCCCTCTGATGCGGGTATGAGGATGACTGCGTACTCGATCATCGATACTGGTTCGGCAACCGCTCTGGTTTCAACATCTTCGGTTTTGTTTTTCTCTGGAGGTGTTCGAGTACACTAGGTCCTTCGGCGGTTGGCGAAGCCTCGAATTCTAGAGCAGGAGGTTGAACCATTGCTTTATTGATGATAAGTTCTTCCCTGTTCGACGACGGGTGCAACTGCCTCCGAGACCGTATTTACATCTTCAATGTCGACGATAAGAGAGATAATGAGTTTCACTACAGCAACTCCCTCCTCACCCACCTCGGGTTCAACAGGCATTTCGATTTCAACCGCTGGAACGGAAGGCGATATGACAGGTTCGACGGTGGCAAGTTCTTTAGCTAGCTCCATCTTTTCCTCCTCGAGCTCATTACGGGTCATATCCGCTACAGCTCACCTCCCTGTCCGGTAGCACAAGCGCTGATGAGTCCCAGCTTCAGATATGTAGCTCTGCAGCATATGAGCCAAGCATAACCATGACCACTCCAACCACTAGAACCAAGCGCTTGCCATGATGGGCGGCCTCCATGCTCTCCCACTGCCCAATCTCAACCTGACGTTAATCTCACCCCTCACCCTATTATCCAGTCAAACCTATGTGCTTTCTTAACGTCTCCTCAAAGGCCTCACACACTATCAACCACACCATCACCCTGGGAAGCTTCGACCCCAAGAACAATCACGAGCATGACAACACGTGAAGGTGAGCCCATCA
>Ga0307513_10010648_pt1 | contig 11505 bp, 10 predicted proteins | sample 15_EM_MG_FD_202174 | JGI IMG/M metagenome (GOLD analysis project Ga0307513, IMG submission 202174) | Populus trichocarpa ectomycorrhiza microbial communities from riparian zone in the Pacific Northwest, United States - 15_EM | ecosystem: Host-associated > Plants > Roots > Unclassified | place... | reverse complement strand
CATTTGTGCGCTTCACCATACTCGTGCGGCGCACAGATGTCAGAATCCCACCTGCCCCAGGAGCGGGAACAATAAGCCAGTCCCGTCCTGTTGTCCGACCTCGCCCCCCCGTTGCTGCAACTGCGGTGACGACCACACTGCCACGTTCAGAGAATGTCCAGCTTGACCTCCCCCGTCTGTCCCCTCCCATACCAGCTCTCCGGCCCCCGCCCCGACAGGTCAAGACCCCATGGATTTGGCGGTCGATGGGGGTTCAGCACCCACTACTCCCCCGACCGGGAAGGGTCCCTCTTGAGGTGGACCTCGTAACTCCTAGGCAACCTCCCCCAGCCGGTCCCTCCACGCGCCCCGGCACTACTCACGGCTTTGGCGGTCCTCTCCCCCTGGAGGAGCCAAGCCCTTCCCCTGCACCTTTTACTCGTCGGGTTCGTCCCGGAAATGAATAATCAACCCATGCCTCCTCCCCTGGGTCAAGGGCCGGCACCTGCCCATGTGTTTCTTTCCATCATTCAACATAACTGCCTTGGGAGCTGGAATGTTTTTCCGTCTTTGTTTGAGTCGTTCCGAGAAGCGACCACCTACCCCTCGATAGTCCTTTTGCAGGATCCACCTGTAAACAAGGCTCACCTTCCCTCGTTTAATGGTTTCAAGTCCTTTTTTCCCCCGGTTAGGAAGCCACGCGTGGCTGCCTACGTTCATATGTCCTTTCTTTCCAATTACACGGTGCTCCCCAAGTTCAAGGGGGTGGACGACGTCCTCGCCCTCAACGTCTCCTCCAATGAACCTCTTTTTGGAACCGCTTTTCACTCCTTTAGGGTTATTAATGCTTACTCCACCAATACTGTCGACCATAGGGTCCATTCCGTCCAGCCAGAAGTCCTTTTCCCCGACCTTGGGTTCCCCCTGCTAGTTGTGGGGGACCTCAATATCCACAACCCTCTCTCAGACCCGCTGCGGCACTTCTCGACACGGGAGATCTCGTCCTCGACTCCCTATTTTGAGAAGGCGGCGGAGTCCGGTTTCGCCCTCCTCAACCCCCCTGGCGAATACACGAGGTTCCCCCTGGTGGGCAAGTCTCGGCCCTCGGTCATAGACCTCGCTTTCGCAAACCCCCTCCTCCTCCCCCTGGTTAAAAGCTGGGAAGCCTCCCTCCCCTCAACAGGTTCCGACCACATACCCATAACAATTACTCTCGCCGCACCCTCCCTATATCAGAAACCCCAACGCCTGCGGTGGGCGGACACGGACTGGGAAGCCCTGCACCCGATAATTAAGGGCTTCAAGGTCCCGGTTGCTCCGTCATGCCCCACCCCTCCGAAACTAGATGAGTGGTTGTCAGAATCGCTCAACCGTCTAGTAGCTCTCCTTAAGGAGTACACCCCAGTGTCCAGACCGTCCCATTACTCCAAACCTTGGTGGACCCCCCACCTGACCATCCTTCGTCGTGAATACCACAAGACTGCCCGAGCGGCCAGGAAACATGACACCCCTCACATGCGGGAAGTTGCCGGCACCTCCAAGGCGGGGTATTTTAAGGCAATTAAGGCCGCCAAGAACAAACACTGGTCCTCCTTTCTGCTGACCGCTACCCCTCAGAGCCTTTGGACGGCTAAGAGGTTCGCCTACGGGCGTGCCCAGCCGCGCTTTCCCTCCCTCCCAGGGGCCGAAACCCCGCTACAAATGAACAATGTGCTCCTGGATCACTTCTTCCCCCCTAAGGAACCTTTCTCCCCCCCGCCTAGGCTTAGGCCACATAAATTGGCACCCCCCTTGACGACAGACGAGATAGCCGCCGCTCTCTCCAAGTGCTCCCCGACCTCGGCTCCCGGTCCGGACGGGATTCCATACTCTACCTGGAAACAGGTCAACAAGGTCAACCCGTCTATCCTCCTCCAAATTCTTTCCCCGCTAGTCCTCTTAGGCTATCACCCTGCGTCGCTGAAAAGCTCGAATGGCGTGGTACTTGATAAGCCAGGAAAACCTTCCTACGAGTCACCCTCCTCCTTCAGGATAATCGTCCTGATCCGCACAATCTCGAAGATCCTTGAAAGGAGTGTAGCAGCCCGACTCCTCACGGCAGCCCGGCTTAAGGGGCTGTTGCACCCCAACCAATGCGGCTCGCTCCCTGGACTCAGCACCTACGACGCATGCCTCACCCTCACCAACGACGTCAGGACCCTGCAGAGGCCCCGTCTCAAGGTCTCCTCCCTGTTTCTGGATATAAAGGCAGGGTTCGACAACGTCGACAACACCACTTTGACCCGAATCCTAAGGGAAGGCGGGATACCCCCCTATCTGGTCTCCTGGGTTTCGTCCTTCTTAGGGGAACGGAGCTGCACCCTGATCTTCCAAGGGGCCCCAGGAACCCCAGCCCCCGTGAACGTAGGTGCCCCCCAAGGGTCGCCGATCTCCCCGCTCCTCTTCCTCCTATACGTGGCGCCGCTGCACTTCAATATCCCGCGGGGTCTGATGATCTCGTATGTGGACGACTTCGCCCTCACAGTAGCATCCCTCTCCTATCGTGGCAACATCCGCAGGCTCCAGCAACTCTTCGACAGGCTTGAAAGAAAGGCGTCCCGCCTGCGCGTCTCCTTTTCGGTCGCAAAGACAGAGCTGATACACTGGAGGACCCCCAGCCAGAGGAACTCGCCAAAATGCGTCTCGCCCATCCAAATCAAAGGGGAATTGTTTCACCCCAGCAACTCCGTCCGGTGGCTCGGGTACTGGTTCACTCCGGCCCTTGACCCTGCTGCACATTTCTCACGTCGCTTGGCCCTTGCCCAAGGGGCGTTGGCCCTCATCCGCAGACTGAGTCCGCCCGGTGCGGGACTCCCCCCCTACTTATGCCACAGGCTGGCGACATCTTTGATTGCCCCTATCCTTCTCTACGGCGCGGATCTGTTCACACCCAGCGTGGGCACGACGACTCGCCTCGATACGTTCTGGCGCAAGGTCCAGAGGTGGACCACAAACTGCTTCTCAGCGACGCCCACCGGGATACTTTCGGTGGAGTCATGCCTCCCACCCGTTTCCCTCCTGGTCACCCACCGGCAAAGGCTGGCGGCGCTCAGGGTGGTCTGTTCCCCCCCCAGGGTGAACCCGGCAACAGGCCGCCTTCACCCCTCCTTCCCCTCGCTATCGGGGTACCGAGCCCCTGACTCCGCGCGAGCCCTCACCAGAGGCCTATCGTCCGTCTACCTCCCCCTACACTGGAAAACCCCTCGCCCCGTGCCCCCGATAAGAAATCACCTGCCGGTGGATGCGGTGGCTCACCGAACAATACCTTTCACCATCGGGCTGTCCAAAATGCCCATGATCAACTCCCACTTGGACCACACGGCCCCCTCCCTCCCGCCCTAGTCCCTAATGGACAACACCTACTCCGCCCTGAAAAAGAGGGTAAGAGATGCACTCCTCGCGGAGTGGGCCTCCCTTTTCCTGACCCCGGGGTATTACCTGCACCCCCCCGCGCTATCCCCAAGGCCCTTCATGGGCTTGGGCAAATTCGTCGCCGGAATAATTCACCAGATGAGAGCCGGGAAGAGTTACCTGGCTGCCCACCCGACCTGGAGGTCCCCCGACGCGGACACCTCCTGCCCCCGCTGCGGCTTGGAGCCTGAAACCTTTGAGCACGCCATCCTATCCTGCCCCTCGAGACAGCACAGCAGGTCGCGCCTCCTCCACGGTGTCACCGGCGTCGGTCCCGAAGCTCCACTCTGGACGTCCCTCCCTTTCAAGTTGCTAAAAAGGCTCGCCACCTTCATAGGCGTCACCTCCACGGGATTTCCCCCCACGATGTTCCCGCCCGCCACTCCCCCTTCTTCCCCAGTTTTTTCTGTCTCTCCCCCCAGGGTGCCCACCCCGGTCTTTCGTGTTTTTTCGTTGGCTGAGGTATGAAGCGGCTGGGATTTCTTTCCATTGTCTTACGTAGGCTTTCCTTTCTAGACGGCTAAGTTGTTAGTTTGTACTTTCCTTGTTATATGTGGCCGTTGGCCCGGCGGAGGAGAAACCTTCGCGATAGTGGATATTTACTGGTGCCGTGACTTTCCTTTGTTATTTTGTTTGATTTTATAGGTTTTGTTCTCCCCATAGCTAGCGCTGCATGAGGCTTTTTGTACCTAAAAACAATGAACGCATGATTACAAAAAAAAAAAAGAAAAAAAAAACGACCAAGAGATAGAACACGAACCATCTCCTCTCCACCTCCGGCGATTGAAATCTCAAGACCACGGGAAATCCTCGTCACTTTCCCCCATCCACCTCTCTTCCCCCATCATGGCTACTGCCTAGGGGTTGACGTTAAGCCATCTAGCCTCCTCTCCTGAGGCACGCCTGCCTCCCCTCCTTGGGGTTCTTGTTCCCGTTCATCGTTGACACCTGCTCATGATGTTCGGTTCTCCCCCTTACCCCGCACTTCCTTCGCACCTCGCTTAGGATTTTGCACAGTCGGAAAGCTTCTCGCTACGCTCACGGTTGGCATTACGGTGTCGGACTCTCAGTCGAAGTAGGCCCCGGCTTGCTGTGCTTGTACCTCTGATGGGGAAAGCCTCGGTTAGTAACATCACGGTCTCGTCCCGGTCTCCTCATCGTCTCAAAAGCCCTTGCTATGGCCCGTTTGTCGGTTGTGGCTAGCCCGCTCGCGATCCTTCCTCTACCCCCCTCCCGGTTCCGTCCGCTGGCACCGTACTGCCCCTTGAGCTGGCACCTTACTGCTAAAAACCCCCCCCCGGCTGGCACCCTACTGCTCCCCTCTGGCTGGCACCCTACTGCTACTCACCGGCTGGCACCCTACTGCTACTCGCTGGCTGGCACCCTACTGCTCCTCCTCCGATCGGTTGACCCCTCCTCGGTTACACCTAGTCGAGGTATAGCACTGCCTCCGTGGCTATTGTCCAACGCCTTGGATCGATGTAATGACCTGCCTGACCGTACATCATGGTTGCGGTGGGCCAACTACTGGAGTTTTCCTATGTCGCCGATCATCAATCCCCTCTATCAGGCCCCGAAAGGGCCTTAGCGCAGCCGTCGTTTCTTTTCTTTTGGGGAGCCTGCGGAAGGGTTTGGGTCTCTCTACCTGTACCTTTCTATGTATTGTTTCCTTACGTGTCTGGGGTATATTATCTTAGGTGCTAGGCGGGGGGGACTTTTCCTATGGACTCGGGGTGTTTGATTTTTCCCATGAAGAGGTGAAGCGGGCGGTGGGATTGCATTTATAGGTTTTTTTCTCTTCATAGCTAGCGCTGCATAAGGCTTTTTGTACCTAGAAACAAATAACGCATGATTACAAAAAAAAAAAAAAGAAACGACCAAGAGATAGAACACGAACCATCTCTGCTCCACCTCCGGCGATTGAAATCTCAACACCACGGGAAATCATCGTCACTTTCCCCCACCCACCTCTCTTCCCCCATCATGGCTACTGCCTAGGGGTTGACGTTAAGCCATCTTCCCTCCTCTCCTGAGGCACGCATGCCTCCCTTCATTAGGGTTCTTGTTCCTGTTCATCGTTGACACTGGCTCATGATGTTCGGTTCTCCCCCTTACTCCGCACTTGCTTTGCACCTCGCTTGGCATTTTGCACGGTCGGAAAGCTTCTCGCTTCGTTCACGGTTGGCATTACGGTGTCGGACGCTCGGTCGAAGTAGGCCTCGGCTTGCTGGGCTTGTACCTCTAATGGGGAAAGCCTCGGTGAGTAACATCACCGTCTCGTCCTGGTCTCGTTGTCGTCCCAACAGCCCTTGCTATGGCCCGTTTGTCGGTTGTGGCTAGCCTGTTCGCGATCCCTCCTCCTCCCCCCTCCCGGTTCCGTCGGCTGGCACCGTACTGCCCCCTTAGCTGGTACCTTACTGCTTACCTCCCTTCCGGCTGGCACCCTACTGCTACTCACCGGCTGGCACCCTACTGCTCCTCTTCTGATCGGTTAACCCTTCCTCGGTTACGCCTAGTCGTGGTATAGCACTGCATCCGTGGCTATTGTCCAACGCCTTGGATCGATGTAATAACCTGCCTGACCGTACATCATGGTTTCAGTGGGCCTTCCACTGGAGTTTTCCTATGTCGCCGATCAACAATCCTCTCCGGGCGGGCAGCGTTTCTGGCCGTTAGAGTCTTTTCTTTTGTTTTGGTGAGCCTGCGGAAGGGTTTGGGTCTCTCTACCTGTACGTTTCTATGTATTGTTTCCTTACGTGTCTGAGGTTTTTATCTTAGGTGCTAGGCGGGGGGGACTTTTCCTATGGGTTCGAGGTGTTTGATTTTTCCCATGAAGAGGTGAAGCGGGTCGTGGTTATTGTTTATAGGTTTTTTTCTCTCCATAGCTAGCACTGCATGAGGCTGTTTGTACCTTAAATCAAATCATGCATGATTACAAAAAAAAAAAAGAACGACCAAGGGATAGGACACACTTCTCGCAAACTTCTTCCCCCCCCCTACCTTTCACATACAAACTAAACTTTACCCCGCTTTGCGTCCGGATCAAACCCCTCGCCCACTTCTTCTCCTCTCTCATATTTGCCCTCATGGCGGATCCCCACCAGATTCCCCCGGGCAACCCTGCCTTTGCCAGGATGTCAGCCCTCAACTCCCCCGCCCCATCGAGATCAGGGACCCCCCTGACCGACAACCCGTTAGCCTTCATGGCGGAACAACTGGCCCAGGCCAGGCGTGCCCTCCACCTCGACCCCCGAGACCTCCCTGATTTCAGCGCCGGGACACTGGCCAACACAATCCCTGCCAAATCTACCACCGTCGCTCTCCTGTCCCAGCTCGTTAAAGGGCTTGTTACCATTTCCCATGAGCTGACCGGGGTAACCCAAATGCTCACAACCATCTCCCAGGAAAACGAGGCCATCAGGGAGGAGCTCCACGACGTCTCCTCGCAGCTGGCCAACCTCCCCCCCACTCAAGACCAAAGCCCCCCACAAGCCGTAGCCGATCTCCAGGCATCTATTTGCGACCTGTCACATCGTGTGTCAGCCCCTGTTCCTGCCCTCCCCCAAGCGCCGGCCCCCACCCATACGACCCACACCCCCTTCGTCAACCAAGGACCTGGCCCCTCTAGGAAGGGCAAAGAAAGGGCCCGAGCACCACCCACAGCAACCCCCACTGCGGCTGAGGACCCTAAATACCTCATTCCTTTCTACGACACCAAGCTTGGCAAGGCTTTCGGCGACCCCGAGAAGTATGCTAGGCTGTGCCCCCACAGCTACGAGGCCGGCGAATACCGGAGAGGTGCATATGACGTGTCCTCCTTCACCCCCGGCCACCTTCACCTTTACAACAACCCCTCACCCACCTATGCTCAAGCAGCCTCTGGCTCAGGCTCGGGCGGCAAGGACAAGAAGAAAGGCAGCAAGCAACCCTCCCCCCATCAAGTTGCGAGTGCGGTCGCCCCTCCTGTTAAAAAGGGGCCTTTCTCCCTCCCAGGTGCCCAACTTCGTTTCTTCGCCCCTCGCCAGTCACCCGCCCCTCACCCATACGCTCCATCCATTGCAGCAACCTTCCCCGACATAGCTGCCCACATCCTCCGCGAATCAAACTGCCTCCCCCCGCTTGGTTTCTCTGCCACCGTTGACCTACGCGGAGCCATCTCTGCCACCGTTGACCTACGCGGAGCCATCTCTGCCACCGTTGACCTACGCGGAGCCATCTCTCTCACTGTCACCGACAAGGCAACTCCCGCCGCTTCCTACCCCCCATACTTCGACTCCCTCACTAGGGCCCTCAACCAATCCTTCCCAGTAGGAGATAACCCCTGGTGCACCTTGGTACTAGCCCCCACAGCCATACAACTAGCCATCCACGGCCTACCTCTACGTTTCCTCCCTCAAGATGAAGAGGAACTCTTCCCATATATCAGGCAAGCAATCCTTAACGACAAAGCGACCCTGGTTCTCTCAGCCAGGTACCTTAACCCTGACCGAGATTCTCGCGATGCCAAGCAGGCCACTGCGGTGGTTGTCACCGTCGACCCTCAGCAGGTATCGGCCCTCACTTCCGGGGTCTTCATCCTCTCGCAGAAGTGCAAGGTCGAACTTGTCTTCTCAGCCAACCGAACCTCCCAGTGTAGAAACTGTTGGAGATACAGACATGCCCATCAATGGTACCCAGCGACCCACCCGACTTGCCCCATTTGTGCGCTGCACCATACTCGCGCGTCTCACAGATGGCAGAATCCCACCTGCCCCCGGGGCGGCAACAATAAGCCAGTCCCATCCTGTTGTCCGACCTGGCCCCCGCATTGCTGCAACTGCGGTAACGACCACACTGCCACATTCAAGGAATGTCCGGCTCGACCTAGCCCAACTAGCCCCACCAGACCTGGCTCCACAGTCCCACCCGGTCAAGACCCCATGGATATGGCGGTCTATGGCGGCCCAGCACCCTCTACTCCCCCGGCCAGGGCGGGTCCCACAGAGGTGGACCTCGTAACCTCCAGGCAACCACCCCCGGCTGGACCCCCGCGTCCGGGCACTATTCAAGGCTTTGGCGGTCCTCTCCCCCTGGAGGCCCAAAGCCCTTCCCCCACTCCTTCCGACCGTCGGGTTTATCCCGGTAATGATTAATCTCCCCTGCCCCAATGGGATAGGGCCGGCCCCGAATTCCCAATTACTTTCCATCGTTCAACCTAACTGCCTTGGGAGCTGGGATGTTTTTCTTTCCTTATTTGAGTTGTTCCGAGAAGCGACAAACTACCCCTCACTGGTTTTACTCCAAGACCCGCCTGTCAACAAGGCTTACCTTCCTTCTTTTAATGGGTTTAAGTCCTTTTTCCCCCCTGTCAGGAAGCCTCGCCTAGCGGCTTATGTTCACGTGTCTTTCCTTGCTTGATTTTCAGTGCTCCCAATGTTCAAAGGGGTGGATGACATCCTTGCCCTTGATGTCTCCTTCCAGGAACCTCTCTTCGGGACAAACTTTCACTCCTTCCGGTTGATCAACGCCTACTCCACCCACACTTGCGACCATCGGGTCCACTCCGTCTACCCCGACACCCTCTTTCCAACCTTGGACATCCCCCTCCTGGTAGTAGGGGACCTCAATATACACAACCCCCTCTCAGACCCCCTGCGGTCGTGTTCGCCTCGGGAAATTAGATCCTCGACCCCCTACTTTGAGAAGGCAGCCGAGGCCGGCTTCGCTCTCCTTAACCCGCCCGGGGAATAGACTAGGTTCCCCTTGGTCGGTAAGGCTCGCCCCTCAGTTATAGACCTGGCTTTCGCAAACCCCCACCTCCTCCCACTGTTCAAATCATGGGAGGTCTCCCTCCCCTCGACAGGCTCCGACCATGTGCCGATAACAATCAACCTGGCCCCCCCCTCTCTGATCCCGACCCCTAGGCGCCCTAGGTGGTCCGATACGGATTGGGAAACACTGTCCCCCCTCATCAAAACCTTTCGGGTACCTCCCGCCCCTGATTGCCCTTCGCCGACGGACCTAGACAAGTGGTTGGCCAGGTCTTTGGATAGACTCACCTCCCTTCTCAAGGAACACACCCCCGTCTCAAGACCTTCTCACTAGTCCAAACCCTGGTGGACGCCCCACCGGACCACCCTCCGTCGTGAGTTCCACAAAGCCTCAAGGATGGCTAGGAAACACGGCACCCCAGCCCTGCGGGACGTGGCACACATTTCCCAAGCGGGGTACTTCAAGGCGATTAAGACCGCCAAAAACAAACACTGGTCTTCTTTCCTGCTAAGCGCCACCCCCCAAACCCTGTGGACGGCCAAAAGGTTTGCCTATGGCCGACCCCCTCCCCGCTTTCCATCCCTCCCCGGGGCGGAGACCCCGCAACAGATGAACAATGTCCTGTTGGATGACAGTTTCCCCCCGAAGGAACCATTCTCTCCCCCCCCCAGGTTGCGGCCTGATAAAAAAGCGCCACCTCTGACAAAGGAAGAGATAGCAACGGCTCTCTCCAAGTGCTCGCCCACGTCAGCCCCGGGTCCAGACGGGATCCCCTACTTCACCTGGAAGCAAGCCAACAGGGAAAACCCCTCCATCCTCCTCCAGAGCCTCTCCCCTATAGTCAGCCTGGGATATCACCCTGCCTCCCTGAAAGGGTCAAATGGGATAGTGCTCGACAAGCCGGGGAAACCCTCCTACGAGTCCCCCGCCTCCTTCCGGATAATTGTCGTAATCTGCACGGTGTCAAAAATCCGGGAAAGCATAATTGGGTCCCGCCTCCTCCTGGCAGCCCGATCAAAGGGCAGGCTGAACCCCAACCAATACGGCTCCCTGCCGGGACTGAGCACGTACGATGCGGTCCTGACCCTTTTCAATGACGTAAAGACCCTTCAAAGACCCCGCCTCAAGGTCTCGTCCTTGTTTTTGGACATCAAAGCAGGGTTTGACAACGTCGACAACTCCACTCTTGCCCGCATTCTGAGGGAGGGCGGGATCCCCCGCTACCTGGTCTCCTGGGTCTCGTCCTTCCTGGGTGAGCGAAGCTGAACCCTGGTCTTTTAGGGAGCCCCAGGGACCCCAGCCCCCGTGAACCTCGAAGCCCCGCAAGGCTCGCCAATCTCCCCTCTTCTCTTTCTCCTTTACGTTTCGCCCCTTCACTTCAAAGTCCCTCGTGGTCTGATGATCTCATACGTTGATGACTTCCCCCTCACTGCCGCCTCACCCTCATACAGGGGCAATATCCGCCGCCTCCAGAAACTGTTCGAGAGGTTAGAAGCTAAGGCCCTCCGCATAGGGGTCTCCTTCTCGGTCACCAAAACAGAACTCATACACTGGAGGACCCCCAGCCAGAGGAACTCACCAAGGTGCCTCTCCCCCATTCAGATCAAAGGAGAACAGTTCCGACCCTGCGACTTGCTTAGGTGGCTCGGGTACTAGTTTACTCCCGCTCGTGATTCCTCCGCCCACTTCTCGCACCGACTAGCCCTCGCCCAGGGTGCCTTTGCCCTCATCAGACGCCTTAATCCCCCCGGGGCGGGCCTGGCCCTATACCTATGCCACAGGCTAGCAACGTCCTTGGTCGCCTCCATCTTACTATATGGGTCGGACCTCTTCACACCCAGCGCTGGCGCAATGGCGCGCCTGAACACCTTTTGGCACAAGGTCCAGAGATGGACTACGAACTGCTTCTCAGCCACCCCTACCAGGATCCTTGCGGTGGAATCTTACCTCCCCCCGGTCGCTCTCCTGATCTCCCAAAAACAAAGACTTGCGGCGCTTCGCGTCGTTTGCTCCCCGCCGGAGTTAAACCCAGCAACTGCACGCCTCCACCCATCCTTTCCCTCCCTTTCTGCCCACCGGGCACACGACTCCTCAAGGGCCCTAACAAGGGGACTCTCGTCTGTGTATCTCCCCCTCCACTGGAAATCCCCACGGCCCATCCCCCCCCTGAGGAACCCTCTGCCGATAGATGCGGTGGCTCTGTAACGGGGGCACTCTGTAGGAAGACGGATCCTAAGATTGCGACCGCACCGAAGACTCAAAGTAGAAGTAAGGATCAAAATAAAGATAAAGATAATTCAAAGTAGAATCAAGCGGTAAAACTTA
>Ga0307513_10010647_pt1 | contig 11505 bp, 2 predicted proteins | sample 15_EM_MG_FD_202174 | JGI IMG/M metagenome (GOLD analysis project Ga0307513, IMG submission 202174) | Populus trichocarpa ectomycorrhiza microbial communities from riparian zone in the Pacific Northwest, United States - 15_EM | ecosystem: Host-associated > Plants > Roots > Unclassified | place... | reverse complement strand
CATGATTAAAATGCATGTCACGTCAGGTCGATCTCTTTAAAAATGTTTGGTTAATACCTAAGGGAAAAGGAAAACGATAAAAAAAATTGAATCAAGGTGACTGCTAGGAATGTTAATAAAACCTTAATCTATGCTTAGTGCAGTTTAACTTCCTTATCATAATACTATTTTACTTTAGCCTTTTCCATTTAAAGAATAGCTATATTTTAAATTAATAATATTTTAAAATTAATATATTTTAAGGAATGTCTCTATTTATTTTTTTTAACAGAAAAAATATTAAATTTTTAATTTTTAATTTTTTTATGATTTTGATATATTAATATAAAAAATAAAATCTTAATATACTTTGAAAAACGGCTGCATGCATAATTATTAATTAAACACAGGTTGTTTAGTAAATAAAAATACAGCCAAATCATCGAAGACACACCCACCAAGTGCTCAAAGAATAACTATATTTTTATAATTAGCCCTTAATCATTAATCCCTATAAGCCCTTAATCAAGTACTCAAAACTGACAACGAATGTGTCGTTTTATCTTGCTATCTAGAATTGATTTTAGCTGCAAAGTTTTTAGATTTGATTGTTTTCGTTTCTAAATAATAAAATGGATTTCATTCATCAAAGAAAGAAAAAAAAAAAGAAAAGAGTTTTCGATCAGCTTATAATATATATATATATATATATATATATATATATATATATATATAAAAGAAATGTTTGAGAATATCGCAGAGATTATTTTTTAAAATGATTTGATCAAAAGCAATGCCTCACCCTCTACACATTAGACTAGCGCGTGTTGACTTTCATGGCAAAAAGAAGCTCTTGCGATAATTTTATAATTTTTTTTCTCCCCTCAAAAGATGTGCTGACTTTATAAAGATGCAAATTGATTCTCAATTATTTAATTGTATTGAATTTGATTTATTTGTTTTTTAATTTTATCTATTGATATTTAATTTTTTTATTAAATTTAATATTTATTCTTTTGATTCCTATTTATTTTGCTTTGAAAAAAATTTCCACTCCATAACCATAAGCTCCTAGTATTCTGGTTCTAGTTACCAATATTCTTAATAGTAAATTACTTACAGTTTATTTTCGAAGAAACAGGAGCCATAATTAATGTTAAATATCTGTATATTTAGTTTTTAACATTAATGCCTCCTTGGACTAGGATCTCAACTAATATCCTAACAGTGATGAATTGAGGCAGAGGCAGCCTATCGGTGGAAAAGTTCAGGAAAGAGAGGGTTTATTTAGCATACCTGAGGGTATGAACATTCAATTTACTCAAGTTTACAATCAGGAAAAAGGGGCAGAGAATATTTGGTCAATACCTAAGGGAAAAGGACAACGATAAAAAAATTGAATCAGGCGATTGCTAGGAATTGTATAAATGTTCTTTTTTCTTCTTTTTTTCATGATAACAATTGTAAAGAACATCTCACAACAACATTTATACAATTATTAAGAACAAAAATAATTAAAAATAAAATAAAATGAAATCATGAAAAAAGAAGAAAAAAGAAAAATCTTACCTTAATATAGTTGCAAGTAAAGCTAAGAAGAGAAAAAAAATTTCGTAAAGCATATTAATTAAAAAAAAAACTAAGAGAATAAAAAAAAAAAAAAAAAAAGATATACCCGAGCATGGAGGAAAAGAGAAGGAGATGAAGAGAGAAAAGAAGAGAAAGAAATAGATATTGATGTTTTTTACATATAGTGAAGAAGAAGAAGATGAAGAATAATAATAGTAGTAGTAATAAGAAATGAGTGTCTCTTGTGAAATAAGGGGATTCAGGCTTTTTATTGGGGCGCGTTAGAGACGGATTTACCGACGGATAATTGAATATTAATATTTTTTAATTATTTCATCGGTAATTTCATCGGTAATATTTAATTTAAATTTTCAATTTCGTAAAAAATTTTCAGAAACCGCCAACAATTACCGACAATTTTTCAATCCTTCGGTGATTACGTCTGTAATATTTAAATGAAAATTTTAAATTAATTGAATTTTTTCAGAAAACCGCCAAATAACACCGATAACTTTTTAATCCGTCGCTGATTTTATCCGTAAAGAAAAACAATTAACAGTGCAATTGGAAAGTGAACAGTTCTGGAGCTCTCTGGAAAATACCGACGGAATAAATTCTGTCGGTGATTCTCTTTGTAATTGACATGATGAACAGTGTTCACAGTTTACCAACGAATTTACCGACGGAATAAATTCCGTCAGTAATTTCATTGGTAAAACTGACACGTCATTATTTTTTTAAAATTTATTTTTCCACGGTAATTCTTTCGGTATTTCCGTATGTATTTATCGATTTTCTGGTAGTGTATTAACCTAAATAAAAAAGAAAATATATATAAGTTAAAAATATTATTTTATTTTTAATAAATAAATCTATATAAATATTATTTAACATGTTGAACCCCTCCGATCAGCGCCACGATCAAAGGGGTTAGCCTGGCTGTTTAGCACCACTTAAGATCTTTTCAGTACTGTCATGGCATTTGGAAAAGGCTCTCAAATATCAAAAACGTCTGTGAGTTCTATGCCATCAAAATCCAACGTGAAATCGCTCGTGTGGTGGGAGGCAATCGATATTGTGCTACGATCGAGAAGGATGTTTGAAATTGAGGTTTACTCTGCTTTAAACTATCCCAACCACGACCTAAAAATTATTAGTAGAGTTAGGACTATATTATATTATATATATAAGGAAGTGTATGAAAATATAATAAAAATTATTTTTTAAAATGATTTGATTAAAAGTATTATCCTATCTTCTGCACGGCGGGCCAGCACGTGTTAACCTCTATGGTAGAAGGAGCTCTGATGAAAATTTTTCTTCTCCTCGTTAAAAAGTGTGTTGGCCTTACAAAGTTATAAATTGATTCTCAATCATTTAATTGTATTGTATTGAATTTGATTTATTTGTTTTTTAATTTTATTTATTAATATTTGAATTTTTTTATTAAATTTAATACTTATTCTTTTAATTTCAATTTATTTTTTATTATTTTTATTTTATTAAAAAAAGTTAAAAACATTTCCATTTCATAGTCATACGCTCCTAGTATTCTGGTTCTGGACTTCTAGTTACCAATATTCTTAATAGTAAATTGCTTACTTATAGAGTTTGTTTCCAAAAGAAAAGAAAAGAAGGAAAATAAATAAATAAATAAAGGGTTTTGTGGTAGTTTTATGGAGGGGCGGAACCTGGAAACTTTTTCAGAGGGAGCTGAAAATAATGTACCTATGCGTGGGTCCTATTTGATCAAATTTTTTTTTTTTTTTATCAATTTAACAAAAAATGAATTTAAGCTTAAAAAAACAAATCTTATTCATTAACTATAAAATCAAAAGATATTGTTTAAACTTTAAATCTAAAAAATTATAAATTTTTTCATCAAGACAAATTTTTCCATTAATGTAATCTATTATCTATCCTGGTCACCTCAATGTTTTATTAAAATCGACTTCATTCATTAAAGGAAAAATTGAGATTTCAGCTTATAATACGATTGTGTGAATTTACCCAAGAAAAAAAAAAAGCGCTTTCAGCTTATAATATGATTGTCTGGACTTTAATTTGTTCGAGTCACAACAAACGTGTCCATCCTAGAAACTTTGAATTATAAAATTCAGCTAATTTTATATCTACATGTAATATAAAATAACTATATATTTCATCAAGGTGTGATAATATGAATTTTAACTGTTACTTTTCTTTCTTTCTTTTTATTTATTCTGGGAATTTGTTTTTCCCCATATTGGCATATGCTAGTTTATAGGATTTCCAACTCAGTGCTCGTAACATAAAAGAATAACTATATTTTTATTTGGCCCGGGAGGATGTTGAACCCCACCGATCCAGTGTTTCGGATAGGATTGGTTGGGTGTTGTCGTGTTTGAATAGTGCTCAAACATCAAATAAGAAAATAATAATTCTTCTGGCAAAAAATACATTTTATTTTAGAATTTAAATTGTTGTTTTTGATATAAATATTGATTTTAATTATTAAAAAAACACATAAAATAGATTTCAAGAACATTTCTTTCTTCTACTGGGCCTTTTTCTTTCAAGAAAAAAAGTGTTACAAAAATAGATGTCAATTCCATCTCTTAAATTATAGTTTGAACTCGGGATCCTAAAATTTGATTGGAACGCAAGATATTTGAGCGACATTATTTGCGTAAATGGGGTCTGTTTCATTTTTGTTGTTAATCTAATCCCTTTTCTTTTAAATTTTATTTTTAACCATGAATAAAGTTTAAATTTGAGGTTAATATTTAATTAATTACTGGGATGTATCCCACCACTTTTTTTTATTTAATTTTTATTTTATTATCAAAGAAGATGACAAAGACCTTTTCAAAATATTTAGGGGATATTTGTTCGTAATATTAACAAGCATTTTTTTTTTGCAATTAATTATTGGCAATTATTTTGTTTAGTTTGGCTCATAAACAATTGTTCCTGTATTTAACTGAATTTACTAAACTTGGTCGAGTTAATAATATTAGTATCGTATGAACATTCATTTTTAAATTAGAAAAAAGATTTTCAGGTTCGCTGCATAATACAGATCTTCAATTTAGTTAAACAATAATTTGGAAACTAACCAAAGAGGAAAATAAAAATAGAGGGCAAATAGAAGATTGAAAACAAAAGGGGGATTTTTTTTTTTATCGGGGGGTGATCAGGTAGAAGATTATTTAGGAGAGGGAGGAAATTATGCTTTAAGATTAATATTAGTGAAAAGAAATTTTGGGTTATTTGTTAAATAAAATTACTGCTGTTAAACTAAGTCAATTTTTCATCTCAAGAAATTAAGAAATATTATTGTCCAAGTAAAATGCAAGAAAACTCGTTATCCTTTAAGTTATCTCCATGTTCTTGAACAAATTATGCTGACAGTTAACTTCTCCCCCTAATTGCAATTGAGATTTGCAAAGTTTTTACAGGTCAATTCTTACTGGTGCACAAATAAATGTGTCTTATAATTCAAATTCAAAGGATTTGTATTTGATATTAATTTGCCACATATTGGATAAAGAAACCCATTCCTCCTTCCTCCAATTGTGAATTAATTTCTCACATTATCTAACACCAAAAATGCTTCTGGGGACACATTATATATATATATATATATATGGTGTGAATTTTGTGTTTGAATTAACCTAATATCTTCAATTAAAATCGTCAAAGCAGATGAGGAATTGTGGGTTTTGTCTTAAATTCATTTTTTTTTTACTTTACTTGGAGTGGGTTTTTCTATTATCAATTTGATTTCGCTGCGTTCTTGGTTAAACGTGGAATTAATGTCCCAAACCGCAGTGGACCGCCGGCAAGAATCTAGTCGGGTACTAACGGACTTGACCAATTAGGACAGATACTCAAGGACTGGAAAGAAAAATGACGCGTTTTTTTTTTCCGCTACCGAAGACGGTGTTGTGAGCTGTTTGTTGTTATTCTTGCAAAAGAAGCAATAAACAGTGAAAGGACGAATCTGATGGCTTGTCTTTGTAAAGTAACGACAGTCCGAGCGCATGAGGTAGTACGGTATCTGTATCAAATCCAAGGTATCTCTGGGTCTAGCATTTATGCCTGTAATAAATGATGCATTGTCTGTTTTGACTTAGATTTTATCTTTTTTTAATGGCTAAAAATTCAGGTATGATTCAAAAATCTATTTTGTGACTTATTTTTACACATAATATCTATAAAAACACTCTAAAAATTATGATAAATTTATTTATAATCTTAAAAAACCTTAAAAAACATTATAGAAATCAAACTCTACTCGAAATTAAAAATAAACTCGAGCTCTCATCTGATTATTTATGAACATTTAAGATATAAAAACACATAATATAATATCTCCTCATCAAATTGAAGAATTTCACACAAAAATCTTTTATTTTGATGGTTTAAATAGGTGTCAACAACAAATTTTTTTTACTGTCGGAATCTAGCGACCCCTCTCTCTCTTCTCTCTCAATCAAGAATAAAAAAATAACAAAAATGAACATTTGTATTAAAATGAAAATTTTCAAAACTTATGATACATTATCTATGTTTTTCGTGTTTTTTATTTTGATCGTTTTTTTTTAATCTCATCTTTTTATAAAAATTTAAAATTAGTTACTTTTTAAATCAGACTTGATGATTCAAAACTAAAATATGAGAATCAAAATGAAAAAAAAAGGTGATCAATGCATAAAGATTATTTTTCAAAATGATTTGATCAAAAGCAATACCTCACCCTCTACACAGTAGACCAACGCGTGTTGACTTTCATGGCAAGGAGAAGCTCTTGCAATAATTTTATAATTTTTCTTCTCCCCCTCAAAAGATATGCTGGCTTTATAAAGATGCAAATTAATTCTCAATTATTTAATTGTATTGAATTTGATTTATTTATTTTTCAATTTTATCTATTAATATTTGATTTTTTTATTAAATTTAATATTTATTTTTTTATTCCTATTTATTTTGCTTTTTATTTTTTAAAATTAAAAGAAAATGAAAAAAATTTCCACTCCATAATCATAAGCTCCTGGTATTCTGGTTCTAGTTACCAATATTTTTAATAGTAAATTACTTACAGTTTATTTTCGAAGAAACAGGAGCCATAAATTAATGTTAAATATCTGTATATTTAGTTTTTAACATTAATGCCTCCTTGGTCAATACCTAAGGGAAAAGGAAAACGATAAAAAAAAATTGAATCAGGCGATTGCTAGGAATGTTAATAAATCCTTAATCTGTATATGCTTAGTGTAGTTTAACTTCCTTATCATAATACTATTTTATTTTAGCCTTTTACAATTGTTATCAAAGTATTAACACTAACATCAATGATGTTACATGATGAAATAATTTAGATTTGTAAAAAATATATTTTTTTAAATAATTTTTTTAATGTTTTTATAGATCTTAATGTGGTATTAAAAATAATTTTTTTAAAAAATTCAAAATATTATTTTGATCATCAAACAGCTAATCTATAAAGTCATTATCATGTAATTAAATAGTCCTCTGTCTAATCTCATTAAAAAAAACACTAATACCAAGAAATTAAACGTTCGATAGTCCATTCGCTGCCATTTCCACTCCTTTTCAGTTATTTTGCTTCATTTTCTAGCCAGTCAAGCAGATATCAAACTAAAAAAACACAGAAACTCCTAAAAATCAGACAAAAACAATTTTATTTGAACATATAAATTTTATAATAAATATTTAATTTTTATATTAAGATAATATATTTTTATATACTTTAATTTATACAATTTAATTTAATTTTAATTATTTTTTTTGTTCAACAGATTTTTTTAATTATTACGGAACAACATTACCAATGGACTCAATTTGTTGGTATATTCCAGCTGTAAATGTGTTTTGAAGTGTATTTTTATTTGTAAAACTATTAAGTTTTTTATTTTTTATTTATTGATAAAAATATTATAAAAACAAAAATTACCAACAAGCAGTTTATTTATATATTTTTTTTTATTCGTAAATCAGCTGGTAAAATATGTGCTAATAAAATAATAAAGTAAATATCAATAAAATAATTCAGATAAAACTATTAAATATAGTAGTGTTAAAATCGACTTCATTCATTAAAGGAAAAATTGAGATTTCAGCTTATAATACGATCGTGTGAATTTACTAAAGAAAAAAAAAAGGCGCTTTCAGCTTATAATATGATTGTCTGAACTTGTGTTCGAGTTACAAGGAACGTGTCCATCCCAGAAACTTTGAATTATAAAATTCAACTAATTTTATATCTACATGTAATATAAAATAACTATATATTTCATCAAGGTGATCATAGGAATTTTAACTGTTACTTTTCTTTCTTTCTTTTTATTTATTCTGCGAAATTTGTTTTCCCCATATTGGCATATGCTAGTTTTTGGGATTTCCAACATAGCGGTGGTTTGGTATTCTGGTTGCGGGTGAAATTTACTCACAACCACAAATATTGTTATTTGATATTGTAAAAAATACATTTTTTTACTGGCTCCCCATAAATTGTGGCTGTGACGCAGGTTTATCAAAATTACAAGAATCAGCTCTTTGCTACTTATTATGCGGAGAAATCACATGAACAGGGTAGTCATGTCACTGTTCACGTGAACAGTAAAGCATGGCTACACTATCCAATGAACATTGAAGCATGCCTCCACTGTTCACGTTAACAGTGGACCATGGCTCTACTGTTCACGTGAACAGTGGAGACATTCTCCACTGTTTCGGCCGGACCGGGTCCGGTTCAAAGCTAAAAATGTATTGAACCGGGTCCGACCCAGCAAAATAAAAAAAAATTATTTTTAATTGTGTTTTATTCAAAAAACTAGTGTTAAACATTATTCAATGACACTATATAAATTAGATGGAGATCGCTTGATGACGTAGCATTTGCAGAATTTAATCGTAATCCCAATTTTGTTCCTGATTATATTTTACCTGATGTTGTTGCGCTCTTAAAAAATTTGTGAAAACTGTAATATTTGTCGGATGTATTTTATACGTGATGAAATTGTAGATAGTTTAATGGAACATTAAAAAAATATTTTATATAAAGTATTATTTTTTTCATGATGTAATAGCAAATAGTTAAATCTATAATATTTAAATTAAAAACCATCAATATTAATATATATTTTTTTAAATTATTTTATAACCTCAATTTTAAAAGTATTTTTAACCAAACACATTAAACTATTTTTTATTCAATCTCAATTCCAACCATAATTTTAATCAAACATATATTTTTTCAAATCAATCTTAACTAAAAATACATTTTATAAAATAATTTATTTCAAATCGCAACCACCAAACACACTCTCAAGGCTCGTAACATAAAAGAATAACTATATTTTTATTCGGGCAAGAAGAATGCTGAACCCCACCGATTCAGTGTCGCGCGTGACTGTTTACTTCGTATAGGATTGGTTGGGTGTTGCCGTGTTTGAATAGTGCTCAAATATCAAATAAGAAGGAATAGTTCTTCTGGCAAAAAATACCTTTTATTTTAGAATTTAAATTGTTGTTTTTGATATAAACATTGATTTTAATTATTAAAAAAACACATGAAAATATATTACAAGGACATTTCTTTCTTCTACTGGGCCTTTTTCTCTGACAAAAAAAAGTATTATAAAAATAGATCTCAATTCCATCTCTTTAATTATAGTTTGAACTCGGGGATCCTAAAATTTGATTGGAAAGCAATATATTTGCCGTGATATTATTTGCGTAAATGGGGCCTGTTTCATTTTTTTTTGGTAATTTAATCCTTTTTCTTTTAAATTTTATTTTTAACCATAAACAAAGTTTAAATCTGAGATTAATATTTAATTCATTACTGGGATATATCTCGATACGTTTTTTGTATGGGTGGGAAAATAGAAATCACCCCTCTAAAATAGTGATGTCCTTTTCATCAAGGTATCATAAGATTGCCGAAACTGCTAACCCTAAAAGGGCTGGCCTCATTCAAAATTTAAAGTAAAATTTACACCATTATTTGATCAAAATTCTTTCTACTTCTTTCAAGCGTTTCATCCGCTGGAGAATGGCCTTTTAACAGTGTCTAGACACTGTTTGTTTTTTATTTTTTTTTAAATAAAAAAATTTCAATTTTTTTTCTTTAAATTAATATTTTTTTAGTGTTTTTAAATCATTTTAATATATTGATGTCAAAAATAATTTTTTAAAAATAAAAATATATTATTTTGATACATTTCTAAATAAAAAAACTTTAAAAAACAACCACAATCACAGTATCAAATACCTTCGTAGTTTGCCCCCACCTCGTGTTTTTTTCTGCTGCAGTAGATATTGGATAAAGAAACCCATTCTCCTTCCTCCAATTGTGAATTAATTTCTCACATTATCTAACACCAAAAATGCTTCAGGGGACACATTATATATATATATATATATATGGTGTGAATTTTGTGTTTGAATTAAACTAATATCTTCAATTAAAATCGTCAAAGCTGATGAGGAATTGTGGGCTTTTTCTTTAATTCTTTTTTTTTTTTTACTTTACTTGGAGGGGTTTTTTCTATTATCAATTTGATTTTGCTCCGTTCTTGGTTAAACATGGAATAATGTCCCAAACCGCAGTGGACCGCCGGCAAAAAATCTAGTCAGGCACGAACGAACTTTTTTTTATTTATTTACGTGGATGTCCGGGCCAGCTTGCGCGTATCACGACTAATCTCATGACCCACTGAACATCCTGCAAGCCCAGTGAGTATATAAGGCACCGCGGGGTGACATGCATGAACAATAAAGTTTGAATCAGGTGCAGAAAAAAAAAAACAAACCACTAACATCACTAGACCAAGACCTCAAGCGAGACTTTTAACCACTTAGGATAGATACCAAGGATTGGAAAGAAAAATGACGCGAGTTTTTTATTTTCCCGCTACCGAAGACAGTGTCAATGAGCTGTTTGTTATTCTTCCAAAAGATGCAATAAACAGTGAAAGGACGAATGACATTCATGTTTGCTTGTTAGCTGTGTTTTTATTTCGGTTTCTTATTCTAATTCCACCTTTTTATAATAATTTAAAATCAATTATTTTTTAAATAAGATTTAATCGTTCAAAAATAAAATCTGAGGATGAAAATGAAAAAAAAAACAGTGAGCAGTGTAAACTGAAAACCCATCTCTTTTACTATATAGTATAATAAACCACCGCGTTACTATTTGCTTATTCATTTTGATGGTGGGTTTGAATTTTTGGCAAATGAGATTTGTCTTTTTAGCTACGGGATCACGACGTCTGTGGGACCAGTTGTGATCCGAGATGGTCACACGAACCTTGATCACAACCCCGTTCATGTTCTATAAAAGGAAAAAAAAAAGCATTTTGATTTTTTAGCGTCCCGAAAAAAAATCTAGTTGGGTACGTCCTTAGCCAGTTTGCAGGGCATGCCTGTGGCTACTCAGGGTGACTATCACGCGTTATATGGAGCGTGGTGGTTAGATGAACATTTCAACTTTTCAAGATGAAATAGTGGTACTTTAATTTTTAGATTAAAACAAACCAAGCACGGTGTATTTGTGAAAGTATAGTTATAATTGTTTTTTAAAATATTTTTAATTTAAAAATTAATCAAAATTGAAATATAACAAGATGAAATAGGGAGAAAAGCATAAGCTTGGTTCACGCAGGATGACTATCACGCGTCATGTCTTATGCTTACGCAGGGTAACTATGATAGTAATGCTTATGCTGACGCAGGGTAATCATCGTTACCCTGCGTAAGCATAAGCATCACTATCATAGTTACCCTGCGGAGGACGTGCCTTTGGCTACATCTGTTATTTGGGTGTGGTTTCCTTTCAAAAGAGGATGCAAAGAGCTATGTTTTGTTGTTTAAGAGCATCTTTTTTATGTTTTTTTTTTAATAATGTATATATGATTTTTTTTATATGCAACTCAATGAAAAACA